>Ga0206131_10001628_pt1 | contig 28597 bp, 17 predicted proteins | sample Helgoland_Spring_FD_148636 | JGI IMG/M metagenome (GOLD analysis project Ga0206131, IMG submission 148636) | Pelagic subsurface seawater microbial communities from Kabeltonne, Helgoland, North Sea - Helgoland_Spring_Bloom_20160517_1 | ecosystem: Environmental > Aquatic > Marine > Epipelagic ...
GTAACAGCTAGCATCACAAAGACATCTGATTTGGGCATTCTATTAAAAGTTCTGAAGCTTGCCCACTCGAAGGTTCCAATGGATACCATGATCATCAATCCAGTAAGCGCTGCCATAGGAAGCTTTTCAATAAGACTAGAGCCAAACATAATGAATACAAGCAGCATTATGGCCGCTACAATTCCCGAAAGTCTCGCCCTTGCTCCTGACGATATATTTATTAGACTCTGTCCAATCATAGCACAACCGCCCATTCCAGAAAGCAGCCCTGAAAGAATATTTGCCGCACCCTGTGCAACGGCCTCTTTGTTGCCTCTACCTCTTGTTTGCGTGATTTCATCAATGATATTAAGTGTTAAAAGACTTTCAATGAGCCCAACTCCGGCAACTATTGCAGCATAAGGAAAGATTAGCTCCAGCGTATCCATCGTAAATGGTATACTTGGTAAATTGAAAGGAGGGAAACCACCTTCGATAGAAGCGATGTCACCAACAGTCGTTGTTGAAATATCAAAAAAGTAGACAATTCCGAAAATTGCCAATATTGCTGTTAAAGCTGCGGGAACAAGCTTGGTGATTTTAGGTAAACCCCAAATGATAATCATTGCGGTGACAACGAGCCCCAAAAAAATATAAAGCTCTTTCCCTGACATCCATGGTGCGTTTGGGTTTGTACTATCAACTGTAAACTGACTAAGCTGAGAAAGAAAAATAATGATTGCCAACCCATTTACAAATCCAAAAATTACAGGTTGCGGCACAAGTCTCATAAATTTACCGAGCTTTAATAAGCCTGCAATTATTTGAATGATACCTGCCAGAATTACGGTCGCAAATACATATTGAGTGATTTCGTCTACTGTAATGAGCGGATTGATTTCTTTTAATGCAGTTACGAGTCCAAAAAAAACTACGGCTATAGCTCCTGTTGCTCCTGAAATCATTCCAGGGCGCCCACCGAATATTGCAGTTATGATACCCATAATAAAAGCCGCATAAAGACCGGTTAGTGGGGAAAGACCAGCGATCAATGCAAATGCTACCGCCTCTGGTATTAATGCCATTGCCACCGTTAAACCAGAAAGTATTTCTGTCCGATAATTTACCTTTTGTTTAAGATCAAAAAGGTTGAAGTATTTATGCATGATGATGATTTTCTGTAACTATTCAAATAAAAAGTGGGCAAAAATACCATTTAATCCACGTTATAGAGAATTATCAAGAACTATTCTTCTAATTTCGTGTGTAATATTATTACTATGAATTTTCTTTCCGTTGAAAGTGTTACCAAGTCGTACGGAGACCGAGTATTGTTTTCAGATGTTTCTTTTGGTATTGACCAGGGCCAAAAAGTAGCTATTGTAGCGAAAAATGGAGCGGGTAAAACCACTCTTTTGAATTGTTTAATGGGTAAAGAGTCAACGGATTCAGGGAATATTGTTTTCAGAAATGATGTTCAAGTTGCATTTATGGAACAGGCTGAAAGCCTTCCATTAAATAAGACAATCTACGAGGTGATATATGATCATGCAAATCCTAAGTTACGTTTAATAAAAAGATACAACGATGCCTTAGAAAAGAACGATGAGAAAGCCTTGTCTAATTTATTTCAGGAGCTAACTGATTTGGATGCGTGGGATTTAGAAAGTCAAGTCAAACAATTTTTGTCAGTTTTTAAACTTGAAGATGTTCAGCAAGAGATCGCCTCCTTGTCTGGAGGACAGAAAAAACGTATAACACTTATAAAGGTTTTACTTTCCGATGCCGATTTTCTGCTATTGGATGAACCTACAAACCATTTGGATTTGGATATGATTGAGTGGTTGGAGTCTTATTTGTCAAATTCCAAATCAACATTACTCATGGTTACCCACGATCGTTACTTTCTTGAAGTTGTTTGCGATACGATTCTAGAATTGGCTAACGAGACCTTGTATAAGTATAAAGGTAATTTCTCCTATTATTTGGAGAAGAAAGCAGAGCGGGAGGAACAACTGCAATCTACAGTCGAAAAAGCGCGAAACACCTTTCGTAAAGAATTAGATTGGATACGAAGACAGCCCAAAGCACGTGGCACGAAACAAAAGGCAAGGATTGACTCTTTTCATGAAGTAAAGAAAGTTGCAACTACAAATTTATCAGAGTCGGAGCTTGATTTGCCCGTTAAGATGGAGCGCCTCGGTTCTAAGATTGTTGAATTTCACAAAGTATCAAAGGCATTCGACTCAAAAAAAATCTTGACGAGTTTTTCATATAATGTTCAACGCAAAGAGCGATTGGGTATCGTAGGGAAGAATGGAACAGGCAAGACGACATTCTTAAAGATGATGATGGGCGAGACACCTATAGATTCAGGAAAGATTGTGATTGGGGATACGGTTGTTTTTGGTCATTTCAGTCAAGAGCTTAAGGAGGTTGATCCCGACTATAAAGTCATTGATGTTGTTAAGGAAGTTGCTGAATTTATTCCATTAGAAAAAGGAAAACAGTTATCAGCCGCCCAACTGCTTGAGCGTTTCTTGTTTCCTCGAAGCATGCATTATAATTTTGTTAGAAAATTGAGTGGTGGAGAAAGAAGAAGATTGAAATTGTTAAGGGTTTTAATGTCTAATCCGAATTATTTGATCTTGGATGAACCAACAAATGATCTTGATATATTTGCTATGGCTGTCCTTGAAGAATACTTGAGAGGCTTTCAGGGTTGCTTAATTGTTGTTTCTCATGATCGTTATTTTATGGATAAAATGGTAGACCATCTTTTTGTTTTTGAGTCTGAGGCTGTTATAGTTGATATCATAGGTAATTACACCACCTATCGCAAAAATCAAAAAATTACGACCAAAACAAAAAGCAAAATACAAGTAGTAAAAAAGGATCAAAGTCCAGATGTCCAATTAAAAGCTAAGGAGAAAGTCAAGCTCTCTTTTAAAGAGAAATTAGAGTTTGAAACACTTGAAAAGGATATTGAAAAATTAGAATCGGATAAGCGAGAAATGACGGCATCACTTTCGCAAGGAAATCTAAACGGAGCTGCAGTTTTGGAACTGGGTGAAAAGTTAGCTGAAGTAGTCGAGCTTATAGAGCTCAAAACTAATAGATGGTTAGAGCTTTCGGAATATCAATAACAAGTATAACTTTAATATAGACCTGCGATGTAAGTCTAAAAATGATGTGTGAGGATTTGAAAACGTAATAATCTTGTCTAATTCTTTTTTTTTTCTTCAAAAAAAGTGAGAAATTTACTTTCCTATGCAACTATTTATTGACTTTGGGTGTCTGTGTTATTGTAAAAGCAATGTTTAAGTGAAAAATTCAAAAGCAATATCTTCTATTTTTAGCCCGTTATCCTTTGTGATAGCTGGTGTTTTGGTGCTGTTTTTTGTATTTGATTCGAAGGCCACAGTTTACACAACGATTTCAGATGGGAGTTACAATGATTGCGCTATTTGGGACAATGGTTGTCCAGCAAATTCGATTCCCGTGGGAGATACAGTGATAATTAATCATATTGTAGATGCTTCATCATCAATGGTCATTAGAGGAGTACTTATTGTTAACAGTACAGGTTCTTTAACCACATCCAACTACTCGGAAATTCAAGAGACAGGAACTTTTACTAATGAAGGCGATTTTATTTGTAATAACGAGCTAGAAATCAATGGATATTTTTACCAATCTGGTTTAGCTACTATAGATTATCTGCACAATGATGGATATTTGTGTAACTCAGGTATTATAAATGTTGCGACTAGAGTCCGTAACCACGGTGGGACTATTGAATGTGATGGTAGTATTTTTACATGTGAATTGGACATGGAAAATAATAATGGTGCTGTCGCTGTAACGGGATCTCCAGGCTCTTTAATCGCCGGACAGGACGTGTGTTGTACTGCTGGACCATCGAATCCCTTTGACGATTTAGAAGAAGATTGGATAATTGATTCTGTTTCTGTTGCAATATGTGTTTTGCCGTTAATTCCAAATGCTGGTGATGATGGTACTGCCTCGGTATGTAATTCAGTAGGTTCTGAAATTGATTTAAACACCTTGTTATCAGGAAATAATACGGATGGGTCATTTAGTGAAACAATAAGCTCTGGTGCATTTGATAATGTTTCAGGGGTATTAAACGCCGAAGGTCTTTTAGCTGGTGAATATAATTTTGTTTTTAATGCACCAGGTTACGATGGAACTTCAGATCAATCAGAATTTACTATTACGATACTTCCGGTTTTAGAAGGATCTGAAACTATATCTATATGTCCAAGTGAGTTACCATTTGTTTGGAATGGTATTGAAGTTTCGGAAGCTGGGTCTCAATCGGTAACCTTGTCGTCAACCTTTGGTTGTGATTCAACGGTAACGTTAAATTTATTTGTCAATGCCATTCCTACAAGCATGAATGATACTCTTGTCTGTGGCTCTCAACTTCCATTTACATGGAATGGCGCGACAATAAATGAAGCTGGTTCTGAAACAGTAACACTGATTAGTGAGAACGGCTGCGACTCTCTCGCAACAATTAATGTCGAATTGGAGCTCTTAGAGACTCCAATTATTGACTTTAGTGGTCCCGTTTCTTGTCCTAAGGACTTGGTAAGCTTTTCCATAGCTAATGAAAACAGTGATGCGGTTTATGAATGGTCGGGTCCTGAAGGCTTCTTTTCAAACGCAATCTTCAACGAATTTGAACTGACTGAGAATCTAATGGGTTCATACGCCGTGAGTTACACCTTGAATTCTTGTGTATCTGAAACCTCTTACATTGACCTTGAAATCGAGAACCTGTTTGAATATGAGGCCTTTAAATTTCCAAATGTAATTACTGCAAATGGAGATGGCATTAATGATAAAATTGTTCTTGAAGACTTCATCGGTGCATGTTCTGACTTTGTACTTACTATACGGGATCGTTGGGGAAGCGAAGTTTACCGACAGGAAAGAGGAGAGGAGTCATTCCGTGGCCTATCTGTTGATGGTGCGGAACTGCCAGAGGGAACTTATTTCTACAGATTGGTTTTCCCGCAAGGAGATGTTTCTGGCTTCATGCACATCGTACGATAATTTCTTTACCTTATTGCTACACAACTTATTTCAAAATTTTCCTTTAATATACTTGACAATCGTTAATCCAATTATTTATTAGGTTAATAGAATGTTCCTCTTAATTTTAAATAATCTCGGTTATAATTTAGTCTTTTAAAAACGCTTTAATTTAATTTCAATTTTAGTATTTCCTTTTTTCTTAATTTAGTGCAACTTTTAGTGTTTGGTTCTTGTCTTAATAACGTGGTGTCCAAAGAAATTAAATTGAAATTCAGTTTTTCCTTTAAAAGGCTTTTTGCTCTTCCCGCTTACTTTGCCCTTTTGTTTTTCATGCCGTTTTCGATTGTCTATGCTCAGAACTCCGTAAGTACGGAAGGTTTTGGTCAAAAATGGGTGAATATAAATGATGTTGACGTAAGCGGAAATCAAATTACAATTGAAGCTTTCATAAGTCGTCAGAACGGAAGTAACATGAATATTGTGTCTAAACATGATGGTACGAATGATTGTAATTATTTGTTTAGACCCAACAGTTTTCAGATTTCAACTACTGATGGTTTTGAATTCGTTTTAAATCCTATATCCATACCGAACAACACTTGGTTTCATATTGCAGGAACTTATGATGGTTCTTCTATAAAATATTATATAAATGGTTGCTTAGTAAGTGAAAAGCCGCACACAGGCGATTTGATAACTAATGACTGGGATGCCGCTATAGGTAATCGTTCTAATTGGCCCAACGGCCCTGAACACTTTAGAGGCAAAATTGATGAAGTACGCATTTGGAATGAAGCGCGTACGGAAAGTCAAATTAGATTAAATATGAATACCCTGCTTTTACCTGGTTTGGAGGCACAGCTTGTTGGCTATTATAAGTTTGATGGTAACTACACCAATGTACAAGGGAATTCAGCATTCAATGGTTCATATGTAGGAAGCCCATCATTTGATGTCGCACCTCCGGTTTTTATTCCATTTAATATTGTAACTGTGACGCCGACAGATTTGACATGTTATGGCTCAGGTGATGGAGCGATTTCCGTCATTGCCACAGGAACGAATGTAGAGTATTCACTTGATGGTTCATCATATACCACAGATCCTAATTTCATAGATTTACAAGCAGGAACTTACGATGTTTTTGTGCGTTCTGGGAATTGTGAAGAAATAGTGGAAGTGATATTGTCAGAGCCTGATGAAATACCATCCCCTGAAATTACTGTAAATTCGCCTATTTGTACCTCCGAGAATCTTTCTTTATTTACATCTATTGTTACCAATGCTTCTTATTTTTGGGAAGGCCCTAATGGTTTTACCTCGTCTGCTAATGATACAACTATTGCTGATTTAGAATTGACGGATTCTGGTGTCTATTCGATATACCTAGAGGTTGATGGCTGTTACAGTGATACTGTAACTGCCGAAATTGTTGTTAATGAAACATATGACATCTTTCTAATTGATACGATATGTTCAAACGAGACTTTTGTTTTTGGTCCCAATGCATTAAATGAATCAGGAACGTATATTCAAAATTTACAATCTGTAGCAGGTTGTGATTCAACCGTTCAATTAGATCTAACCGTCAATCCTTCTTATAGCTTCATTATTGATACAAGTCTTTGTCAAGGAGAGTCAATTACGTTTGAAGGTTTGACCATGAATGAAAGTGGCACGTACCCATTTAATTTATTTACCACTTTAGGATGTGATTCCCTTATTACATTCGAACTTATAGTTTATCCTATTCCCGATGCACCATCAGTATTGTCAAATAGTCCTTTGTCTTGTCCAGGTGATATTTTTGAGGTTTCAACAAGCTCAGTTTCAGATGGTTTTTATCAATGGGAGGGTCCAAACGATTATGTCTCTAATGCGCCTGATTTCACTTTAGAGGCAGATTCCGAAGACATGGGAATCTATGACGTATCCGTTACAGTTAATGGATGTATTTCACCTGTGACTTCTATTGAATTAAATATTATCAATATATACTCTTTTGAGGAATTCGATTTGCCTAATGTTTTTACACCAAATGGTAATGGATCAAATGAAGTTTTTGATCTTCAGGCATATTTTAAGACCTGTGAGACTTACGAAGTTCTGTACTTTGATAGATGGGGCAATGTGGTTTACAAACACACTGAGGGTGAAACCCCATTTTCAGGAAGATCTTTAGATGGTTCAGAGCTAATGGACGGGATTTATATGTATAAAATCGTCCTTGAAAAATCAGAGAAGCAAGGATATGTGCATCTAATTAGATAGTTAAATCCATTGATATATATCTGATAAACTGCTATCTTTTTTGAAGTAAAAAGTATTGAGTTTGGCACTTTTTGCGCCCTTAATATGCTGAGGGGAATCTTCTATAAATAAAACATCTTGAGCGTCATAATTCATTTGATTTAAAACCCATTCGAAGGTTTCTTTGTGCGGTTTTCTTTTTCCAATTTGATGAGAAAAGTAACAAGATTCAAAAATATTTAGAAAGTGTTTAAAACCCATTTCTTGAAGTAACTGTTCAATATAGCTCAGATGTATTTCATTTGTATTGCTTAGCAAATAACATGGAACTTGTTCACTCAGTTTTTTTATTTTTTCGAGTTTTGAATGCTGAAACCCTATAATCATGCTGTTCCAGGCTTTTGTTATTTCGGATAAGCTCACCTGATTTGTAATTTCATTTTGCAGCTCTGCTAGGAATTCTTCGCTTGATATATGGCCTGTTTCAAAGAGATTGAACAGATCAGTTTGATTAAATTGACTATATGCTTTCTCTGCATTTTGTAGTCCAATATTTTCAAAAGCATTTGCTGTTTTTTTATAATCTAAATCTACGATTACGCCGCCTAAATCAAATAAAAGAGCTTTAACTTTTTTGTATTGCATTTAAATAGTTTAGAATCATTACAAATTTAAAGTCTTTTCCTAATTTTCAGGCTACATGACACTATTATGACAAACAATCTTTGATGACTACCGATATTTGTAATAAGGAATGAGAAACAACCTCAAACACTTAAAAATATTTGCTTTTACACATCGAAAATTAGATGTTGTAAAGATCGGTCTCCTGCATATTGAACCTAATGAGCAGGGTGCCAGGTTAAACCGTGTAAAAGATGTGTTTGGCATTGAAGAGTTTATGTTTTTATCTACCTGTAATAGAGTTGAATTTACTCTAGTCAGTGATGGCCCTGTTTCTATTGAAAAGTTGATCCAATCCTTATATCCCGAATTACCCATTTCTGAGGCAGTTTTTTTAGCAAAAAATGTTGAAGAGTACAATGCTGAAGAGGCTGTGAATCATGCGTTTTCTGTTGCTTCCTCCATAGAGTCAATGATTGTTGGCGAGAGAGAAATTATTACACAAGTAAGAAATGCTTTTGATTGTTCTAATAAAAATAAATTAACCGGAGACTTTTTAAGACTCCTTATTCGTCAGGTTATACAGACTGCCAAAAAAGTATACACACAAACAAGTATAGCGACAAAGCCAGTTTCGGTAGTTTCTTTAGCCTATCATAAGTTAAAGGAATTGAATATTCCTCTAGATTCTCGTATTTTAATTATTGGTTCAGGAGCAACGAATGCCACGATGTGTAAATTTCTTAAAAAGCACGGCTTCAGTAATTTTGTAGTATTCAATCGAACGGTTTCAAATGCCACAAGTCTAGCACAAGCTTTAAATGCACCATATTACCCTCTGGCTGAGCTTTCAAGCTACTCAAAAGGTTTTGATGTCTTGCTCTCTTGTACAGGTGCAGACCACAATGTAGTTTCATTAGAGCTTTATGAGCAAATCCTTCAAAATGAGAAAGGCTTAAAAACACTCATAGATATTGCAATACCTCAAGATATTTCTCCTGAAATCATAGCAAAACATAATGTTAATTATTTATCAATTGATTTGCTGCAGAAGATTTCGAATGATAATTTAAAAGTTCGTGGTAAAGAGGTTGCTTCTGTAAAGGCAATAGTGAATGAGGCTTTAAAAGAATTTATTCTTCTTGTCGAGGAGCGCAATGTAGAATTGGTAATGCAAGATGTCCCAAGACAAATTAAAGCGATTAAGGAAACAGCTATTGATGAAGTTTTTAAAAGGGATATGGAAGATTTAGATCCAGAGGCTCGAGAAGTCTTAGATAAAGTATTGGGTTATGTTGAAAAAAAGTACATTAGCGGTCCAATGAAACTTGCAAAAGAAATCATTCTTAAAAATGCCTCTAACTAAACCAATTAAAATAGGAACCAGAGGGAGTGACCTTGCCTTATGGCAGGCAAACTTTGTTCGTGAAGAGCTAGAAAAAAGAGGCCATGAGGTTGAAATAACAATTATTAAAACCCAAGGAGATAAAATTCAACATTTGAGCTTTGACAAAATGGAAGGTAAAGGGTTTTTTACCAAAGAAATTGAGGCTTCTTTGTTGAATGAGGATGTTGACCTTGCTGTTCATTCTCATAAAGATTTAGAAACGAATCAACCCGAAGGTCTTGAAATCGCCGCTGTTTCATCACGTGCGAACCCGTGTGAGCTTTTATTAATTAGGAAACCTGCTCATGAAGAACAAGCTTTGTGGGGTTTAAAAAAAGATGCGATAGTCGGGACTTCTTCTGCACGAAGAAAATCTCAGCTTCTTGCACTTAGACCTGATGTTCAGATAAAGGATTTAAGGGGGAATGTTCCTACGCGAGTTGATAAGCTTAAATCTGGTGAATACGATGCTATCCTACTTGCAAAGGCTGGAGTGCTGAGGCTAAAATTAGAGCTAGATGATTTGGTGGGGATCGATTTGACACCTGATGAATTCGTTCCTGCACCTGCACAAGGTGTTTTAGCTTTGCAGATTCGCTCGAATGATACATTCCTTAAATCACTTTTAAGCGCTGTCAATGATAGCGAAGTGCAAAAAGTGGTTCACCTTGAAAGGTCAGTATTAAATTTAATGAACGGTGGATGTCAATTGCCGCTTGGTGTCTATTGCGATAATAAGTACGTGCATGTTTCGTTTTCGGATGATGCAATGCATCCATCAAGGTATTTCCGTTTCCCGTACATTGACGAGCAGGATTTTCCGAAAAAAATTGTTGAGCATTTGCAACATCAGCAGGTTTGAAAACCATATTCATTTCTAAAAACCTTTCTGACCTTGATGAACTAGGTGATTTCACTACTCAGCTTGAGTTTCAATTTTATTGCCAGTCATTAATTAGATTTAGCCCAACTACATTTGAATTACCAATAGATTTTGAGGTAGTTTTTATTTCAAGTATTCGATCTTTACAATTCTTAGAAGAATCCTCTCAAATTGATTTGTCATCTTGTACAATTGCTTGCGTAGGTCTTCAAACATCAATTAGAATTCATAAAATGGGTTATAAAACAAGCTTTATTGGAAGTAATGCTGGTAACCCTCAGGCTATTTCAAAAGAATTCTATGAATGGCTTGGAACACGGACTGTTTTTATTCCTCACTCTAACCTTTCATTACGTTCTATTGAGACGGCTATTCCGAAGAAACAAATTCGAAGTGTAGCAATTTATAAGACCCTACTGAATGGCATTAAGATTGATCCAAAAGATATTTATGTTTTCACGAGTCCTAGTAATGTTGATGCATTTCATATGCATAATGAGCTGCCTGTGGAAGCTATTGTTATAGCTTGGGGCAACTCAACCAGAGCAAATCTAGAAACATATGCAAGGGAATCTCATTTTGTTTTAGAGCAAGGGACCTTGGAAGAACTATTATTGATTCTAAATTCTCTTATTAAGTCGTAAGAAAAAACAATGGATTGTTGAAAATAGCGTTTTAAAGTTCAAGACCTTATATTGGTTGTGAATATCCATGATAAAATATAGACTTCTTTTTTTTCTTTATTTAACCGTTCATCTTTCTGCATTAGGTCAAGATGGAGGAATTCGAACGAAAAATCTTTTTATTGAAAAAGAAAATCGTATTGATACGTGTAGTATTTATCCAAATTCTTTTGAAGTTTATTTAAATGATAGCGTGCTCTCTCCATCCGCGTATTCCCTTGACTATTCATCTGCGCTATTTAGCTTATTAAAGCCTTTAAATGATACGTTATTTTTTTCTTATAAAGTCTTCCCTTTCGATTTATCAAAGACCTATAGGCTTCGCGATAGTGCTCAGGTCTTTGACAAAGACACAGATAAAAGCGCACTTTTTAAAATCGAAAACTTTTACTCGGTGAATGATGTCTTTGGAGGAAATGATTTGAATAAAAATGGTTCTATTTCCAGAGGTGTTTCTTTTGGTAACAATCAAGATCTTGGGATAAATTCTTCACTAAACCTGGAGCTTTCGGGAAATATTGCACCTGATTTAAAAATACTTGCCTCCGTTTCTGATGCAAATATCCCAATTCAACCTGAGGGTAACACCAATAAACTTCAAGAGTTTGATAAAGTATTTATTCAAGTTTATAATGATCGCTTGAAGCTCATTGCAGGTGATTTTTGGCTGTCAAAGCCTAAGGGGTATTTTATGAATTATCGCAAGAGGGCTCAAGGTTTGAGCGTGAATTATAAATGGGATAGAGGAGAAGATAAATCGTGGAAAATTCAGTTGAGTGGTGCACTGTCCAAGGGTAAATTCAATAGACAAATTATACCAGGCATAGAATCAAATCAAGGACCTTATCGTTTGGTTGGTGCAGAAAACGAACCTTTTATAATTGTTTTGTCTGGTACAGAGAAGCTTTTTATAGATGGGCGTTTATTACAGCGTGGACAGGAATATGATTATACTATTGATTACAATACCTCAGAGGTCATATTTACGGCTCGAAATCTAATCACAAAAGATACTAGAATCGTTGCGGAGTTTCAATATTCAGATCAAAATTACGCGCGTTCTCTGGCACAACATTCACTGACTTATAATTCGAAAAAAATAGATTTTTGGATTAACTCCTATTCTGAACAAGATGCAAAAAATCAACCCTTACAACAAGAATTATCAAACGAACAAAGGGCATATATAGCGGGAATTGGTGACGCTTTAAACCTGGCATCAGTGAGTTCGATAGATTCTGTTGGCTTTTTTGACAATCAAAATCTTTATAAGCGAATTGATTCCCTCGGATATGATTCTGTATTGGTTTTCAGTGTTGATCCAAATACAGCTTTTTATCGCGTTTTCTTTGAATATGTTGGTAATGGAAATGGGGATTACATACTTGAAAATTATAATGCTTTAGGAAAGGTCTTTAAATGGGTTGCTCCAGAAGCAGGAGTTGCCCAAGGAGATTACCGAGCATCAAGAAGTATTATTACACCTAAAAAACAACAGATGTTTAGTAGCGGGCTTAAATGGAAATACAAAAAGCATAGCTTTTTAGAGTCAGAATGGGCTATGAGTAACTTCGATATCAATACCTACTCAAGTTTAGCTGCTGATGATAATGTTGGGTTCTCCAATCGAACGAAATGGATGAATACTTCTTTTTTTGGTAAAACAGATACAACAACAATGTGGTCTTTAAAGACAAAAGCGGAGTTAGAATATTTATCAACTAACTTTTCTCCCATCCAACAATACAGAGCCGTAGAATTTGATCGCGATTGGAATACGCGGTTTCAAGGATACGAGGGTCAACAGATACTAGGTACAATAGGTACAAAACTTAAACATAAGAAAAGAGGCTCGATAGATGTTGATGCCCAGCATTTTTCAATAGGGTCAGATTACAGTGGTCAAAGGGCATTCACAAAGGGAAATTGGCAACAGAAAGGCTGGAATGCCAATTGGGATGGGAGCTATTTACAGGCAAATGGTCTAACGCGTAGTAGCTTTTTAAGGCATCGTTTGGAACTTTCAAAAAATATCGGTCCTATACGAATCGGTTATAAAGATGATCATGAGCGCAATCAATATCAAGATACAATTTCAAGCGCTCCTAGCTACGAGTTTTTTGATTATCAGTTTTATGTTTCTAATGCAGATACGAGTACAATGGAATATAAACTATTTTATCGTGAGCGTTATGATAGACGATTGATTGACAATCAATTTGGAAGGACAGCTTTGGCAAAAACGACCGGTGCAGAGTTGAATATTAATAGTTTAAAAAATCAAAAGCTAACCTTGCTCTCAGGTTATCGTTCATTAGACGTTCTCGATACCGTTTTAATGAATCAAAAACCAGAAAACTCCTTGATTGGCCGTTTGGAGTATAATTTTAAAGCCTTTAAAAATGCGATTCAATGGTCTACATTTTATGAAATTGGTTCAGGCCTAGAACAGAAGCGAGAGTTCTTGTATATTCAGGTAAATGATGGTCAAGGTGTATACACGTGGATTGATTACAATGGAGATGGGGTCAAGGACTTAAATGAATTTGAAGTTGCACAATTTATAGATCAAGCAAATTATATTCGGGTATTTGTTCCCAGTAATAGTTACGTGACTACATACTTTAATGAATTTAACCAGACAATTTATTTAAGACCTGAGCGGGTGTGGTCTCGCAAAAAAGGAATATTAAAGTTTCTATCGCGATTTTCTGATCAGGCTAGATTTCGAATTAATAAGAAATCGAATGCATTTTTGAATGGTTCTGTATTTAACCCGTTGTCCAATAGGATTGCAGATACGAACCTTATTTCTACGGCTGCTTTTGTCAGGAATTCTCTATTCTTCAATCGTACGGGAGCTATATTTGGTGCGCGTTACGTTTTTCAAAATAACCAAACGAAAACGTTACTTGCATCAGGTTTTGATTCACGGCGTTCTTCGTTTCATGAAATCAATGCAAGATGGAATATGACACCAAAGTATTCACTCGTCGTGACTGCACAGAATGGCTTAAAGAATTCTCTAGCTGACTACACCTCTGGAAGGGACTACGCAATTTCTTTTAATTGGTTGAAAACCTCCTTGGGTTTCCAGCCTAGCACAAATTTCAGAATAACAGTCGATTCAAGGATTACAGCAAAAAACAACTCGATTCTTAGCGGCGGTGAAAGTTGCAACATCAGAGACATTGGATCTACAATTAAGTACAATCAGACTGATAAAGGAAGTCTACAGGGTTCTTTTAAATTTTTGAAGATTGATTTTGTAGGTACTGAAAATTCAGCCGTAGGATTTGAAATGCTTGAAGCCTTGCGCCCTGGAATGAACTATACTTGGAATATTGGTTATCAAAAAACGGTGTCAAAGAATTTGCAACTCACAATTCAATATTTGGGTCGCAAGTCAGAGAATGCAAGGATGATTCATTCGGGAGGCATGGAGTTGCGTGCATTTTTTTAAATTCTTTGTAACTTAGGGCATTGCTTAAATTATGGTTGAATACGGGAAAATACTACTTATTGCAATGCCAGCATTTTTGGTACTTGTAGTTCTTGAAAAGCTTTATGGTTATTGGAAAGATGATGATACGGTACCTCTTGATGATGCTGTATCTAGCTTAAGTTCTGGTATGACAAACGTTTTAAGAGATGTTATGGGATTGTCAATTGGTATAGTTTCTTATCAATGGTTTTATGGAAAGCTCGCTTTATTTACGATAGAGAATAGTTTTATCGTTTATGCAGTTGCTTTTATTGTTATTGACTTTTATGGTTATTGGTCTCATAGGTTTTCTCACAAGCTTAATTTCTTTTGGAATCAGCACGTGATCCATCATAGTAGTGAGGAGTTTAATTTGGCATGTGCTTTAAGACAGCCAATCTCTGGAATTGTTAAGTTTTTTACATTTTTGCTCATACCTGCTGCTATCATGGGGGTTCCTCCTGAGGTAATATCTATTGTACTTCCTTTGCATTTATTTATGCAGTTTTGGTACCATACCAGACATATTGGAAAGCTAGGAATCATAGAATATATATTAGTCACTCCTTCGCACCATCGCGTTCATCATGCTATAAACCCAGAGTATTTAGATAAGAACCTGAGTCAAATTTTTATATTTTGGGATTTTATTTTTGGAACCTTTCAAGAAGAGTTGGATGAAGTTCCTCCAGTATATGGAATATCGAGACCCGCTAATACGAGAAATCCATTCAAGATTAATTTTCAGCATTTATTTATTCTAATCCAGGATGCTTGGCGATCGCATAAAATCATTGATAAGCTGACCATTTGGTTTAGACCAACAGGATGGAGACCAGAGGGCTTTGACAAAAGCTATCCGATAAAAAAAATAGAAGATGTATACGCTTTTTCTAAATATAAACCAGTTTTGACAAGAGCAGAGTTGTATTGGAGTATCGCTCATTTGTTTGTTGTTATGTTTTTTTTATTGGACCTTTTTGCAAGGCTTGGTTCTTTGAGCTTTTATGAGATTTTGGCCTATGGTTCTTATGTTTTCCTAACGATTTACGCATTAACTGACTTAATGGATAAGCATAAGTGGAATTTTATTATCGAAATGCTTCGAGTGATTGCTACGTCTTTAATATTTGTTTGGACAGGAGATTGGTTCGGTCATAATATTTTGCCCTTTATTATAGGCTATCACTGCATAGCATTCTTTTTTTCATTTTCTGTTTATAGGTCTGACGGTCAGAACAACGCAGTTATCGCCTTTAAATGATTGGTCGTTGGTTTATTAGGCTGTTTTTCATCTTTTACCTGCTGCTTGTTCTTTTAGAATTTACGGATATTGCTTTTTATTTTAAACCTTTTTTGGTGCCTTCGTTATTACTTTTATTTAGTGTTACCGATTTTAAATACTTAAATAAAAAGCTTTTAATAGCCTTGTTTTTTTCTACACTGGGAGATGTTTTTCTTATGAGTGCAGGAAGTCTATTCTTCATCCTTGGTTTGTCTTCATTCCTAATTGCTCATCTCGCTTTTATAAGTATTTTTTATGAGCTGACTAAACCTGTTTTTGTGAAAGGAGTATATACCTACTTGCTTTTTGGGCTTCTTATTTATGAAGTTATTTTGTTAAAATATTTATGGCCGAACCTTGAGGGGATGAAAGTTCCAGTGCTGATTTATGCCACGACGATATGTGTAATGTTATGGGTCTCGATGTTATTGCTCCGCGTAAATAAGTCCAAAGGTTCTATTTTGATTATTCTTGGTGCATTGAGTTTTGTTTGTTCAGATTCTTTACTTTCTATAAGGTTGTTTATTGATGATTTTGAATATGCAAAATTTTGGGTGATGTGTACTTATTTATTGGCCCAATATTTAATTGTTTCTGGATTGCTTTCGATCTTTAAAAAGAGTTCGTTAGGCGCATTAAAGTGATGATAATCTTATTTTTGTTTTATGTCAAATAAAAAAGGTATTGCTATTCTTGGTTCTACAGGCTCTATTGGAATAGCCGCTTTAAATATCGCGACCTCCTTACCGGATGATTTTGAAGTTGAGGTACTGACGGCAGCATCAAATGCCGAACTATTAATTGAACAGTCCCTGAGATTACTCCCTAACACCGTGGTAATTGAAAATAAGGCCCTATATAAAAAGGTTTCTGAGGCTCTTTGGAAAGAAGATATTCATGTTTACACCGGAGCAGCAGCAGTTTGTCAGGTTCTTGAATCACAACATATTGATTTGGTCTTTAATGCAATCAAAGGGATTGCAGGAATAGCACCAACAATTGCTGCAATTCATACGCGCAAGCAAATTGCACTTGCAAATAAGGAGTCACTTGTTATATGTGGAAGTCTTATAACTGGACTTGCTGAGCAAAATGGAGTTAATATCTATCCTGTCGACCCGAGTCATTCTTCAATTTTCCAAAGTATGTTGGGGGAGTTTCATAATAAAATACAGAAGCTGTATTTGACTTCTTCAGGAGGTCAATTTGAAGGATTCACGGTTGCGCAGTTAAATGAAATTTCAGCAGAAAAAATAATAAATAAAGGAACGTCAAATGTTTATGATCTTGTCAATACTGCAACATTGATTCATGATAGCTTTAAGCTGATTGAAGCAAGGTGGTTGTTTGGTTTGAAACCTGAACAAATTGACCTTGTAATTCATAACCCTCTTGTTATTAATGGACTGGTGGAATTTGCAGATGGCAGTATAAAGGCACAGATGGACGCCTCTAATTTAATGCGTTCTATACAGTTTGCTATGAGCTATCCGAATCGGATGGATGTTTCCGTACCACGCATCAATTTATTTGACGAACCTAATTTTTCTTTTAAGCAACCTGATAAAACAAATTTTCCAAATTTGAATCATGCATATTCAGTTTTGGAAAAAGGAGGGGCTTTTTCTGCTGTTTTGAATGCATCAAATAAGATTGCAGTCGAGGCTTTTCTTGAAGATCAAATAAAATTCACGGAGATTGCATCAATCAATGAGACGATGCTTAATGGGCATAACACCATAACAAATCCAAGCTATGATGATTTTATGAATACCTACCATACTGCTTGTGAACAAACTTTAAAATTGATCAAATGAAACAAATAATATGCTTTTTATCGCTGAGTTTAGTTTCTCTTGTTGGTTGCATGTCACCTATCAAGTTTCTTGTCTCCGTTGAAGCGTCTCACTGTGGAGGAGCGCCGCCTCAATCTATTGAGGTAGTTAACTTATCTCCTTTTGATGGCCAGGTGATTATTGTTGGTGCTAGAGATTCTATTTTAGTTGCGCTTGATGAAAGCGGAAGAGCAACTGTGAAATTAGCAAAAGGCACTTACAATTGGTATCAAATGGAAAAGTCGCAAGATTTAGAGACTATAAAAAAAACACTTCTTAATTTAAATCGTAATCTTTATAAATTCATCGGAGATACATGTGTTAAAGATTGGAAAGGTATTGCTGATGGGACATTTGAAGTAGAAAATGATTCCGTTAAATTTGAGCTCAGACTCAAGAATAGATGTTACACAAATCTATATCCATGTCTTGAATATATTGGTCCGGATTACAATTAATGAGTTAGCTCTTTTTTTTATGCAAGATCTCAAGTTTTGCTGATGCTTCACGTATATCTGCAATTGGTTCTATGATCAGTCTCAACTTTTCTTGCTTTTGAATTAACCTGTAGCCTTTACCTTGGTTGGTTATTTGTTCTAAAATCTCTGTAAACAATTCAGATTTATAGAATGAAGAATCTGTATCAGAGATAAAGGAACATACCATCTTTTCAGACTTAATAACTAAACGTTCCAGCCCCATCTTTTTTGCCATCCAGCGCAATTCAAAAGAAAAAAAGAGCTCTTCTACTTGTTTTGGGATTGGCCCAAAACGATCTTTTAATCGAACACCAAAAGCATTTAATTCCTCAATATTCTCAATGTTATCCAGTTCTTGATAAAGGCTGAGTCTTTCAGCTACATCATTTACATAATCGTCAGGAATGCGAACCTCGTAGTCTGTCTCAAATACACATTCAGAGGCATAGGTTGTGAGCTGGTCACTTGTCCTTTCATTAAAAAGCTCTTTAAATTCTTTTTCTCGAAGCTCTTTCATGGCTTCATTTAAGATTTTTTGATACATTTCAAATCCAATCTCAGAAATAAAACCACTCTGTTCACCACCTAGCATATTACCTGCGCCACGAATGTCTAAATCTTTCATAGCGATATTGAATCCTGAACCTAGATCTGAAAACTGAACTAAAGCTTCAAGTCTTTTCCGCGCTTCTGATGTGAGCACTGTAGTTTTAGGTGCGATTAGATAACAAAATGCTTTTTTATTACTTCTACCAACGCGTCCTCGAAGTTGATGAAGGTCACTTAAGCCAAAATTTTGAGCATCATTAATGATTATCGTATTTGCGTTTGAAATATCAATGCCCGACTCAATGATAGTGGTTGCAATTAACACATCATACTTGCCTTCAATAAAATCCATCATGTTACGCTCAAGAACCTTACCATCCATTTGTCCATGTCCAATCCCTACCTTAATTCCTGGACATAATCTTTGAATCATACCCGCAATCTCCTTAATGTTAGAAATTCTATTATTTACAAAAAAGACTTGTCCTCCACGCGAGACCTCATAGGAAATTGTATCACGAAGTATTTCTTCATTAAAGGTTATGATTTCCGTAAGGACGGGTTGTCTATTTGGAGGAGGTGTATTGATGATACTTAGGTCTCTTGCACCCATTAAGGAGAATTGAAGTGTTCTCGGGATTGGTGTTGCGGTGAGTGTTAACGTGTCTACAGTTGTTCTTAGCGTTTTGAGTTTGTCTTTCACAGATACGCCAAACTTTTGTTCCTCATCAATAATCATTAGGCCGAGATCTTTAAACTTGATTCTATTTGATACAATTGCATGGGTGCCAATTAAAATATCGATTTCCCCATTTTTGAGTCTATTTATTGTCTCGGTGACTTGCTTAGCGCTTTTGAAGCGATTGATGTAATCAATATTGCACGGAAACTCCTTCAGTCGTTCTTTAAAGCTTCTAAAATGCTGGAGCGATAATATAGTGGTCGGAACCAATATGGCAACCTGTTTACTGTCAGCTACCGACTTAAATGCAGCACGTATGGCAACCTCAGTTTTACCAAAGCCAACATCCCCGCAAATCAGTCTATCCATTGGTGTTTTAGATTCCATGTCCTTTTTGACATCTTGAGTTGCCTTGTATTGGTCTGGTGTGTCTTCATACATGAAAGAAGCTTCAAGTTCATTTTGAAGGTAGGTGTCTGGAGTAAATGAAAAACCAGGTTGGCTTCTTCTTTTTGCGTATAATTTTATGAGGTCAAATGCGAGCTCTTTAATTTTTTTCTTTGTCTTATTTTTAAGGGTATTCCATGTCTGAGTTCCCAGTTTATTCATCTTTGGAACGGAACCATCCTTACCTGTGAATTTTGATATTCTATGTAGAGAATGGATACCAACATATAATACATCACCCTCTTTATAAATTAAGCGAATCGTTTCTTGTGGTTTGCCATTAACATCAATGGTTTCAAGTCCAGAAAATTGACCCACACCATGATCAATGTGAGTGACGTAGTCACCTTTTTGAAGATTATAAATCTCCTTAAGGGTAAGGGCTTGTTTTGCTTGCCTGAAACCTTCTTTTAGTCTAAATCTATGATAGCGCTCAAAGATTTGATGATCGGTGTAGCATACCATCTTAGATTCCTTACAAATGAAACCTTCATGAAGGGCTGTGTTAAGAGGAGTGAATTCAACGGCGGCATCAATATCCTCAAATATTTGATAGAGCCGCTCAATTTGTTTTGGCTGATTTGAAAACAAAAAATTTATAAATTTCTTTTGCTGATGCTTTAATAGGTCTTCTTTTAATAGGTCGAAGTTTTTATTGAAACTAGGTTGTGGTTTAAGCTCAAATTCTACAATTTGTGAATTGTTGTAGTATTTTAGGTTATTGAACTCTACAACTTTTGCTTGCTCAAAAACGGTAAGACAAGCATGAGCATTGAGAAACATTTGATCTGGAATACTAACTTGCTCTTTATGCTCAAGTTCTTCGAAGATGACTTGTGCTTTTTCAAATTCTTTTTGAATTCTGGCAGCAGTGCGCTCTACAGAATCTATCCATAAGACCTTTTCACCTTTTAGGTATTGAAAAAATGAATCCATACCTTTTACAAGCAATGCTCCTTGAATGTTTGGTACAATACTAAAAAAAGAATGACTGCTGATTGAGAGCTGAGTTGAGGCATCGAAAGTACGTATCGATTCTACTTCATTGCCGAAGAATTCAATTCGATATGGTGTGTCTGCAGCAAACGAAAAAACATCAATAATGCCTCCTCGAATGGAATATTGTCCCGGTTCATATACGTAATTAACCTGCTCAAAATTGTACTCCAACAATAGCTCATTTATAAAGTCAATGGAATAGGTTTTGTCAACTTCTATTTTCATTGTATTCGATAGGAGTTTTCTATGCGATAGTACCATTTCGAATAATGCCTCAGGATAGGTGACGACCCAACAATTCTTTTGACTACTTAATTTTTTTAGTGCTTCGGTTCTTGCTACAACACTCGCGTTATCGGTATCCTCAATTTGGTAAGGTGATTTGTGTGATGCAGGATAAAAAACCAACCGTTTATCATTTGGATAGAGACCTTGTAAATCATTTAAAAAATAGGCGGCGTCTTCTTTGTTATCGAGTATAAAAACATGGTGTCCCGGACATTGACTAGCGCATGCCGCTGCATAAATTGATTTCGAGGAGCCGACAATACCTGACCAATTGACCTTAGCTTGAGCTCCTTCAATGACTTTTAAAGTTTCGAGAACCTTTGGATGTTCTAAAGAAAAGTTATTAAAGCTCTTCAGATTCATATTAGCTTATAAAACTCATCGCTTTTTCTACCATGCTTTTAGATCCTATAAAAAGAGGTGCGCGCTCATGCAGTGCTTCAGGTTCTATTTCTAATATTCTTTTTCTACCAGTTGTAGCCATACCTCCTGCCTGCTCAGCTATAAATGCTAATGGATTGCATTCGTATAACAGTCTGAGTCTTCCCTTAGGAGCTGCAGGAACATTGGGGTATATATAGATGCCTCCTTTAATTAAACTCCTATGAAAATCAGCAACTAATGATCCAATATAACGACCTGAGTATGGTCCATTGAAGTCATTTTCTTGACTCTGACAATAAGCTATATATTCAGCTACACCCCGCTCACATTCTTTGATGTTGCCTTCATTCATCGAATATAGTCTGCTGGATAATGGCATTTTCATGTCTCGATGCGATAGTGTGAATAAATTAGTATCCGGATCCAATGTGAATCCATGAACACCCTCTCCCCATGATAAAACAAGCATGGTTGATGTTCCATATAAAACATAACCTGCGATACTTTGTTCCGACCCAGGTTGCAGAAAGTCACTCAGATTTGTGCTCTCTCCGGACATGGAAAGCCTTCTGTATATTGAAAATATAGTTCCAACAGAAACATTTACATCAATATTACTTGAGCCATCTAAGGGGTCGAATAAAACAACATAATCAGCTTTTTTAGAGGTTTCTGTATCAAATGAGACGAAGGCTTCATTTTCTTCAGAGCCTATACCTGTAACAGCACCACAACTTTTAAACGCTTCAATAAATGCAAGGTCTGCGATAACATCAAGTTTTTGTTGATCTTCCCCTTGAATGTTCTGACCACCTTGAGCACCCAAAACGTTTTCAAGTAATGCTGCTTTTTTTAAATCATCACTTACTGAAACAGCTGCTTTTGTAATCGCATTTAATACAGACCAAATATTTCTCTGGTTTGCTGAATCGGAATATTCCGCCTCAAAAAAATCATGAATCGTCATGCTGAATGACTTTGTTTTAAGTTAGATCTATTGCTTTTGAATATGGGTTTAGCTAAACATAATGCTTTGACCATATCCTTCTTTGTAAACTGGATTTACAATTAGTGCAGGGATTAACGCATCATTTGTAATGATGTATTGTTCGTAGTTTGAGGAAATAACATTAAAAAGATTTCCTTTATTTAGATTCATTATAGCAATAAGATCAGCGTCTACAGAAACAGCATATTTCACAACTTCTTTATCAAATCCGTTTCTGGAAATAATGGAATGCTTCATATCTACGCCTCTGTCTTTAAAGAATCTCTTGGCGAACACGATATTTGATTTCACTTGGTGCTTAAGAAAATCATCACTTTCATCAGGTATAACAACATGCACCATAGAGTCAAAATATTTTGCAAGTCTTGATACGATTGTTAGTTTTTGTTTGGTCTCTTTATTCAAATCCATAGGTACTACTATGGAATCATAACCTGTTGGTTTAACGACTTTTTCTTGAACAATGATAAATGGAACTGAAGAGTTTGTCACCACTTTGAGCGCATGACTACCTGTAACATGTTGCCAACCATGAGCACCATGTGTCCCCATAAAGATAAGTTTGGCTTCATGCTCGGCTGCAAAGTCTCCAATATCCTCAAAAATACTACCAATTCTAACATTCGGAATTAAATCAACACCATGAGAATTGAATTTCTCTACGATTTCTTCTAACTTAATATTGGCCTCGTGAATTTGATTTTGTTTCGATACAACATGAAGTAATTGAACTTCAGCATCTAAAGGTTTCGCAGTTGCAATTGCATGTTCAAGTGCAATATCTGCTACTTTTGTAAAGTCATGGGGTACAATAAATGTTTTTTTACTCATGGACAGATTTTGTTGCAAAGTTAAGATAAAGTAACGAAAAATATATGGTTTTCGTATCTTTATTTTCGTTAATTAATTTGTAAAAATTTTCAACATATGCCTTTGATTGGTAGGTTTTTAAAGCAGACTACAGCCATAAGTTATCGCAAGAATGCGAAGAAAACGCAAGGTTATAAAGATCAAGAGAATGTCCTTAAATATTTACTATCAAAATCAAAAACTACCAAGTTTGGACTAGCGCATGAGTTTAGTGATATTCTACAAGATGACATGTTAATGAACTACCAACGTTCAGTTCCTATTATGGACTACGATGCCTTTTATGAAAAGTGGTTGAAGTATTCTATTTTGGGCGAAAAGGACAATACATGGAGAGGACGCATCAAGTATTATGCGCTATCTTCAGGAACGACAGGGTCTCCTAGTAAAAGAATTCCTGTAACTTCTGAGATGATCCGGTCCTTTCAGAAATCAAGTCTTAAACAGCTTAGTATTTTACATAGTCTAGACCTTCCTCAATCCTTTTACAGCACAAGTATTTTAACAGTTGGAGGTTCAACTAAGCTTAACTATAAGGAAACGCATGTTGAAGGAGACCTTAGTGGAATTCTTAAAAAGCATACGTCATTTATTGCGACTCCTTTTACCCGCCCTGGCGCTCGAATTAGTGGTGTTAAGGATTGGTCCAAAAAGCTCGATCTTATTGTTGAAAAGGCACCTAAATGGGATGTTGGTATAATTGCAGGGATTCCGAGTTGGTGCATTATGCTAATGGAAAGAATTGTAGCTCATTATAATTTAGATTCTATTCATGAAATATGGCCAAACCTGTATGTTTATGTTCATGGTGGTGTTTTCATGGATCCATACATACAAAGGTTGAATGCAGTTTTGGGAAGACCTATCGGCCTTCTTGATACATATTTAGCAAGTGAAGGGTATTTCGGTTATCAAGAAAAAACTGAGCAAAAGGGAATGAGGCTCTTGCTAAACAATGGTATTTTTTTCGAATTCATACCCTTTAATGCAGATAATTTTGATGAGAGTGGCGTTGTTAAGAAGAATGCATCAGCATACACGATAGAACAAGTCCAGGAAGGTGTTGATTATGCGCTAGTCATTTCTACCAACGCTGGGTTATGGCGTTATTTAATTGGTGATTTGGTTCGTTTCACAAATCGCGAGGAGCATGAGCTTGTAATATCAGGACGTATAAGACAGTTTTTAAGTTTGTGCGGTGAGCATTTGTCTTTAGGTAACATAAATGAAGGATTGCTTCAAACTAGCGAGAAGTTTGGGGTAGAATTTTCAGAATTCACCATTTATGCGGATGAAATAAAGCAGTGCCATTGTTGGTATTTGGGCACCACCCAATTAGTTGACGATCCAAATTTACTGCTGAGCTATTTAGACAAGGTTCTTAGCCATACAAATGATGACTACAATTCCGCCCGAAAATATAGCTTGAAAGCGCCCGAAATTAAAATTGTTTCACCACAAGTTTTTTATGATTTCATGGCAAAACAAAAAAAGTTAGGTTCTCAAAATAAGATGCCAAGAGTCTTGAATAAGAAACAATCCGAAACTTGGCTTTCCTTTATTAACGCATTTTAGAGCTCTCAAATATCGACTTTTTACCAAAATTGAATTTGAGACTGACTTCGACCGATTGTCGATACATTGATGCGATTTTCCCAAGCTCGTAATCGTACGAAACCCCTATGGTAAAACCTCCAAGGTCTACGTAAAATGATGGTATAATTGCTCCAGTACTTCTAAAATAAGTTCCAATAACAAAGTATTGATCACTCACAAATGAGGTTACCCTTGATGCTGATTTCATTTTCAGTCTATAAAAAGCACCGCCAATTGTTTCAAAATATTTGTTCTGGATAAACTGGGCGGCACTAAACTCAAGGTTTGATTCTGGTGACAATCCATATCTTAGATTAGCGTGTATGCAAAGTTTAACGGCTAGTTTATCGTCTACAAGAGAGTTGTATCTCAGGGTAGGTCTATTTAAATGTTGTAATGAAAAACCTCCTTGAAAGCTAAGGTCACTTGCTGATAGCGTATTTTCGTTGTCTTTATTGTAGCTATATGCCAATCCTAAGCCTGCATCCAAATGCGAAAAGGAATTAATACCGTTGACTTCATTTGGATCGATGTTTGGATCAAATTGAGTGCCGTCCCACTGATTATAAAAGGTTAATCTTGAAAAGTCTGCGGACCTATTTGAGTAGCCAACTTGGATACCTGCGGAAATAGCATGTGCTTTTGAAAGCGGCAAGACACCACTAGCCGTAATTCCTCCTGTTTTTATGCTGAAATTTGAATCTCCTCCAACATCGTTTAAAAAATAAACGCCTACGCCTGTGTAAGCACTTGTTCTTCTTGCTTGCTTGCCAATAGAAAACTCCATCATACCCATACTCGTCATGAATTGAGTACCTGCTCCAAGCCATTGGTTTCTATGTTGCAGTGAGATGCGCTCGTAACCAGAAAATGTAGATGTAGTTGCAGGGTTAATCATCGACATAGACTGATCAATTTGAGAGTAATGGAAGTCTTGGGCAAAGATTAGACCAGGGCAGAATAGTAAAATCAAAAATAATAATCTCATACTATCGAATTAACGTTACATTTCCAGAAATAGTTTCACCCGAACCGTCAGTGTATTCCACTTTCATAATATATGGGTAAACGCCGGTATTGCAATCTGCTCCTTTATACTTCCCATCCCATTGAAATCCTTTAGTTGACGATTCAAACATGATTTGACCCCATCTATTAAAGATTTGGAATTGGAATGAATCCACATCTTGTCCTGTAATTATCTTGAAGGTATTGTTGTCTTCAGGGCCAATACCATTTGGTGAAAAACCGCTAGGTATATGAACGCCCTCCGCGCAATCAGGATTGTTATTGGTTGGATCACATGGGTCTAATGGATCTGTCCCATTATTGAATTCAGCACCATCCGATAAACCATCACCATCTGTATCGATATTGTTTACATCTGTACCAATGACTTCCTCTTGAGCATCTGTAAGTCCATCACCATCCGTATCTATATTACAGAGAGGAAGAGAATCATCAGGGTCGCAAGGGTCGAGTGGGTCAGACCCCGAATTAACCTCGTCTCCATCATTGAAACCATCATCGTCTGTATCCGGGTTTGTGGTATCAGTACCGAGAACAATTTCTTCATCATTGGTAAGTCCATCATTATCCTGATCACAGTTTCCAGCATCTAGATTGGGCACACAAGGGTCTGTGTTTGCAGGATCTTCCTCGTCATTCACACCATCTCCATCCTGATCACTATTACTAGACTCTAAAGCATCTATTAATCCGTCACCATCCGTGTCAGTTGGATTAGTTGGGTCTCCAACCTCAATTGAATCATTTTCACCATCACCATCCGTGTCAGGGTTGTTAGGATCTGTACCAACCGTTCCTTCGATTTGATCTGTGATTCCATCACCGTCTGTATCTAAATTTGGATCATCTAAAATGAAGAATGCAGTGATGTTTTCAGGTGCGTTGATTACAATACTATTGGTATCTTCAGTTATAGCCGAGCTTAAAGGGCCATTTGTGAATTCCCAGTGGTCAAATATATAACCGGGAGCAGCTTTGGCTTTTAAATAGGTTTCTATACCACCAAAATATTCTGTCGTCCAGGGGTAGGAGGGTGCCCAAACTGAATTGACTTTAATTTCTCCGCTTTCAACAGGTGAAACATCAAATGTTGTTGCATGAGGACCATTTAAGTCATAGCAATCGATAAGTCCAGATTCAAGCGCTTCACATCTTTGGGTGATAAAATCTCGAAGATCTTCAACATTATTTTGCCATTCACCCATTGTACCTCCCCATTTGGCAATTTGACCTGTCATTTCAGGTGTTATTTTTAGAATCATACTATCTAAAAGATAGAGCATGGAGTCACATGAAAAATAGGTATTTACAAGATCAATGTATCTCGTGACATAGTATTGCTCTACGATTGGATTTTCAGCGATTAATTTCTCTAAAATATCAGTATGACCCTGCCCTCCTGGATTTGGCAAGTTTTCTGCATTACATGGATCCGCATTTGCTGAAACATCGGGTATACCAGTATAATTGACATAATGTCCAAAGGTAGCATCCATATCCCAAAGTACATAGCGCCATTTCTTTTTATCACCCTCAGGGTCTAGTCCATGCCACCATGCTGTATTCCAATTCAACCAGTCCATGTTTACAACGTATGAATTGAACATGAAGTAATCACACAAGGATTTCCAATTTAACTTGCTGTCCACATAGTCAAAGTCAGCTCCGGCTGACATATTGTTGTTTTGAATAAAATTCCTCAAATTATCCCAGTTTGGTTGGGCATTCGGCGCACCATAATCCTGCCAAGTTCCTCCCCAAGTTTTTAAATATTCTATGTTGTATTTATCTTGGTCATAATAGTGATCTGTATAGTCGCTATCGTCTGCTTTTTCACGGATTTCATAGACCCCCCAATATTCGCCATTGACATATAATAAACAAGATCTTGAGGTTCGCTCGTCCAATCGCATACCTGCCCAAATGGATAAAGTATGTATAAAAGCATCTCTAATATGCGCGCCACCATTTTCAAAGGGATAATTGTCGCTAGCCGCAGGTTTAAGTATCAAGCGCTGAAAGTCATTTCTGTTCTTTTCTGGAAAAATTTGATGGTCGAGATCTCCATTATATCCATATTGATCCCTCATAATAAAGTCAAAACCTCTCTGAGGATAGGCCCATGAATCATTACCATGCTCATTGAAATCTCCCTCACCTTCGTCAATAAATGTACCATCTTCTTCAAAAAGTTCTAACGAACCAACAGGCTCAAATTGAGTACCATCTAATAGCTCATAGACTCCTTCACTAGCAATCGAAACTATGGGTAAGTTGTGAGATTCGTTGATAAAGTAGGTGTTGCTTTCGTTGAATGAGGGCAATTCCGCACTAAATGCCGCTGCACGCAATACAGATGTTGAATTAATGGTTACGGGCCCTGTGTACAATGTTGACCCCACTGCAGGGTCAGAACCGTCTGTGGTATATCTAATCTGTGCTGAGGCATCAGGACATGTAATTGTAACATTTATAGCGCCAGGATAAAAACCTGCTTGAATATCAAAACTTGGCCTTGGTGTGTAAAAGTTTTGGGCTCCAGTATTTTGACCATTTGGAGTTGGACTTGTAAAAAGTTTAAAGTTAGGTCCCCCATCTGTTTCTCTACCCACAGAATGGTTTGCTTGTGTTGGATGCACAATTTTAAAAGAATCTACTACGTTTCCGAAAGGATTGGAAAGAATCACCCAATCTCCCTCAGTTTGAGAAAGTTTAAAGTTAGTATGTAATTCTCCTCCTTGGTCAATATCTCGACCAGTACAAAATATAAGTTTGTGGTCATTTGCGT
>Ga0206131_10001631_pt1 | contig 28576 bp, 29 predicted proteins | sample Helgoland_Spring_FD_148636 | JGI IMG/M metagenome (GOLD analysis project Ga0206131, IMG submission 148636) | Pelagic subsurface seawater microbial communities from Kabeltonne, Helgoland, North Sea - Helgoland_Spring_Bloom_20160517_1 | ecosystem: Environmental > Aquatic > Marine > Epipelagic ...
GAGTTACTGATGGTGTTGCTGTTATCGATGGAGTTGCGGTTATCGATGGAGTGGCTGTTATAGAAGGAGTTACTGATGGTGTTGCAGTTATTGAAGGAGTTGCGGTAATTGAAGGAGTTGCTGTTATTGATGGAGTGATTGAAGGTGTTGCGGTAATTGATGGAGTTGCGGTAATTGATGGAGTTGCGGTAATTGATGGAGTGATTGAAGGTGTAGCTGTTATAGATGGAGTTGTACTGTTAGACGCTCCTGGTGTGACTGATGGAGTTGCCGTTACTGATGGTGTTGCTGTTATCGATGGAGTTGCGGTTATTGATGGAGTTGCCGTGATTGACGGAGTTGCAGTTACTGATGGTGTTGCTGTTATCGATGGAGTTACCGTAATTGATGGCGTTGCGGTAATTGAAGGAGTTACTGATGGTGTTGCAGTTATCGATGGAGTTGCGGTTATCGATGGAGTGGCTGTTATAGAAGGAGTTGCGGTAATCGACGGAGTTACTGATGGTGTTGCTGTTATCGATGGTGTTGCAGTTATTGAAGGAGTTGCGGTAATTGAAGGAGTTGCTGTTATCGACGGAGTTACTGATGGTGTTGCAGTTATCGATGGAGTTGCGGTTATCGATGGAGTGGCTGTTATAGAAGGAGTTACTGATGGTGTTGCAGTTATTGAAGGAGTTGCGGTAATTGAAGGAGTTGCTGTTATCGAAGGAGTTGCTGATGGTGTTGCTGTTATCGATGGAGTCGTTGTAATCGATGGAGTTGCCGTTATTGACGGAGTTGCGGTAATTGATGGTGTTGGACTATTAGACGCTCCTGGTGTAACCGATGGAGTCGCAGTAATCGATGGTGTGGCTGTTATCGAAGGAGTTGCGGTAATTGATGGAGTTACCGATGGAGTTACCGTTATTGACGGAGTTGCGGTAATTGATGGAGTTGCGGTAATTGATGGAGTTACCGTTATAGATGGAGTTACCGTTATAGATGGAGTTGCGGTTATAGATGGAGTTGCGGTTATTGATGGTGTTGTAGTTATCGATGGTGTTGTAGTTATCGATGGTGTTGTAGTTATCGATGGTGTAGCAGTTATCGATGGAGTTACAGTTATTGATGGTGTTGTAGTAGTTGATGGAGTAATTGACGGGGTATTACTAGGTGAAGGTGAAGGTGGTGGTGGTATGCACCGATAATCCACACATCCTTGACTATCTATTACTTTAACACAGAAAAAACCTATATTTTCATATGCTGGTGGTAATGTAAAACTATATGCTAAGTCAGAATCCGTAATAGTCGCAATAAAAACACAAGTTGCCGTAGCGTTAAAATCGTCACACACCCATACCTCATATGGACTGTTCCCTGTACAAGACGGTATTATTACATTAGTAGCCATTATATATTAGGATAATAAACATAAATAGTTTTATCACCGATTGTTACAGATGGTGTAACCGATACTGTTGGCGTATTTGAAGGTGTTGGCGTAACATTTATAGGCTCATCTATTATATTTATAATACCGTTCATACTTGAGTGTAGTGAGCATTGGTAATATAAAGTACTTGGAGCGTTAGTGGGTACCAAGAATGATAGTGTACCGTTTGTCTCCCCATTATTTGTTACACCATCATTATACTGATTACCTGTACCAGTACCTATAACAGTCTTAATATAAAATGGATGTCCCGGCGCATTAATACTAAAATTATATAGTTTATTCTTATATAATGTTAGTGTTGGGTTTGAACTACCATCAATACTATAACTTGAAGCCCCATTATTTGTCACATTAAATGTTTGATAAACATTCACACTCGTAGATGGAGTTACTGAAGGTGTACTTGTTACTGAAGGTGTACTTGTTACTGAAGGTGTACTTGTTACTGAAGGTGTAGTAGTTATTGACGGTGTTATAGTAGTGGTTGAAGTTATAGATGGGGTAGTCGATGGGGTAACAGATGGAGTAGTTGTTTGAGTCGTAGTTGGCGTAACTGTTGGTGTAACTGATGCAGACATATTAATTGCTTCTGAATCACAGTTTAAAAAGTAAAAATTAGTTGGTGTTATACTTGGAGTTGTAGTAGTAGATGGTGTAATTGTAGGAGTCGTAGTTGGCGTAACTGTTGGTGTAACTGATGCAGACATATTAATTGCTTCTGAATCACAGTTTAAAAAGTAAAAATTAGTTGGTGTTATACTTGGAGTTGTAGTAGTAGATGGTGTAATTGTAGGAGTCGTAGTTGGCGTAACTGTTGGTGTAACTGATGCAGACATATTAATTGCTTCTGAATCACAGTTTAAAAAGTAAAAATTAGTTGGTGTTATACTTGGAGTTGTAGTAGTAGATGGTGTAATTGTAGGAGTAACACTAAGACTACTTAGACATGACCCACAATTATTAAAGGTGTTTCCACTCGAAGGTATACCGAAGTAATTTCCGCTTATATCAGTTCTTCGATATCCTGAAGGTTCAGTGTAGGGTATACTATAATAACCCACATACCCCCAACACGAACTATTGTAATTAATTGTTTGACCTGATATAATATTTGGTACTTCTTCAGTTTGTACTACCATATCGTTTGTAGTACATGAAGTATAAACATAAACTACACCAACTCTAGCAGGTACACTTGTAGAAATACTCGGAGTTACTGTAGGTGTTATTGTCGGTGTAATAGAAGGGGTGGGTGTCGGTGATGGTGGGCAACACTCGGAATGTATCTCACTAATATTTTGAATGAAGTGAGTGGAGGAACCATTAGTAGTTGTTAAAAATTTTACACATTTGTCTTCTCCATTTAAAGATGCGGTAAAAATACTATTAACTGTTAACGCACTACCATTAAAGTTTAAAGGACCATTAACAAAATAATATTCTGAACTGTTTGAACAGTCTTGTAATTTTATAATGTCTCCACATTCAAAATACCCACTATCTATAACAAAAACTACAGTATCTCCACTACTATATCTATCAGGTGTCGGACTAGGCGTTGTAGTCGGAGTTAACGATGGAGTTGGAACTAAAGGTGTAACAGTAACTTCAAAACCAAAATCATCACATATATTATTTGTAGGCGTTATTGACGGAGTTGCAGTTATTGATGGTGTAATAGTTACTGATGGTGTTGCAGTAATTGATGGAGTTGCAGTTATAGATGGTGTTGCAGTTATAGATGGTGTTGCAGTTATAGATGGTGTTGCAGTTATAGATGGTGTTGCGGTAATTGACGGAGTTGCCGTTATAGATGGTGTTGCGGTAATTGACGGAGTTGCCGTTATAGATGGTGTTGCGGTAATTGATGGTGTTGCGGTAATTGATGGAGTATTACTATTAGATGCTCCTGGTGTTTGAGTTACTGTTGGAGTTACTGATGGTGTTGTGGTGATTGATGGTGTCGCAGTTATTGATGGAGTTGCAGTTACTGATGGAGTTGCCGTTATTGATGGAGTTGCTGTTATTGATGGAGTGGCGGTTATTGATGGAGTGGCGGTTATTGATGGAGTTGCAGTTACTGATGGAGTGGCGGTTATTGATGGAGTTGCAGTTACTGATGGAGTTGCAGTTACTGATGGAGTGGGGGTTATTTATGGAGTTGCAGTTACTGATGGAGTGGCGGTTATTGATGGAGTTGCAGTTACTGATGGAGTTGCAGTTACTGATGGAGTGGCGGTTATTGATGGTGTAGGAGTAGGTGTTAGACTTTCCGGTACTGATTGATTAATACATATACCAATACTACTTCCGTTAACGAATTCCGAGACTTCCGATTCTACCAACACACCAAAATCTACCCTTAGATATGAGCTAGATACGTAAGTCATACCTGTTATCGTATATTCAACTAATAATCCGCCATTTAACTTAAAAACAATAGTACCTGTATTAACACCATTAAGAGAAGTGTAAACACTGTCTAAGTCAATACCACTATCACCTTCCCTGTCTAAAAAAACACCGACCATATTCTCAACAGAGTTATTAGTACCTCCTGAAACGGGTGGGAGTGGCCATGAAGACGGTATTGAGGGATACAAAGATGTTTTAAACTCTCCATCTAATAAACCTGGAGGTTCATTTCCGTTACCGTCTCGTATGAATTGGTCTACATATCCTCCGGGAGAAGGAAAAGTACCCGGTGTGTTGGTATCACAGTCATCTATCTCAACCAACTTATCAAGTTGTTGTCTGTTAATACAAACTTCACATCCATTACTATTGTCATCAGATTTAAATAAGTTATCCGCAGTTTTAATATACTCCTCATCTCCATTACCCACTACCTGATAACAAACATAAGGGTTCGTATTACTTATAATTCCATAACCAATATCAGGCACGCCAAGACTTTCAGGTATTTCCCAATTTTCTAAATTACCACCACTACATGGTCTAACCTGATATACAGCCATATTTGTCTATTTATAACTTACTATATAAATAATCGGCTTTGCCATTTTATGTGAAAAACTATGATTCTTTCCTCAAATTTTTATCATAATGGTCAAATCTATCATGCTCGGTAGGTGTAATTAGTAAAATACCTGGATAAATATTACCTTTAATGGTCTCTTGGAACATATATGACATCCATGTCTGTTCAAATGGCCTAGCCCATTTCTCGGTTAAGAACATTTTTTTATTACCAGTTTTACTAACCACTTGAGGCCAATTACAGTAATAAATTTCACCGTGAGCAAACGGGACTCCATTTAAAGTATCTATTTTGGTTATTTTAGTTTTAGGTGAGTTTCTATCAAGACCCATTTTTGGTAATTTGTTCTTGTTTGGCCAAACTTTTTTTCTAACCTCTTGTGGTACATTATACCAAGCCCATTGGGTTGAGTTGTCACCATAAAATTCAGTGTAAGATAATTTTAAGAAATCGAAATTATTTCTTTTAGTTATCTGTAAGGATTTTTTATATAAGTTTTTAACGTACCTATTAAACCCATTTTTACATACTTCACCTTCTTTTGGGTAGAAGAACATATCATCCTCAAAGAAAAAATAATAGTCATAATTATTTTCATCGGCATGTTCAGAAATAAACTGTCTTCCGCCACAAATACCTAAATTATCTTTTTTAATGTGATTTAATCCATATTCTTCACATATTTTTAAATATTCAGGTGTAGTACTTTCGTCAGTAGAATTATCTAATACAAACCATTCGGGTTTATTAACAAAATCAACGTCATATTCTTTCATTGATTGTATTAACGTTTTTAGTTGATTTGGACTATTAAACGTTATGACGTAGAGAGCGGTATTATTAACGTCTAAGTCGTTGATTATAATGTCATCGTTTTCTACTTGTTGAGGTTGTGATACTGGTTTATGTCTATCATTCTTAACGTCTTCGAAAAATTTACTTATAAGTCCATTCCCTTCTATCTCATAATACTGATAGTCTTGGCTATCGGTATATGTTAATATCGTAAATAGTGATTCTTCTGTACCCATTAAACCTTCTCTTAAAGTTTCTTTCATTAATGAATAGTATTGAGTAGAGAACTTCGTTATTTCTTCAACTGGTCCACCAAAAAATCCTCCTCGACAAACTCTATTTACCTCAATACCACAATATTCATTAATCTTATCATATCTAAATCCATGTATTTCAGTTTTTGTTTCATATGGAAATGAGATGAAAGATATTTTATCAATATTATTTAGTTTTTCTAAAACCATGTCGTGTGTGAAGTATCCATGATGTACTGTATTGGTGATGCCCGCATCTAACCAAAACAAATGAGAAGAATTAAATTTATCTAAAATTTTAGCGTCATTTAATAAAAAAGGTTTAGACATAACCAAGGGGTTATACATGTCTAATTTTGCTTGTGTAGATTCAGATAACCACCCAACTTGATTTAACCATTTTTCATCGGTTCTAATTTTTTGAATCTGTTCGTAAAATTCGTTTTTAAACCACCCTTTGTCTCTTAAAATAAACTGAGTATTTTCTTGATTTCTTCTTTTAAAAACAAATTCTTCTAATTCTTTTTCACCGAAAATTATCATATTATAAGGTAAATCTAATAATTCATCAAATTTTTTCAAATAATGCTCATAACTACGAGACCACCCTTCGGTTAGTTCATCTCTTTTTATATTCCATAAACCAGTTACTATAGTCATATCACACATATTATTTTTTTATTTTAATAAAAAATATCAAATTTATTCAAAAATGATAGTATTATATTGTATTGTTTTTCAGGTAAACAATTGTTATTAAACCATTCTAAAGATTCATTAATCATGTAATCATATTCTTTACTTTGATAGAAGTCTTTAACGTCTTTTTCTAAATTTATAATAGATTTACTTATATCCCCTCTATTTAGAATATCTTGAACAAATTCGTCAGTAATGAATTCTTTGTAATGAACGTCTTTAATTATTGGATTATAAGTTTTTGACTTCAACGGTTGTCTAATATTTAAAACTCCTAATCCAAATAATTCTAAGTCTCTATAACATATATTAGCAGCCCCGTTTAAACTTAAACCAAATTTATAATTGTTTAACTCTTCATAGTAATCTTTCTTTTGTCTAAAGTATTTAGGATTACTTTTTACTCTAAGGTCAAAAAAATCATACCCACTGACTGCGTTTATAATATTTTTTCTGATTCCATGAGCAGCCCCATTAAAATAAATTTTTTCTATATTTTTTTTGTCTTTGGTTCTACTGTCAATTAAAAACGTTGAGTCACTCCATTTTTCTAAACAATAAACTGACGGACACACCTCAATCTGTCCCTCATATTTTTTTATAATCTGGTCAGTTAAATTAGATACACAAGAAAGTTTAACTAAGTTGATGTTATTAGATACACAGTAATCTAATATCTCAGTCGCATAATCATACCAACTATGAACAAACATCTTACCATTATTTTCATTATATATAATTAAATTAAACCAATTAAACAATGGACTATCTCGATTCATTCCTTTTCCGAATCTCTTAGAAAACTCTTTTAAGTGAATGTATTCTAAATTAACATTTTCATTTTCAACTATTTTTTCATGAAAATATTTATAAAATTCACCAATACCCCAATCGTGGTATCCAAAATCATATGATATTATTAACTTTTCCATATATTATTTTTCTGTATTGAATGTAAGTTGTATTAAAATTTTTTTCATAAGAATTCTTTGTATAACTTATTATCCTTAACTTTGTCTATTAAATAATTTTCAATATACTTTCTATTATTATTATGTGTATGAAAATTAAACTTACCACCTCTAATCACTTCAGAATACTTAAAAAATAAATAATCACTATCTTTATCTCCTTCATCGAAAGCGTAATTATTGACTAATTCATTTTTACTAAAACAAAATGATTGTATATTAATATCCCAAAAATCATCATCATCATTCCAAAAATTATCAATGTGATTTGTATTGTACCTACTTTTACCTTTTTTGTTGTGTATTATAGAACAATCCATTTCATGTAATGAAATATTTAAATTAAAGCTTAATAATTCCATTAATTTATCGATTCTCCATATGGTAGGTTGAATTGAAAATCTATAAAAATATGAATTGTCTATTTTATTTATTAAATTATCAGGTAATCCATAATCATTATAATTTATGTTTAATTTTTCCCATTCATAACTGTAAGACATAAATGAAAAATGGTCTATATTATTGGATTCTATTATATTAATTAATTTATTTAAATTACTAACCTTTAATTCATTAATTAGTAAATAATCATCATACCATAAAAGAACATATTTTGTTTTTAACTGTTTTAAACCCTGCATTAATGTTTTGGTATAGTGTCTTGATTCTTCACTATATTCCACATTAGCACTTATCAAGTTAAATCCGGTATTATTAAATAAATGTTCATTATTATTAAATTCGTTAGATACTACAAACTTATCACATGTGAGTTGTTTCGCGTAATTATTAAACTCGTCAACACATAATTTAGATATGGGTACGTAATTTTTACTAGTATATATTAAAAGTGATATTTTATCTTTTAAATTATCCATTAGTCTTCATATTATTTATAATTTTTAATAAAATCACTACACACACCTAAACATCCTTCGACATCATCATTAAGTAATTCCGGTAATACGGCAATACTATTTTTTACAGGCTGTTTACCTGGATAAACCCAAATATTACCCTGTGAAGTGATAGTACAATCATCAGTATCATGAAAAAAATAATTGTATTTTTTACCATGAAAATATACTACAGTATCTAAATTTTTACAATGAATCCATAGTCTTTTACGTAGTTTGTGAATCCAATCCAATTCTACTATGTATTGGGGTTTATCATGTCCTAAATATATGTCACCGTTAATAAACCATACATCAATTTCAACATCATAACCTAAACTAATGGCTTTATCTATATAATCTGGATTATTTTCTAAATTAAGTTTTTTACCATCTATATTACCTCTATGTGAAATAAGGTATTTCATTAATTTTTAATTATGTAGGCGGTAGGCGCTTGAAAGTTTAAATTCTTAATTATAATATTCTTGTCTTCAAAAAATTTATCAACTCCTATACTTTCTGACCACTGATGATAAGCATACTCGTCAAATACCACAATACCACCTCTACTAACTCTTTCCCATAAAGCCGCTAAGGTAGCGTAGGTTGGTTTTTCTAAATCTAAATCTAAGTATAAAATAGAAATTTTAAAACCTGGTCTTTTACTAACGAAGTCATACGTGGAGTTCATTACATCTCCCTCCACCAACTCAAAGTCTCCACTTGAAAACCCGCACTCAATAATTTTATTATGTAACATTTTAACGAAACTATCGTCGTGTTTAAAATCTCTACTTTTAAATAATGTGTCCATTTTATCTCGGTCATCACCCTCTAAACTACTTATTAACGATTCAGTATCAAAAAAGTCAAATCCAATGACTTTTTTAAACGTGTTTGGGTCTAAGATTTTTTTGATTTTTAACCACCCTAAAATACCTGAACCTTTAAATACCCCACACTCTACAATATCTCCAGGAATATCTTTAACCATATTAAATAGTTCTATTTTGGATATAAATTTACCAATAACTTTTGTGTCTTTACTAAACATTAATTCATTAAAAGCATCGTATAAACTTTGTGGTGTGTTAATTATTTGATTTATATTATTTTCAAACTCATTCATAATTTTTTATAATTTGTTAAGTAATTATTTAGGTCTTCAGGTGTTCCTAATCCCCACATTTTATCAATATCAAATGTCCTAATTTTCTTACCACCTTCAATTGCTTGGTTGAATACAGGACAAACGTAGAATTCTTTGTTTACTCTAATATTTTTTTCAATCATCTCTTCCGCATATCTGACAAAGTCAGAACCATTTTTCCAATAATAATATCCAACGGTTGCAATATCTGATATTGGGTTCTTTTCCGCAACCTCAGTTACAAATCCATCATCATTTACTTTAACAAAACTCCATTTTGGGTGAGTAGCCCTAAATGATACTATTCCACCGTCAGCGTCAGTTTCATTCATCTTATAGATAAACTCTGTTGAATCCCATTCTACGAATTGGTCTGAGTTAGCGAAGAACAGTGGGTTATCATTATCAATATGTTCTTTAGCTAATAATGCGGTACATGCGGCTCCTTCAGTTAAACCATCAACTTCCACTATTTTACAATTCGGGGCGATTAGGTTAAGTAAGGTATCTAAATTATACTTTTCCCTATGTTCTTTTTGAACTACAAAAATAAAATTTGCATCAATCCCTAAATTCTCCACCACTACCTGAATCATTGGTTTCCCGTTCACATCTATTAGTGGTTTGGGAAAGGTATACCCTGCTTGTTGAAATCTACTACCAGCGCCTGCCATCGGGATAAGTACATTCATTTTATTATCCTCCCATTTTAATTTGTTGGTTGTATTACCCATCTCAATTTCAGTTAATTTTTTAAATATTTTAGTGTAGGATACCTCAGTTGGGTCTTTTACCCTCATTACATGTGCTTTTGAACGTGAAGCCGCCAATAACCCATATGGTGAATCTTCAACTATTAAAGTCTCTTCAGGTAAACAACCCATTTTAGATATAACTCTCCAATACATTTCAGGGTGAGGTTTTGAATTTTGAACATCTTCATTAGAAATGATATAATCCATATACTCCATCAGACCTAATTTAGATAATACGGTCAATACTGTTTTCCTAATAGAGTTAGAACAAACCGCAATCTTATACCCATCTTCAACTAATTTACCCATAAGATGTTGTAATTTTTCATCTATAGATAATTCTTTTAACATTATTAATGTCCAACGTTGTTTAGATTCCCACACCGATTTATGATTATCATTTGGTAATCCTTTTCTTTTTGTTAGAATTTTTAACTTGTCTTTGGTTTTAAGTCCGTCATATATTGAAAGATGTTCTTCTCTACTAATCATAAATTCTTCACCTAAAGCCTTATTAAGTGATTCGTAATGAATATTTTTTGCATCTACAAGAACACCGTCCAAATCAAATATTATTAACCTAATCTTATTCATGTAAAATTTATCTTTATTTATAATTTTCCTGTTATTCTATCGCACCACCCTTTAGATTCGGAGTGAGGCCAAACCACCCAATGGTCAGGCTTTTCAGTTGTCTGAAATTCCTTCCATATTTTACAATACCCATCTCGGTCATTTAACATGTGTTTTATCTGTTCTTTTTGAACGTCCTCTCTATAAATAGTTTCGTCATTCTTATCATGAAATGCTACCACCCAAAAATCATAATCACTCTCCTTTAATTGATTGTGACCAATATCAATACAATGTTTAAATAATGAAGTGAAACTATTTAACCAATTATCTTCCCCTCCTAACTCTTCAATTCCAGGGTTAGGTGGATAGGTTCCGTCTATAGTTTCTTTTTGTATTCCTCTAATATTGAACTTCATCCCCGAATATTCTTCATAGTCTCTTAGAGTCCTAATCTCACCAAAACCATATTTACCTTCGTGACCTTCTTGAGTCTCTCCGTCCATACCAAATAACTTTCTATTTGTTAAATGTGACTTCACATTCTTTTGACCCCATGTTCGGTCATCATCCCAAACTTTAGTTCTATTTTTTCTCGTATATTCATGCCATATTAATGGTTTGTGTGGGTGAAATAAATCGTATCCCCAAGTATATGCTCGAGCACCTATGGATATTTCTTCTCCATGGAATAGATAATCAGGATTATGTTGAACTTCGTTTGAGAATTCACCTAAAGTAAAGCAATAGTGTGCAGAATAGAATCTTGTTAATATGGGTAATTTTAGTTCTCTCCAATTGGGTATCGACGCTGGTTTAAAGAACACCGCACCTTCAGGTATAAATCTATCAAATACCATCATCCATGGGTCTTTAGCTCTTAATTTAGGGTCGTCGTCAGGGTCAAAAGATGAGACATAACCTGTTAATAACGGTTTTGGGTAACCTTCTTTTTGAAGGTCCTTTACCATCTTAATCATCTCTGTGTCCCAATTCTTTTCAAATCTCATATGAGAATCTATTTGTAATGTATATTTCTCTCCACTATACATTTGTTGTATTTGATTTCTAGCCCAACAAACTCCTTTAGTTTCGTTATACAGTACATCAAGAATTTTAAATCTTTTATCATCTCTCCATTTATCAACATCTTCAAAAGTATCTTCAGGATGATATTGACGGCAAATACCCACAACTAAATTGTTCGGATATTTTGCATTCTCAATCATACTTTGTAAAGTATTTTTTAGGTCTGGGTCTCTGTAAGAAGCCACTTGTACAAAAATAGTATTTTTCATTTTGTTATTTTTTTTCATATAGAATTCCTTCCATTCTGTTTACCCAACCCTCTTTTTCAGAGTGTGGCCAAACAACCCATTTATATGGTCTATTTACCGTGTTGAAACTTCTCCATAAACGACAGAATCTATCAGGGTCAGTCATCATTCTTTTTATCTCATCTGGTTTAGCGTCGTCTCTCCGTAACTCATTACCGTCTTCATCTTCAAAAGCAACAACCCAAACGTCATAATCGTCATGAGGTACACTATCAAAGTGTATATCTATACAATGTTTAAAAGGAATTGAGTATGAATTTTGATATTCCTCTTCTGTCTCAAATAAAGGACATGGAGCGTCTTTTTTATCTATTGTATGTTGTTGTACCGCCCTCCTACTGAAAGATAAACCAGCATACCTCTCATACTCGTCTAAGGTTCTTTCAGTACCTAAACCGTATATACCAAAGAAATCTGAGTCATATACTTCACCATCCATACTTAATAGTTTACGATTTCTCTTATGTGAACCGTCATTTCTTTCTCCCCATTTTGTGTGGTCATCCCAATGTTTTTTTAACCCTCTTCTAGTATAGTAGTGCCATAAAAATATTTTATGTGGGTGTAATAATTCATATCCATGAGTAAAAGCTCTAACTGCAATCGACACTTCTTCCCCATGAAAATAATAATCAGGGTCATGTGGTACTTCTTTAACGAATTCTCCATTAGCAAATGCGAAATGTGCGGAATAAAATCTCGCCGGTATTGGTTCTGTTCTGTCTGCCGCATCATCTATGGTTGATGGTAAGAAATGTACGTTACCGTCAGGGCTGAATCTATCAAAGTCCATTCTCCATGGTTTTTGTATTCTAGAATCAGGGTCGTTATCAGGTTCAAATGAAGGTGCATAGCTCGTTATTAAAGGTTTTTTTATTCCTTTTTTAACTAACCTTTTGTGTTCTTTTTTTAATTCAAAATCCCAATTTTTAATAAATCGAGTGTGAGAGTCTATTTGTAACGTGTATGTTTCATTATCATACAACTGTTGTAAAGAATTTCTAGCCCAACAAGCCCCTTTACTTTCTTTATAGTCTTTATCAATAATTTTGAATCTACTATCCCCTGAATATTTATCTAAACTATCCCATTCATCGTCTGTGGAATGTTGCCAAGTAATGGCGACTACAAGATTTTCAGGATTTTTTGCTTTATCTAACATATCCTCAATTGTAGGTATTAACTGAGGGTCTCGATAACTAGCGATTTGTACAAATATGGTTTCTGGTTTACGTGGCATAATTGTTTTTTTTAAAAATCATAAATTTATTAAAATAGTAAAGTAATTTCATTATAATAGCGATATTTATTATTAAATGAAATTACTTTATACTATACACCAAATAATACAGGAAGCCGAAGATAACTTATATATCGCCAGCCTTAAATCTGATAATACTAAAGAGGTTGAGGTTTTAGAAAAAAAGTTGGCCGACTCTTTAGAGTTATTAGAGATTTATAATAAGTTATAACAACTTATATTTACTATCAGGTAGGGACACTCCTTTTTTATTTACAACATCAGCACATACTTCATTAGCGAAGTTAATAGAGTTTTCGATTGAGTTTGTAAGTAAGTATTTTAATCCGAATGAAGCCATGAACGTGTCTCCAGCACCACTAACATCTATAGTCTGTTGTGGATTAGTACTAATATAATCGACTTCATTATACTTCGCACCGTCTTTTCCTTTGGTTATAATAAACTTATCAGTATGTTCGTCACATAATTCTTTATTATTAAGATACTCAGTATAATTTAACTTAACAAAGTTAACATCAATTATTGTACTGTAATTTAAAACTTTTTTACTGTCTAATATAATTAGTTTAGATAATGAAGCAATATTTTTAATAATATCTGAACTCAAATAACCTTTATTATAATCACTAATAATAACTAAGTCAGATTCTGAAATGGTTCTTCGTTGCTCAGGAGTTAAGTATGTTAACCCTATACACGGTATATTTTCATCGTCAATTCTTATAAACATATGATTACTTTTATAATCGACATATCTTGATTTAATGATATTTTCATTTTGGTACCAATGTAGTACTTCGCAGTCTCCGTAAAGTGATTTTACATTTTCAACCACATTACCTGCCATACCTTTATTTTCTATAGTCTCAATCGGATTAAACACTGGCACAGGAGCTTCAGGAGATAACCTTTTAGTGTCCCCATACACAAATCTATCTATACAAAGTTCACCTATTACTAATATCTTTTTCATTTTTATTATTTATTATTTTAGTTGATGAGTAGTTAATTATTCTATCAAAATATATAATCTTATCGAATAATTGTGAACCTATAATTTTTTTATCTTTATAATCGGAACCTATTACCATTAGTGTAGAACCCCATTTTTTAATCTCCTGTTTCAATTCATCATCAGAACCAAAACCAACAACACTATCAACATATTTTATAGATTCTATTAGGTATTTCCTATCTTCAAAAGTGTTTATAGGTCTATCCTTACCTTTGAATTTTTTAACTCTTTCATCTAAGTCTATTCCGACTCTAACCTCACCAAATCCATACGCATATTTGAATAATTCAATATGTCCTCGATGTAACACATCAAAAGTACCGTTAACCCATACCTTCATCCTTGACTATCTCCTCTCCATACTCTATATGAGTCGGAATCAAAATGTTCTGTTGATACCTCAAATACGGTTCCGTCTGTTAACGCCTCTAACTGATGTGGTTGCCCAGGATATTGCCTTACACTATCACCTTCTTTAAGATGTTGTTCGTTTACTTCCGCAGTTTCTGTATCAATCCAACGATATAAAAACTCTCCTTTATCAACATACCAAGTCTCATCTTTTATCATATGATAGTGCATTGAGAACTTACAACCTTTTTTAAAGACAAGTAGCTTTCCACAATATAAATCATTATTTTCAAATATTATCTCATGTCCCCACCCTTTGGGTACGTTACATTCTTTACACTCAATCGCGTTATATACTATCGGTTTTTCCATTTTAATTATATTTTTCTATAATGTTATATGATTTAATTTTATGTGTAAACAATATTTTCATAATTCTAAAATTTTTAAAGTTTTATTTATACGGGATAATGGGGATAAATTTTCCTCATAATATTTCCTTGAATTCTTTGAAATAAATTCTAAAAATTTTTTATCCGAAATCACTTCTCTAAACCTATCTTCAATTTGTTTACTATGGTTAATAGTACCCAATCTATCGGTATGTACACCATTATGTTTTGGTATTGTTGTATCATAAGGTATTGAAATATAATGATAATTTGGTATTAACGGTTCATTTAATTTTGTTTGATATTCAAACCGGATTAAAGGTACACCTAACGCCATACATTCAATATCTCTGTAACATAATTCACCAACACCCGCGATTGATAATGCAACACTGTAGTTGATTAAATTATCAAAATATTTGTCCGAATAACCAATATAATTTGGTCCAACTAACAATGACTTATTAAAATGTTCTAATATTGGACGATGGGATGTGGTACCCCAAAAACAAAGTTTATCAATAAATTTAGTTTTATCTAATCTTTTTTTATAGTACTGTTCTAAATCGGTTAAATTAGACGGAAAATAAATCCAAGGATAATACTTATGAAAATTTTCATTAGTATGTCCTTCTATTTTATAATCAATGAATTGTGAAATTAATACTTTCTTTAATTTTGGATTATTTCTTTCAGATAAAGTACCGTAAGACAAATCATCCGCCACAGATAAAACATAAAAATCCCCACTATCTATATTTTCAATAACATATTCACATTCCATTAATAACAACCCCTCATCAGGATTTGTTAAAGACTCAAAATTTACTTTAAACCTATTTTTATGAGCATCCTTAAAATAACGATTCTCAATAACTTCATATTTTTCTTTTAATTTATCGGTTAATTCGTCCCAAAATAAATTATAATTACGGTAATATCTTGTATGTTCATTACAAGGGTTATGTATTTTTAATCTCACAATTTTCCTGTTATTCTATCACACCACCCTTTAGATTTACTATGAGGCCATACAACCCAGTGGTGTGGTTTATTTGTTGTTTGAAACTCTCTCCATATTTTGCAATAACCTGAAGGGTCTTTTAACATTCTATTAATTTCGTTAACGTCAGCATCTTTACGATTTAAAGTTTCATCATTTTCAAATATTATCTCATGTCCCCACCCTTTGGGTACGTTACATTCTTTACACTCAATCGCGTTATATACTATCGGTTTTTCCATTTTAATTATATTTTTCTAAATTAGTTCTTCTTTGACATGGTCCGTCCCAAGACTCCCACCATGTGTGTGGTTTGTTAAGTAAGATAAGTGCGGGAACAATAAAATCTTTTTCATTCCACCAAAAACATCTCCATATATCTTGGTCCTTATCTCCGGTCATTGCAAATTGTAATCTATAATCTTCTCTAATATCATAAACCCTTAATCCTACTTCAAAAAAAGCGTAGGAGAAGTTATGTTGTATCTTTTCTTGTAATTTGTAATTATTTTCTAAAGAATGTGGTAAATGACCGTATTTCTCCCACACCTTATTCAAGGATTTGGTTGAAGCGATACCAAACGAGTGACCCGCATGTGGTTTATAGTCGTTCCACTTATCTTCATCCCTTTGTAGTGGACATAAGTAACCGGTATCAGGTAACGTGTGATATTTTCTTATAAGATACTCATCCCAATTATTTTCTACAACAAAATAATCGTCTTCGTTGAAAATGAAATAATCGTAATTATCCCTATTTTGCTCAAAGGATTCAGAAAATGTTGCATAACTAAATCCTTTATTTTCCCTAATCATAATTTCTACTTCAGTATTTTGAATTTTTTTGGGTATTATCTTTAGGGATTCATTGAAATATTTGTAGTGTTCTTTTTCAAGATTAAATGCAAATATAATTTTGTCTAAATTATGGTAATATTTAGTTAAAGTTTCTATTTGTTTTTTAACAAAGATTACCCTATCGAAGTTAAACTCTTCTACAGTCCTTCTTCTATCACCAAAGTAAAAGTTAACTACATAACAACTTCTTTTTCTTTGAAATTGTGGGTCACACACATTAGTACAAAAAACATTTTCGTTAAACCTCATACACGCAGGTAATATTAAAGGTCTATTCCAATAAAAATGGTGGTCAACAAAATAGTCGAACTGAGGGTGTCTATCTTTAAGGTTAAATCCCATATCATGAGGACATGAATAATCTTCTCTAATATCGAATATATTATAACCTAATTTAAATATTTCATTAGTTTGAGCTATCTGTCCTTGAGTTTCATTTAGTATATATTCGTCTTTTTCGTTTCCTTTGTTCTGTCTTGGATGGGGTAAGCATCCAAACTTTTCCCACAATTCTTCTAATATAGACGACTTTGTAATACCAACACTATTACCCGCATGAGTGTTTTTATGCATAAAATTCCAAGCCGGATTTGTAGCTAATGCCGCCAAATAACCAATATTTACATAAGAATTAAATTTATTTATAAGATAAGTGTCAAAGTTATTTACGTTAAAGTAGTAGTCATCTTCATTGAAGATATAGTATTCGAAATCCGTCCTATACTTAGTATAAACATCGTTAAAAGCTGCGTAGGACATTCCATAATTTTCCCTTTCCACAACTTCTACCTCAGTATTTCTTATCTGATTAGGTATTTCATTTTTAATTTTTTCGAACAATTCTCTATGTTCTTCTTCTAAATTAAAAACAAATACTATCCTACCAAGTTTGTGTTCAATATCTTGTAAAGATTTAATATGTTCTTTAATGTATAAAGTTTTATCTTGATTGTATTTTTTGATTGAATACCTCCTATCTCCTAAATAGCAACAACATACATAACATACTGAATTATTCATTTAATTTATAATTATTTTTTTTATAGTCCATATAAATATATTTACGACTTCTTACCATCTTAAACTCACCATAAGTTTTAAATCCAAGACTCTCGTAAAGGTTTATGGCAAAATTATCTTCAAAAACCCATAAAGTGGCGTAATCCTTATCTTTTAAGTATTCATTATATGCTAAACGAGCATAACCTTTTCTTCTATGTTCAATATGTATATCACATCCAACATCATCCCCATTAGTTCTTAAGTATCCGACTTTTTGCTCTTCTTTATTTAATATAATATACCATTTAGGTTGTGTGTCGTCAAACCATTTATTACATTGTTGTAAGTCAAATATTGAGTCGTTTTCTAAATATCTCCTAGTCGATTCGTTATTTCTAACCTCCAATAAAAATGGTAAGTCTTCTTTAGTAAGTGGTCTTAATTTAATCATGTTAATTCTTCATATTTTTTAAAAAATAAATCAATATTATTACTCATCATATAAGGTAATATTATATCTAATTTAGACTCCTCAATATCCCACCATTTTATTTCAAGTAATCTTTTAATTACATCTTCACTAAATCTATATTTAATGTGTTTAGCCGGATGCCCTCCACTTATACTATAAGGTTCTACATCCTTAACAACCGTACTATTAGCAGCTATTACCGCACCATCACCTATTTTTATACCTGACATCACTGTTACATTTTCACCAAACCAAACATCGTTACCAATATTTACATCTCCGTTTGAGTGTGGGTATCCTTCAATATGTTCTGGAATACTTTTAAACGTAGAATTATGCGTCCATTTAACTTGAAATGGGAATGTTGTAATCCAATCGTGTCGGTGATTTCCACCTAAAAAAATCTTAGAGTGTAATCCTATTGAGCAGTATTTACCGACATTTAATTTGGGTTGTCTATAGTTATTATCATAATCATAAGCTTTATCGGTCCAATGAATATTTTTTTCACTTAACCCGTAGGTGTACTTTCCTATTTTTATATAGTCTACCATCCTTTCTTAATGCAATCTACTATATATTCTCTTTCCTCCTCTGTAACCCACCAACCAACAGGTATAGATACAATTCTTCCAATAGTTTTATCTAAGTTAGGTAACGCAGTTCTATGTTCATAAACACAGGTGTGTTTATCATTTCTTTCATGGACTTGGGATACCGTAATATTACATTCTCCCATCCACTTATAAAAACCATCTCTGTCATCTACTAACATAGAGTAAATCCAAAAAGCGGAGTCGTGACCTTTTTCTCTTTTTAATAATTCAACACCTTTCACATTTTTTAGGTTTTCATCATAATACTTAGCGTTTTCTCTATGTTTACCAACGATATCACCAACATGTTTTAAATTTTCTATACCTACAGTGGCACAAACGTCATTCATGTGGAATTTAAAACCCCATTCTTCAACATCTGCCTCACAACGAAAGTCTTTTCTATCACTGTCCCTATCTATTCCATACCATCTTGCTAGTCTCGCCCTTTTATTTAGTTCACTATGTGGTGACATAAGTATACCTCCATCAATAGATGTTATATGTTTTATGGCCTGTAATGAAAACATGGTAAGATTACCATGAGTACCGATTTTCTTCTTTTTATATTCAGAACCAAAAGAATGTGCCCCGTCTTCAATAATAGCAGGTCTAAATCCAAACCTTTTTCTAGCTCTATTTTGAATTTCCTTGATTTTATCAAGGTCATTAGGATACCCTCCCCAATGAACTAACATAATAGCTTTAGTTTTTGGTGTTATCTTACGCTCCAAATCCTCTAAGTCCATATTCAAGGTTGTGGGGTCAATGTCTACCCACTTTATTTTTAAACCGTTACCTAAAATTGGCCAATTAGACGCGGTACATGTCATAGGAGTTGCCAATACCTCATCACCTTCTTCCAATCCAGGCCAATCAATATCAACACCTACCACTCCACTATATACTTTAGTACCTTTTAGAGGTTTTTTAAGTAAGTGTAACGCTAAATGTAAACCTGAAGTTCCTGAGTTTAGTGTTGAAACATAGTCGTGGTCAAAGAAACTCTTAAGTTGATTTTCGAATAGTTCAACTTTGGGTCCTTGTCCAATATATCCACTATTAAGTACTTTACCGACTTCTTCGGCTGCAGTTTCCGCCATAAATACCTTAAATAGGTCTATTTTTTTGTTATTCATTTTTTTATTTTTTTATTTTTATTAATAGAAAGTATTATATCTCCCTTAACTGTATTCATATAACCATTTTTTTCTAATTTTGATAGTAATAGTAAAGTTTCAGTACTATTTAAATCTTTATGAAATTCCATTACGATTTTATTAATTTTTGTTCTTAAAAAATCATCACTTAGATATTTTATTACTTCATATTCACATCCTTCACAATCAATTTTTAGAAAATCAATTTGTTTAATGTTTTTATCATTAGTGTACTCTTCTAAATTTATCGCATTAACTTCATAAGAAGTATCAGTGGTATTGGTTGTACTATTTTGAACTGAGGACTCATCGCTAATGTAATATTTTAATAGTCCTTTATTTTTACCAACCGCACAATTATTTCCGTATACGTTACTAAAATTATCAATTATATTGCTTTTTATTGAACTGTATTGTTTATTTCCAGGTTCAAATACATGAACTTCTTTCGCGTTTTTACAAATAGCATAGTATGTAAAAATACCTATATTACCTCCAATATCAAATACTATATCATTTTCTTCAATTTGAACGTCTTCACTCTCATATGTTTTGTTTAAAAATATTTCAAACACAGGTAACCCTACCCCCTCTTCTTTATAATCGTGGTTATATGACTTTAAAATATTTAATTTATCTTGTTTTTGTATGGACGGATATCCATTTAATTTAACAAAAATTGAAAATAGTTTTTCATTTTCATGCTCATCATATATTTCAAACTTTCTCTCACTTGAGAATATTTGTGCATTAAAAAAGTATATTACGTTAGGTTTAATATTTATCCTATCTTTCCAAAGATTAAGTCCTGTATACCCATCCGAAACAGACAGTATTACTGTTTTATCATTATCAAATTTAGATAAGAATTTTATTCCAGTTTTGTTTTCGTTAAATTCTATAAATTCAATCATATGTCATAAAGTTATTAATTTTAAATTCTTCAATATTAGTTTCATCTATATTAATTGAATTTTTTAATTTGTCATTAATAATTATCTTAATATTTTTTACCTCATTTGTCTTTCCGAGTGTCTCAATTCTCCATGTGAATTTATGTAATTTTTCGACTTTTATGATTCTTTCGTTATTAACTATAACAACAATATCACATGGTTCATCTGACGCGTCATTCCAAAAAACAAAATCAATCGTGTCTTTTTTAGGGTCGTAGTAAGGAACCGCCCATTGCATCTCAAATTCACCTTTATGGAAGTCAATAATTCTTAATATATTACCGTTTTTAGTTATAAGATTATGGTCTTTAAATAGTACTTTATTACCATTTTCTGAGTATAAGTCTTGAGTTCTTTTTTCTGTGGTCTTTGCGGAAGCATTCTCTAATTCGTTTAATATCTCATCCCTTTTATATGTAAATGACCTTTCAGGTAAACTACCTATCTTTATAGAATGAAAATTACCTATACCGTATTGTAAATTTATTTCATATAGTTCATCTTTTTTGGTGTATAGTACCGCATCATATTCATCCAACATTTTAGAATTATCATAAAACTCGGTATAGTCCTCAAAATAAGCGTCATATTCAATAAAATGAGCCTTATCATATCCAAAACTCTTAGCATGGGAATATCCAGTAATTAACTGCTTATGTAGTGTTAAATAAGTGTTTCCGACACCAAAAAATATTGAGTGTATATGTTTACCATTTTCAGGTGAAAACCATGGTTGATTTTGATATTTCCATTCAGTTAATAACTCATTGTCTTTATCGAAGATTACCCAATCTACATTTTCCTGTACATCAAATGTTACTGGAGTATGACTAATAACTATTAAATCAAAATCTTTCCTTACTGGTTGTAAAGACATAACTAAATTGTATAATATTCTTCTTTTTTCTTCAGTCGGGCAGTGAGCTGTTATACATATTAAATCTTTACTATTCATTTGTTACTTAAATTAAAATTAAAACTTTCGATTATTTTATAGACTCCATTACTCATTTTGTTATATTGTTATTGATATAATAAACAGATTTTATTAAATTTTCAATATGAATAGACTAAAAATATATTTACACGGCTCTTATGTCGGAAATACTGGATACAATAACCACACTAGGGATTTTACGAGACACCTAAATAAAAAAGCTGATATAAAAATTAGAAACTTTACGGTAGGTCCGTCATGGAATAGAATGGCTAATGACCAACCTCATGATGGTGAGTCATATTTGAATGATACCGATAAAGAAATGTTATATAGACAAACTACTTTAGTAGATAATAATCATAGAAAAGATGTACCTATTTATCAGAAATATGGTAAGGAATTTAAACATGATGTAAATTTAGTTCTGTCCGAAACAAATCATCATTACTTTTATGATGAGTATATGGGACCTAAAATAGCATATAATGTATGGGAGTCTACTTTACAACCTCAAGGGTTTTTTAATAAATTACTACAATATGATGAGTTGTGGGTACCTTCTAAGTGGCAAAAGGAATGTAGTATAGAACAAGGATTTGAAGAAGAAAGAGTGAAGGTAGTTCCTGAAGGTGTCGATGTAGATACTTTTTTTCCTGAAGACGTCGAATCTTTAGATACATATAAAGACGGTAGATTTAAATTTTTATTATTCGGAAGATGGGACTATAGAAAATCCACTAAAGAAATTATTCAAACTTTTTTAAAGACTTTTGATAAGGACGAACCTGTTGATTTAGTAGTCTCCATCGATAATAGATGGGGAGAACAAATGGATGGTTTTAAAACCACTGAAGAAAGATTAGAAAATTACAATTTAATAGATGATAGAATTAAACAACTATCTTTCACATCAAGAGAAGATTATATCAAATATTTAAAAACCGGTCACGTTTTCCTTTCTTGCGCCAGGTCTGAAGGTTGGAATTTACCCCTTATAGAGGCTATGTCGTGTGGGACACCTTCTATCTATTCTAATTGTTCAGGTCAGCTTGAGTTCGCTGAAGGAAGAGGAATACCAGTAAGAATAGATAGTGAAAAAGCGGCAAATACAAATGATTATGGTCGTTATACTATGAGTGACCTACCAGGTAATTATTATGAACCCGATTTTAATCATCTATCTGAGGTTATGAGAGATGTATATGTAAATTACAAAACATATAAAGAAAAATCATTAAAAGAATCAATAGAAATTAGAGAACAATTTAACTGGGATAAAGTCGCTGATATTGGTTTGGATACTATAAATGATTTCTTATCTCGTAAACCATGGCTTAATAGACCTGTAAGAGAAAATCAAATAAATATATCATATATTGATGGACCAAAAGTAGAAATACTCGGTGATGAAGATAAACAATATGTTGTGGAATTCATAAATGGCGATACTAACGAAGTAATCAATACAAGCACCATTGGTCGTAATATGTGGTGTAATTGTAATCGTGAGTATTATACGAATTGGATTATAAAAATAAATGGGGAAATTTATGATAGGTTTGATGTTACTGAAAAAAGAGTTTTAATCTATTTAGATTCAAGTTCAATCGGTGATACCATAGCTTGGACCCCTTATGCTGTTGAGTTCGCCAAAAAACACAATTGTAAAGTAGTATTAAGTACTTTCCATAATAATTGGTTTAAAGATAACCCCGAATATTCGGATATTGAATTTATAAATCCAGGTCAATCAACACCATGTTATACGTCTTATAAAATAGGATGGTTTAGAAATGACGACACTAATAAGTGGGATAATCTGAATTTAAATCCCACACCACCGAACACACAAGAATTACAAAAAACGGCAACTGATATATTAGGTTTAGATTTTAAAGAGTTAAACTTAGGTATTAATTTCACACCTTCGGAAAAACCTCCATATATTAGTGAGTATGTTGTTATATGTCCTGAATCAACCGCAGGTTGTAAGGAGTGGCCGTTTGATTCATGGGTTAAACTATCAGAAATGTTAAGAAAATTAGGATACTCTGTAGTAACATTAACTAAGAAAAAATATAATATAAAAGGTAATATCAATATCTACAACAGAAATCTAAATGAGTCTATTAACTTACTATATCATGCAAAGTTTATGGTAGGTATTAGTTCTGGTTTGTCATGGTTAAATTGGTCTCTTAATAAACATACATTCTTAATTAGTGGATTTACCCCTAAACACCATGAATTTACAACTAATGTAACTCGTATCATTAACGAACATGCTTGTAATTCATGTTGGTCTAATACTAATTTTAGTTTTGATGGTGGTGATTGGGATTGGTGTCCTATATGGAAAGGTACTGATAAACAACACATTTGTCAGAAATCTATTAGTCCGGTAAGTGTATATAAAGAAATAGAAAATTATCTACAATGAATATATTAATAACAGGAACAAACGGTTTTATAGGAAGAAACTTAAAGAACAAACTATCCGATAAGTATAATATTTTCACTTTTGAAGAAAGTGATATTGAAGGAGATTGGAAGAGTAAAGTAAATAATATTTTCAATGAAGGAATTGATTGTGTCTTTCATGTCGGAGCTTGCTCCGACACTTTAGAACAACGAGTAAATTATATGATGTTACTAAACTATGAAGTAACGAAACACATTACCGATTTATGTGTTGAATATAAAGTACCTTTAATTTACTCCTCATCAGCGGCTAACTATGGCGTTAACGATGAGTATCCATCTAACTTATATGGGTGGAGTAAATACGTTGGTGAAGGTTATGTTATCTCTAATGGGGGTATAGGTCTTAGATACTTTAACGTATACGGACCAGGTGAAGAAGATAAGGAAAGAATGTCATCTGTAGCATATCAGATGTTCTTAAAAGATAAGAATGATGAAGAAATAAAACTTTTCCCAAAAAAACCAAAGAGAGACTTTGTGTATGTTAAGGATATTGTAAATGCAAATATATTCGCATTGGAGAATTATGATGCACTATCGGGTAAATGGTATGAAGTGGGTTCGGGTGATGCTAACCCCTTCGAAACTATTTTAGAGACTATGGGATTATCATTCTCTTATCATGATGAATCAATTATACCCGAAGGTTATCAGTTCTATACTTGTAGTTCAGAATTAAAGTGGATACCAAAGTGGTCCCCTAAGTTTAACTTAGTTGAAGGTATTAAAGACTACATGAAATATTTAAATGGTGAGAACTAACTTCTTTTATAGATACGGAAGAGTTTCCACAAACAGAATGTGGAATAAACCATCATGGACCGTTTTTTGGAAATGGTGGAATGAGTTCAAGTCAAATGTAGATTTAGGAGATTACTCATTTTATATAGGAGGTAGTTTTGTAATTAATGAACATGTTGGTACTGACATTGACATAATGTTGACAGGTCCAATATATGATTACGAAAAACTATATAAAATATTTGATTATGGACTTGACCTATCTTTAAATAAGTATGGAATATATGTTGACCTTTGTTGGTGGGATAATGTGGACTTTTGCTCCTATCCTCGTCAAAAAGATTTCTTTAGGTATCACACCATGGTAAAGATGGGTGGTCAAGAATATAAAGTAGTTAATGATGTATGTGAATTAGACATAATAAGACATACTTTTGATAAGAATTTAGAGATACCTACTTTTCTATCTTTTAATAGGGTAATACTACCGATGGAAAAACAAAGATTACCTCAATATCAATACAAACCAATTAAATTACATTAATCAGGCGTATATACACCTGTAACGTCATCGTAAGTTCCGTACTCAAATACACCCACTTCTTCATCTGATGGGTCTAGTGTTATGTCATGTAATTTAACAATAAAATTATTATTATCTCTTCTATAGATTTTATATCCATCTACTTCACAAATATATTTTACATCAATTATACTCATATTACTGATTCTTCACAAAATTTTATTTCATCTATCGCTAAATCAGCCCTGAATCCTGTACCATTCTGAGCGACAAAATATATATAATAAGTTTCATCGGTATCTTTATAACTATTTAAGTCTACCTGTACTTTACTCCATACTGAACTAGAATATGTGACAAAGTCATAGGTAGAACTGTCACTTGATTTAGTTAATCTCGACGTACCTCCGTTATTACTTCCCGAATGACTATGTGTAAAAGTTTCAATCAGTGTTGCCTCAGTATGGTTTGATGTGGTTGCGGTACTTAAGTAAACAAACAAATCATGCTGTTGTGTACCATACGCATGAACAAAAAATTCAAGTCTAAAGTTATTTCCAATATATGAAACTAAATCACCAAAGTAGAATCCAGGTGTTCTAACTACAAAACAATTACTATTCTGATTACTTGAGGCTTCCGTATATAAAAAGTTGTCGGACGAAGCATCAGTACTAGGTGACCCACTAGGTTCAGTTGCTCCCCCATTCGGTCCTGTCTGTGAGGATGGTGTTGTGTCTGTACCTAAATCCCACCCTGCAACTGTTTTATTACTCGTCAATCCCCAAAATGTACCGTCTACTGCGTTACTACCATTTGTCCATGTATTATAATCTGTGGTAGGTGACCATTGGGTTGTAGTTCCTTCGGATGTGGTTTCACTTTCAAAATTATATGTTGATGACGTATATGAAACCTCCTTTCTTTTTATAGTACTTGATTTAAGATACCTTACTTTTCTTTTAGGTATTGAAAAGTATTTTTTTATCAGTGTACTATCAACTCCATTTTTTTTTGAGAAGCCCATCAGTGTATATATTTTGGTATAAAAAACTTTATAGTTCTATCCAATCATTTGATGGATTGAAGAACACTAAGTTTGTACCTATTTTATAACCCATTACTCTAACTATATCACCCGCCGCTGTAGGAGCTGTTGTTGTTAACCTACCTGAAGTAGTGTTTAAATAACAAACATCCCCAACTGAACCACCAGGGTCTGAAAAAACACCAACAACACCACGTATAACCATACCTGTGTTTGAATTAGTAGAGGTAGCAACTCCCATAAATCCAGTTGCAGAGGATGCGGCATCCGCATCTGATATAGTCCATGCGGATGTTCCTAAATAATAAACACCTCCCGCGATAACAGTTGTACTATAAGCTGTGTAGGTTTCAGCATTAATTCCTTTATCTCCTGCTGCCGATGCCGCTCCTATTGCTGAAGCTATTTCACTTACTTTTAAAGTAGCACCATTACCCGTAATATCACCTGTAAGACCTATACTACCCGCAACATCTAAATCATAAGCGGGTGTTGTTGTTTTTATACCAACTTGTCCGTCAGCCATTAAAAGTATGTCTTCATCCGCATGTATTTCTATATCTTCTGGATTGTCTGTATTTGCTCTGATATAGCTGTTAGTTGAATCACCATCGAAAGCTATTTTATTTAGGTTCATATCCATAGTACTAAAAATCTCTATAACTGAACTTGACATAGTAATTTTAGATGAACCTCCAGCAACAAGTGATACACTAGTGTTGGTAGCGATTGCTAAACCATAATCACCTGTAGTGTCTTGTATCGAGGGGTTACTTGCACCATGTGTGTTTTGAAACTGTATTCGTCCTGATACGTCCAAAAAGTTTCCGTCAAATGTAAGGTTTGACTCTCCATTTAACTCACCCGCAGTCGCACTACCTGTAATAATTCTATTATCTGCATTATTATTAATAGTTGCAGTTCCTGACGTTCCGCTACTTCCTGATGAACCTGATGTTCCACTACTTCCTGATGAACCTGATGTTCCACCAGCTCCAGTCGCGAATGAAAGAACACCACTACCGTTAGTTTGTAGAACTTGACCGTTAGTACCATCAAGAAGGGGTAAAGTATATATTTGATTAGTGGCTATTGAAACAGGAGCCTTAAATCCTACATAATTAGAACCAAAACCTGTTCCTTCTTGGAATCTAAATTCTGCGACATTTGTGGTACCCGCACCCTCTAATAGGAGATTAGTTGGTTTAAGTAGTATATCTCCTGTACCACTAGGATTAAGTGTAATAGTATCATTACCTGCTGTAATTATATCACCATTAATTTCTAAGTCACCTGTTAGACTCAATTCACTACCGTCAAATGTTAAGTTAGACTCAGCATTTGCCTCTCCTTGTACCCCTGTTGAGGTTAATATTCTGTTGTCACCTAAATTAGTAATAGTTGCGGTTCCACTAGTTCCACTTGAACCTGAAGAACCTGAAGTTCCTGATGAACCTGAAGAACCTGATGTTCCTGATGAGCCACTGCTTCCGCTAGTTCCACTACTTCCTGAAGAACCTGATGTTCCACTTGAACCTGAAGAACCTGAATTTCCACTAGTTCCACTTGAACCTGAAGAACCTGAAGTTCCTGATGAACCTGAAGAACCTGATGTTCCTGAAGAACCACTGCTTCCGCTAGTTCCACTACTTCCTGAAGAACCTGATGTTCCACTAGTTCCACTTGAACCTGAAGAACCTGAAGTTCCTGATGAACCTGAAGAACCTGATGTTCCGCTACTTCCTGATGAACCTGATGTTCCCGAAGAACCTGAACTACCTGATGTTCCATTATTACCTGTTGGTCCAGTTTTAGAAAAGTCTACTGTTAGAATATCTCCTTGGTTTGGTGACCATGATTCAACGCTCGTTGATAGTGTAAAACTATACGCTCCTG
>Ga0206131_10001638_pt1 | contig 28496 bp, 27 predicted proteins | sample Helgoland_Spring_FD_148636 | JGI IMG/M metagenome (GOLD analysis project Ga0206131, IMG submission 148636) | Pelagic subsurface seawater microbial communities from Kabeltonne, Helgoland, North Sea - Helgoland_Spring_Bloom_20160517_1 | ecosystem: Environmental > Aquatic > Marine > Epipelagic ...
GTCTTTAATTGAATATGAAATATCTTTAATAGAAGATGGTAAATCGGAAATAGGACTATATTGAGCAAATCTTTCTGGTGATTGAGATACTTCTGTGTAGGAAAGAGTATCAGCAGAAAAACTATTAATATCAACTTCCAAGGAAACTATTTCATTCTTTATTTTTGTATCTAGTAACTCTCTTGATAGAATTTTTACATCAAATGCTTCATTTGGAAGTATTTTTTGAAATAATACTGCGAGGTATTGCTTATTAATTTTTTTTGAGAAGTCTTTATAATTTTCGCCCACTCTTCCGCTTGCAATAACAGATAGCTTTCTTTTTTTATTAATGCCGTTGCTAGATGAATAAACATCTGATATTTCAAAAAGCTTAATCGAATCTTTTTGCCTTCTTTCATTAAATAAAAGGTTTTCTACCAAGGAATTAGTTATATTGGTTCGAAGATATTCTCTATTTGAATCCAACGGATTATCTACTTTTATTGCCCCCTCTGAGGACAAACTAACAAATGGTGAGTTAATAACTTCATAGAAACCATTATCTAGTAGAAAAAATCTTAATTTATTTTCAATAGCTTTATGGTTTGTCCTCTCATTGTTTGGAATATTTATCTTTGATATTGCTATATTGTCATAGCCTATTGCTCTTGCCGCCTCTTCTGCTAAATCATTCTGCGTTTTGATATCACTTCTAAACGATGGCACTTTAATTAGACCTTCCTCAACAACAAACCCTAGTTTTGAAAGGTAGTTTATGTACTGTTTTTCACTTATATTAAATCCGATAATTTGATTTATTTTTTTTACATTAACTGGTATCTGATGGATTGGATTTTCTTTAGATTTATAAGAAACAATAGACATATCTTTTATAATTGCGTGGTCACTAACAAGATTGATGAATCGCCTGAGTACCTTGTCATGACATTCAGGATCAACACCCCTTTCAAACTTGTGAGATGCTTCAGACTGAATATCATACTTTACAGATTTTCCTATGATCGCCTCTGGTTGAAAAAATGCACATTCAACAATTACTGTCTTTGTATTACTTGAGCAGGACGTACTTTTTCCACCAACTACACCTGCAAGATTAATAATATTATCATTTAATGAAAAAACTGAATTTTTACCTGTAAGAGTAATTTTTTTATTAAGTAATGTTTCAAATTCCTCATCTCTTTCTATTTCATGGAATAGAAGCTTGCCGCTTATTGTTCTCGCATCATAGCAATGAGTTGGCTGTCCAGTCTCATAGGAAAGATAGTTTGATACATCTGTAAAAAAATTATTTTTACTCAAACCCAGGTCTGTAAAGTAATTATCTAAAGAGTTTTTATATGTTTCTGGTAAGTGATCAATTTCTAATTTAAGAAAAGATATATTGGGACAAGTATTTTCTGATAGATTCTCAAAATCTAACTCAAGTTCATTAAGTTTTTCATTATATATTTCTTGGTTAAGGTCAACTGTATAAAAAACTGCTAGATCTCTCAGTAACCCATTTATAGATAAACAATCCCCTCTGTTAGGAGTAAATTCCATATCAAAAATGTCACCATCTATTTCGTGCTCATGACCAAGCTGAAATAATTTATTAGACATATGTTCAATGCTTGGACTTTCTTTTATATGTTGGACTAAATGTCTAAAAGCTATTTTCATTTAAACTGGCTCAGGAAATCTAAGTTAGACTTATAGAATTCTCTTATATCTATGACTCCGTGCTTTAGCATCGCTATTCTTTCAATACCTAGACCAAATGCTAAGCCACTATATTTTTTCGAATCTATATTGCAATTTTCTAGAACAATTGGATTTACTAATCCACACCCCAATATTTCAAGCCACTTTCCTTCTTTTGATAAGATATCAACCTCTGCGGAAGGCTCTGTGAATGGAAAGTATGAAGGTCTGAACCTTAATTCAACATCATCTCCAAAAAGTGAATAGATGATTTTATAAATTAAATCTTTAAGTTGGGCGAAATTCACATTTTCATTTACATATATACCCTCAACCTGATGAAACATTGGTAAGTGTGTTGCATCATCATCTTTTCTATAAACCTTGCCTCCAGAAATAAATGCTAAAGGTGGTTTTTTTTCAAGCATCCCTCTGATTTGAACGGGTGATGTATGAGTCCTCAAAAGATTTGATTTATTTTCAACATAAAAAGTGTCATGCATTTGCCTTGCGGGATGTGATTTTTTTATATTAAGCATATCGAAATTAAATTCTTCTGTTTCAATTTCAGGACCATCAATAATTTCAAATCCAAAAGATGTTAAAAGCTCCATTATGAAGTCTTTCATGTGATTTATTGGATGGAGGGAACCCCTATCTTTAGTTAGCTCAGGGGGTGTAATGTCTTTATGATCTGGCATTAAACCAGTATATCTAGCTAGTAGCTGTTTTTACAATCTTCTCAAAAGTTGCATTATCAGTAATGGCTATATCAGAAAGAATTTTTCTATCTAAAGCAATATCTTTTTTAGCTAATGAGTTTATAAGTACAGAGTACGAGACACCAAGCTCCCTAGCTCCAGCATTAATTCTTGCTATCCAAAGTGCCCTGAAAGCTCTTTTCTTATTCTTTCTATCTCTAAAAGCATATTGTAAAGATTTAATATTAGACTGTTTAGCAGTTCTAAATAATCTACTTCTAGCACCATAATGCCCTTTGGTAGCATTAAGTACTTTCTTATGTTTTGCTTTTGCTGTTACTGATTTGGTAGTTCTTGGCATAATTTATCTTCTTATTAGTTTTGAAGCCATTTTAAGTACTATACCTGATAGTTTGTTTAAGCCTCTGTTATGTCTTTTTCTTTTAGTAGATTGTTTGGTAAGGATATGATTTCTGTTTGCACTTTTGCTCTTAACAGAGGTACCTGTCTTCTTAAAACGCTTAGCAGCTCCAGAATGTGTTTTTAACTTATATCCCATATTATTCTTCTTATAAAATTTATATTTACTTCTTCTTCAAAGGAGAAAGAACCATTAATAACTGTCTGCCTTCAAGTGAAGGTTCTTGGTCTACCTGAGCAATATCTTTCAGCTCGTCTCTTAATCTATTTAGTAAATTAAGACCCATATCACTATTTAATATTTCTCTACCTCTAAATCGGACGCTTATTTTAGTCTTATCTCCGTCAAGAATAAAGCTTTTAACCTTTTTTAATTTAATATTATAGTCACCGATATCGGTGGATGGTCTAAATTTTATTTCTTTTGTGGTATTTCTCTTAATCCTGACTTTTGATGCGGACAAGCTTTTCTTCTTATCAAAGACATGTTTTCCATAATCTAAGAGCTTACAAACCACAGGATTTGCATCAGATGGAGAAACCTGAACTAAGTCAAGAGATGCCACTTTGGCCGACTCCAAAGCTACCGAAAAATCTACTAAGCCCTGTTTTTCTCCATTAGACCCAATAAGCATGACTTCACTGGCTCTAATTTTCTCATTAATAGGAGTAGTATTTTTCTTTTGAGAAGCTATGAGAGTACCTTTAAGGAATTGAAAGAGATTATCGACATTGAGTATTAAATAAAATGTTGCTTATTTGTAGAGGTTTGTTTTTTATCATTTCGCTGGTGATTTTATACTAATTAAGCTATTACGCAATAAATTTTTACCTAGGGCTGAAGGGTAATGCACTTCCAATTATTATCGATTTGTTTATATGCTTCTCTGATATTTAGTCTTGATTCATGACCTTTCCAAAATTCAAAATAATAAGGAGTAAACGAATAGCCCCCCCAAAAATCTGGGCATTTTTTTAAATTGTCATTTTTTAAAGACTCCTGATAGTTTTCTATAACTTGGCTATAAGAATCTATTGGTTTTGATTGATATGATGAAATAGCTAATGCATTTTTATCAGCCGATCTATCAAAAAAATATTTTTGATTGTATGCATTTGATGTTTTTTTTATTCTGGCCTTTATTCTAATCTGCACATTAATGCTAGGCCAGTATATCAATGCAGCTATTTGATTAAATGAAATGAAGGCTGATGCCTTGGGAGAGTCGTAGTTACTAAAAAAAATAAACTCATCATTTGTAATAAATTTTAAATTTACAAATCTTGAATTAACCTCATTTATCTCTTTGTTGAATGAAGAAATTGAAATAGCCTCAATATATTTTTGTCCTGCGTTAATAGCTTCTTCGTAATTATTTTTAAAAAGTTGGAAGGGTCTTTCATTACTTAAGTTGGTAAATTCAATCATCTTTACTAAAATTTAAAAAAATTAATTATATGTCATATTAATAATAAAGCATTTTAAAAACAAAAATTGATAATCTTATTAATTAAATATTAGAAAAAGGCTCTGGATTTAGATTCTCTGCTACATATCTATTTTGTAAGAAAACTGAGTTTACAATAGCTAAATACAATTCATTACATAAAAAGAGATTAATTAATTAATGCTTATCTGGATAATTAAGAGGTTTTTTCAGCTCTTTCGGAGGCTCAGGTAAATCCTTAAAAACCCTCCATGCTAGTTTTGTACTTGGAACAACAACTGCCCAAGCTGTGACAAAAATTGCCACAAAATAAATATTTATGCTCTTATTAGAGACAAACCACTCTTCAAGACTTCCTTTATAAGGGGCAATAACATTATCATAAAAACCAACCGAGGCTGTTGCTCCATGCATTATGTCCTCTTCCTCGCGAAATATTATTGATCCAACGCCTGATAGGCCAGGCCTAACTTGTTTTATAATTTTCTGTGTGCTTTCAGAGTATGAGCTAAATGTCTGTAAAGTGAGTGGTCTAGGGCCGATTACACTCATATCACCAAAGAAGATATTTAATAACTGAGGCAATTCATTGATCTTCGTCTTTCTTAAAAATTTACCTGCAGGTAAAACACGAGGATCGTCTTTCATTGTAACTGTTCCAGTGCCTAGATTGGGACTGTCTTTTAACATGGTAGCAAACTTTAAAAGTTTAAATACTTTACCATTTCTCCCAATGCGTTTCTGTAGAAAAAAAACTTCTCCCTCTCCGCTAAACCTTAATATTATTGCAATAGGTACTAGCATAGGTGATAGAATCAGCAAAGAAAGACTAGAAAATAAAATATCAAAAAAACGATCCATTATTACATTCTCTGATCTAAGTATTTTCCGGTCTCGCTATGGGCAAACTCAGGCAAGAGATCAAAATATAACTTAATAATATCATCTTTTTCCCAGGTCCCTTTTTTTCTAAGAGCTTCGATTCCATCCATAAAGTGATCTAACTGAGGTTCGTCAAAATCAGATTGATTTTTTATTACTCCGATAGATTGGAAGCGTCCCATATCCAAGTCTTCATTGTCAGTGAAGAATTCTTCAAAGTCTTTTTCACCTGTTGTATCACTCTTAAAAAAGTAACATGGCCATTGTTTTTTAGCTATTAGTTCTTCTGCTCTATCACGAGCCTCATCCTCAGATTGACATTGATAGGGCTCGTAACCTCTTTCTGTAAGATAGCGAACGGCAATATCAGAGAATGTAATCAGATGTAATTTTTCACTTAATTTTGGAAAGAAAATATCTCTATTATTTCCAAGTAAACATGATAACAGACAGAGCTCACCTGATTCTTGTGGCGTCACAAAATAACGTCTAACATCATTAGGCGCTGAGAATGGCTGTTTTTTGGTAAATCTTTGGTTGAAACCATGAAGAAGAGAACCATCAGAAAATGCTACATTTGCAAAACGTGCCATTGAAATTTCTTGAGTTAAACTTTCACGCATAAGGAACATTTCCATTATTCTCTTACTAGCTCCCATCATATTCACTGGATTGGCAGCTTTATCTGTTGACACACAAAAGTATTTTTTAGCGCCCATTTTTTTTGCCATTCGTAAAGTTTTGATAGTATTGAATACGTTTACCATAATCATACGCATAAGAGTGTATGGATCTTTTTCACTTCTTACATGCTTTAAAGCTGATAGATTAAGCACATAATCATAAGGCCCCTCAGACTTCATAAAAGCTTCAAATTCTATAGATCCACAATCAACTGCAAACGTCTTAAACTCCCCGGAACCATAACCCACAGTACTCCTCAGATCACGAACAAGTTCAACCATATTATTTTCTGATATATCTACTACATGAAGTACTTTAGGATCCCGCTTGAAAATTTCTCTAGTTACAGCTTGTCCTATTGAACCAGCGCCGCCAATTACAAGAAAGCGACTATTAGACACGATATTTTTAATATGTGCAGTCTCGCTATTAATATCATCACCGAATAGCTCTAAAGACCTGCCTATGAGTGATAGTGTTTTCATAAATATTCTCTCATTTTAAATATATGTTTGTATCAAACTTAAAGCATAGGAAAAAAATAATATTAACTCAATTATGCCATTATCTCTTTAGCAAGTGTCTGTGCTATTGATTTATAATTATAATTATTAATTGCATATTGTTTCCCTCTTGCGCCCATGTTTGCAAGTTCATCTTCAGAACTTGCCTCAAATACCTCTATAGCTTCTGCAATTGCGACTGGATCTTCAGCAGGAATAGTAACGCCAGCACCCGCCAAACTAATTGGATCATTGGGCCCTGAATAGCTGTGCAATATGGGTTTACTAGAAATAAGATACTCTGGAATCTTATTTGGAGCAATCCCATACTGATATAGCTTTGAGGCTCGCCAGCCAATATAGCAAACATCAAGTTTCTTCATGAGCTCTGGTACTTGACTTTTTTTTATTTTGGGCAAAAACAAAATATTATTTAGCTTTTCATGTTTTGCAAATGCTTTTAACTCTTTAAGCTTTTCGCCTTCGCCTACGATTAGAAAAAAAGCTCTACTAGTTTTGACTAACAATGCAGATTCTACAAAATATTCCAAGGCATTTGCTAGCCCGACAGACCCAACATATCCAACCAGAAACCTATCTTTTGGAATTAAATGATTAAAATCTAACTCTGCCAATGCTGAAGGTAGCATTTCTTTATCATCATAACCATTAGGAAGCCAAATGAATTTTTTTTGTTTACCCAATACCTCATTAATCCTTAAAGGAAAGTTAGGAAGATTAGATGTAATTACATCTGTTTTTTTCAAAGAAATGTGTTCGGCCCTCGCCATCACCTTATAAGCCAATGAGGATTCACTCATATTACCCAAAGCTGTCAATGTTGCAGGCCATACATCCCTAACGTCGAAGCAAGATTTTGAGGAGTAAATCCTTGAAAGAACTATCAAAGGAATTCCAACAAAAGGAGACGGTGAAGAAGCAAGAATAAAACTAGGTTTATCCTTAATAACTAAATTTATAAAAAGCAACTGAAAATTGAATATAAACCAGTTTAGAATTCTTTTAACTGATGAGGAATTTGAGTAATTTAGAGAGTTAATTGAAATTACATTAACACCATCAACAAGCTTTGACTTGGGATTAGATAGACCAGAATTTAACAGATGATGATTTCGTGCAACAATAAAATAAACATTGAATCCCATTTCTGCTAAATTCTTAGCCAAATAGAAAATACGCCCCCCATATCCATTTTCAGGAACAGTGCCATATTCGTTTATAAGCCATACTGTTTTAACCATTTCTGCCATCAAAGAAAATAAATTGCTATTATATAAAAAATTCAGACTTTATTTTTAAATTCAACTAGATTTATTTCCTTTATAAAAAAGATATAAGGATTTAAATAGAATTATGAGCTCTATAACAAATCATAATTAATATTTTAATAGGTTAAGAAAACAAATTCTGACAACCTAAAAAGATTTCAGACGTCTTACGATCAATTGATACAAATTTTTTAGAAAACTGCTTTCTGATTCAAAAAATTTGATAAAACATAGCAAAAACAAGCAAGTTTTAATTAAATTAATGAGTTGAGAGAACTAATATAATGGGCGATTTAATCCAAGTATATTATTTAGTATCATCAGAATCTTAGAGGAATTAGCCATAAAATTCATTTAACAAAATAGCTTCACTATCGAAATTAAGGCTAGAAACAAAAGCCGTCTCTCCGTTATGTCCCATTTCCATTGCACGATTAGGGTTATCATTCAAATATTGAACTGCTTTAGATATTGCAATTGGGTCTTGTGGATTAACCAAAAGCCCACAATCATATTTTTCTACTATAGATCTTAATAGTGGAAAATCTGAAGCGATGACCGGTATACCAACAGCCATATACTCAAACATCTTTATAGGCAAAGCGTCAATATAATTTGCAGTTGGGTGAAGAGTAACAATACCACAGTTTGATTGCCCTAGAAGCCTTATTATGTCAGGGCGGGATAAAAAGCCTTTGTAATCAACACTAGACCAGCCGGGCATAGTTTGGAGATCGTTTTGTAAATTAGTCTCGAGAAAATTGCCCGCAAGCTTAAGAGTAAATTTATCGCTAAGTAGTTCAAATGCCTGGACAACTTCTTTTATTCCTCTGACTGTTGTGATGCCACCAACATATGATGCAACAAATGATTTGCTTTCTAGGATTGGAGTAGAAGACAGGGATAATTCAAACTCTGAGCGTAGAGGATAATTTTTAATATCGACAGTTTTAGTAACCTGGTGATAAAACTTCTCCCTAATAAATGGGGTAGCAGCAATCACACCATAAATTCTTTTACAAACAAACATCTGCAAGAAATCAAAAGCTATTGAGAGTGGTTTGCGTATGTAACTTGGTATGTAATGCTTGTGTAGTATCTGCAGAGGATAATCTTCATGAGCATCAAAAATAACTTTAATGCCTCGACCGCGCAATAGTAACGCCCAAAGTAAAAGGTCAGGATCATGTAAATGATAAACGTCTGCATTTAGTGACTTGGCTTTAAGAACCACTTTAAGAGATGAGATAAAGAAACGTAAGTATTTATTGTGAAACCTACCAACATCATAAAAAGATATAGAATTCTTAAAGTTATTCTTTTTTCCATCAGCTACAACTAAGCTTACATTGTGACCAAAACTCACTGAAGAGAGAGCCATTTTATGGAAAATGCGCGAACTGTTTCGGCTATGTGCAGACGTAACATGAACAATTTTCATTTATAACTCCTTCTATAAAAATAGGTAGACAAAAGATATAGCATTATAATAGTTAGGCCTAGGCCGTGCGTTACAATCCCAGTAATTAAATCAGCAGACTTAATAATTGAATGCATTGTATTTACTGTTATGCCAACAATAGCCCACAATGGAACGCCAGAACGATGCAACTTGTCTAAAACAATTAAGATCATTGAGAAAACAAAACTGTAAATCAACATTCCTAATAAACCAGCATTCATATATCCAGTAGAAAAAAAAGAATTATTTGCATTGGTATCAGGATTTCCTAAATAGGCCCCAATAACTCTAGCAGGAACAACATCATAAGGGTAACTTGCTAGCAACGAAGTCTTATATGACCAAAAAAGAAATCCATTTTCATCGAAAAAGCGATAGTATTCGAATGCCAAATATGGCGGAACAAAAAATACTCTTCGAACAAACAAAGAAGCTAAAAATCCATAATCAAAGAGCAAATAAGCCAATAGAGAAATTGAAACTACAATGCTCAATGCCATCGGAATAATACCAATTTTTTTCCAGGCCGACGAATTATATATAACATATATAAAGATAGTAACAAACGGATAAAACAATACTGATTTATGTCCTGAAACAGAAAACCAAAATAGATGTAGGCACACTAAAGCAAAAACTAAAATATAGTTTTTTTTATACAAAGAGAGAACAATGAGCAGTGGCCCAAGTAACTTAAAAGCCCATTTATTTACATAAGAAAATAAACCTTGGTTAGTAACTTCACCAGCTAGATCTCTAAACTCATATACTTTTCGTAAATCAAAATTTATATACTGTAATGAGGAAGGTTGCAGAAAATTTGCAGTGACAATTACGACCAATATAATAGCTATACCCCAAACATAATTAGTATTTAATTTAAGATATGGGAAAGTAAATCTAGCTTTAACCATCATAGCAATCAGAAAAAATGATATCAACATGAAAGCTTGGTATTTCAAAGGACTAGCTGTCAAACCAGAAAAAGCAAAAAAGGGAATCAACCAGCTAAACAAAATGACATGTAGAAAAAAGGCACTTGGGGATTTAATAGACTTTGGCGTAATTAAAATTGCCGATAGGCAAAATATAAATGAACAGATGTAATTAGCAGTTTGAAAGTCGAGTTTAAAACCAGCATAGGCATATTTATCATTTACAAATAATATATACGCAGTTTCGAGCAACAATTTATAAAAAATGGATACTATAAAAAATGTAATTGAGCTCTTAAAAATAGTCATTTCAATGAAGACACTACATTCTCATAAAAAGTCTCATATCCGCCTAGATTTGAGTTGTGCCATAAGAACTCAAATCGACCACCAACACTTTTGGTCGTTTTATAAAGCTGGAATAGCTTACTATGTATATCTTTGTGGTCTTTTAAGTTCATATAATTTGCTCCGTACAATGACACATCCATTGCTATTAAAGGTGACTCTCTAATAGGAAGCTCTATCTGCTTCAAAGAATCAAAAACTGGATAAGGCCAACAAGTTCCAGCTCTAAACCCAGCGTGTTCAGCAAAACCCATCGTGGAATTCTCTTCAATGCCATTATTGGATAGGTGTCTATATGTGTATGGGTACTTGAACTTTAAGTAGTGCATTCTAGATTTTAAAAAATTTTGACTCACTTCTAACTTATTTAAAACCTGCAAGAGATTGCTTGACTCTTTTTCAATTACCTTTTCAGACAAAAAACTATTATAGCTAGGATGAAGACCAATATAGTGACCTCTATCACTGATATTCTTAATTAGTTTTAAGATTTCTTTATCATAAAGGAAATAGTCCGCATCTTTAGTCTTTGAAGATTTTCCAGCCAAAAAATAGAATGTACTTTTCAGTCCCGCTTGTTCCGAAACTCTCATAAGATAATCAAAACTATTATATGGATCTTTTTCTATAAATCGCCGTGGTTTTATCGCCCTGTTTAGACCTAAATAAATAGCATCTTTGTATTGATGACTAAGAAAGTCCTTTGCAAGATTTTTAGCGAATGTAAATGCATCAGTAAAGGCATATTTCGCTGGTCGATCAACGTCATGAGAGAGAAGGATTTTATTATCACACTCAGGAATCTCACTAATTAAATTTTTTCGATATAATATTTGGCAAAGAACTCTAAACCACTCATCTATATAAGGGCGCTCAATATATCCATGTTTGTAGGCATGAGAATCTTTAAATCTGAATCTTTCGTGAATATCTGCATGATAGTCAACTAATTCTTCAACTCTCCCCAATGCAAAATAAACCATCCCCAAAAAATCGAAATTTATTTTAGTTTCGCCCTCGCTAATTTCTATTAAATCAATAGCATTGTCTCGGATTCCGATTGTTGGCAATGCGAGACCTAAAGGATTATCAAGACCTGCATTATTAGCATCCCATTCAAAATAACTAACATCTATTGGATCTTTCTCGAAATCTGAATTACTCAAATCAAAGATAAATTTATAATTAAAATTTATAAAATATAATATAACTAAATCAGACCGCAATTCAATTTTAGTCTTACATCCAAATCTTTGATCGCAAATATTTTCTAGCCACTTAATAGCATTATTATTATGGTACATCATTTTATCTATACAGCCTTTTTAATATCGCTTTAAATATTGATAAAAGCTGCATTCTAAAAGGCTTGATATCATAATAATCCAAAGGAACAACTATTTTAGGCATACGCAGAATTCTGAGATTAGCGAAAAAATTTTTAAAGATTTTTTTTGACAAGATAAAGGTCAGATCTGTCAATGGGTTCCATAAATAGAATTCTGTTGTCTTATTGTGATTGCAGGGTAAACTTTCACCATTAATACTTCTAATAAGACTTAGTGGAAGATTATCACCAGCACCCACTGCAAGGCTTACGCCAACGCTAAACCTTGAGTTAATCTCCATAACTTTATATTCTTGATCATCGTCATCAAATTTAAACTGTACTCCAACAGGGCCTGAACATTTTAAGTGTTTCACTAGTTTTTGTGCCTCATTTAAAAGCTTTTTATTCGACAGTGTTACTGATAATGAAGTTGAACCAAACTGACCTCCGCCTGCTCTAAGCTTCTTTTGTATATTATAGTCAATGGTATTGCTATCTTCATCTAACACCATTAAAACAGCTACTAATTCATCAATTTTACCTACCATATATTTCTGGAGAAGAAGCTCTCCTAAAAATCCATTATATTTCCTATATGAATCTAAAATTTCCTGATTTGATTGGCAAATTATGCCCTTTGTGCCGTAAATATTTTTGAATGAGATTGAATCTTGACACTTAAGAAAATAGCCATTTTCATAAGGTGTTGAATTTTCTTTCAACCAACTTTGCAGCTCATTTTCACTTTTAATAGCAATGGTTGGAATAGACTTTAAGCCGATTTCTTCTGCAGCTATTGCTAAGCTTGCTTTGTTGAGTATGAACCTAAGGGTTTCCCATTGTGGAAATGTAGGTATCGAAATTGATGATAACTCATGATAATTTTTAGATAATTCTTCCAAAGCATGGTCATCCCCAGCCACTACTAATATTGGTTTGCCACCAATATCATTAATAATTTTTTTAACCTTAATTATAAAGTCAGTTTCACTGCTAGATAGTAAGAAATGCCTGTTGACATATTTTGATGACGAGCCAATAGATGACGCATTACTGGAAACTACATTTATATTGAAACTATTTTTTTTCAGCCCTTGTATAACACCCCAGCAAGTTATAGAGCCACCAAATATAATTATATTTTTTTTTTTCATACCGTTGCTATTGGTGTCACTGGAGAGCCAACCGCTCCTGGTAATCTTAATGGTGGAGCAGTCAAAAAAAAGTGATGCCTATCATTTTCTTTTAACCATTTAGCTAGATCAGCAAGAAGCCATAATTCACCAAGATGTATTCCTAACTTAAACAAACAGTGCTCATGCAATGGCAAGGTTGTAGTACAGCAATCCGGAATCTCTATCCCTACGTTCTCCACTGCCAAATTATCTGATGCGATTGCTGATATTCCACTATCAGTAATCCACTGCAACAGACGTTTATCATGACCATCAAGAACCGCACAGGATTCCTTTAAAGAATGGTCTGGTGCCTTATTCATCCGCAATATCTTTTGGTCAAATCCAGTCCATAAGCATAAAATATCTCCTTGTTCTATTGTAATACCATCACTTTCTAGAATAGACATTAAATCATCATAACCAACTTCTTTCCGAGGAAATTCACCAAAACGACTAAAAAGATCAACTAAAACTCCTCTGCCCTGGACACCATGAGCTGCCATGTTTTCAATACCCAGAGCTCCTGCATGTACACTCTGATCCTCATTCATTGTAATATCTACACCAGCAGTAAAGCCATTATAATAAACTGGTTTAGCTTCATCATTATCCTTTACATCGAAGATGGAACCTCTATGAGCCAAAGAATCCCACTGGGTTGAGTATTGAGTATGCAGCAAAACAGCATCATCTGAGGCAATATCAGTCAATTTTGGGTCCTTCTTCCGCCATTCATAATTATAATAAGGTTCTTCATTTCGAATCACAGGCCGAAGCTCAGGAGGATATCGAACTGGGCTTAAAATATTTCCACCTGGAAAATCTAAAGGAAGGCTTAGACAAAAATTCTTTCCAGTCATAATTTCAGCCGCTCCTTGCAAAACCTTATTTTTATCAATAAGATTCAATCTACCTAACTGGTCATTTTCACCAAAATCACCCCAATTTGAACCTTCTGGCCTATTGCTCCAACGTCTGTTACTCATGATCAACCTTCTTGAGAACTCTATCAATCATATTACAAGCACTACCTGTATAATTTGCAGGATCAATTAATCTGTCAATTTCTTTTAGAGTTAAATGTGATGTTACTTTCTTATCATTTATTAACGCTTCTCTTAAAGTGATTCCTTTATTCCATGCCTTGTCAGTAGCTCCAAAAACAATCTCATGGGCTTGATTTCGACCTGTTTTAGGTGCAATTCCCATCATTACTGCTTCCGCCATAAGCAACCCACCTCCTATTTGCAAATTGTTGAGCATTTTTTGCTTATCTACTTGTAACTCCTCAAGCATTGGAATAGCTTGTTGAAAACTTCCTGACAACAATATAAAAGACTCAGGTATCACTAACCATTCTAGTGGCATTGCGGAAACACTCCTTTCATGCTCTTGAACCATTGCTGTGAGCTGACTATTTACGCTTTCACGTAACTTATTGCCAATTGACATGATGATTGGACATGCCACAGGATTTCTTTTTTGCGGCATCGTGCTGCTACCACCTTTGCCTGGTTCGTGTGGCTCTCGAACTTCATCAACTTCTGTTCTCATCAAGGTCGCAACTTCGTTCGCAATTTTTGCCAAAGTTGCTCCAACCATTGCAATCCAAATTATTGCTTCTGCCCAACCATCTCTGGATGTATGCCATGAAATCGCTGGCTCTTCGAGATCGAGTTCAGCCGATAGCTCAGACAAAACATCTACACCCCTATCTCCTAAAGTCGCTAATGTGCCAACTGCGCCACCAAATTGACATACTAGAGCTCGCATTTTTACATCAGACAATCTATCTCTATGACGTAATAGTTCATCAAGCCAGACTGCCGCTTTAAATCCAAAGGTTATTGGTGCAGCTTGTTGTTGAAATGTTCGGCCTGCCATGACAGTCATTCGATGCTTTTCTGATAAGTTTGTAACTATAGAAATTAAAGTATCCAACTGAGAACTTATTATTGAAAAGGCATCCTTCATTTGAAGTACTAAGCCAGTATCAATAACATCTTGAGTAGTAGCGCCCCAATGAATCCAGCGAGCACTATTCGCGTCACAGCATCTTGCCAATTCATGCACCAAAGGCAGGATGGGAAATCCAACTTTTTGATATTCCTCAACCATTCTGTTTATGTCTAAATTTTCTACTTTTGCAGCATTAGTAATAGACTGAGCAGCTGCTTCAGGAATTAAACCCAAGCGAGCTTGAGAGCGTGCAAGCGCTGCCTCTACAGTCAACCAGCTAGAGAAACGGCCTTCGTCTGTAAAAATTCTATGTACAGCTGGATCGCCAAACGCAGATCCAAAAAACTGGGAATCGATAATTGATGAAGTCATATTCATTTTTTAAGCTCCTAAACCTTCAGATAATTTATTTTGTAATACTAGTAACAAATTGGTCTTTAAGTGCAACCGTATCAGCTTTCAATATTGGCATATCAGCCCGCATACCTTTTTTAATTCTCACTTCCAAAAAGCCTGATTTTTTTGTTCCCTTCAGGAAATCTAGCCCTTGTTTTAAATCAGATGGAATCGATACAAATGTTTCTAGTGTGTCATATCCTGAATTTCTAGCTATGCCAGTAAAGTTAGCAGAGAAACCCACACTTTTCTGACCGCCCACTGACTCATGAATGCCATTATTTAAAACGATATGAAATAAGTTTTCCAGCTCAATATTCGCAGTGATAGGCAGACTACCCATATGCATCAAGGCTGCTGCATCGCCATCAAGGCATGCAACAATTCTATTCGGATGGGCAATAGCTATACCAGCAGCAATTGAGACAGCATGCCCCATAGCACCTACATTCAAAAAATCATGCTCATGACTTTGCCCAAGCGAATCCCTGATGGCATGAAGCTCTCTAGTGATCCTTCCAGTAGAAGCTACAAAAAGGGTGTCATCTGGAAGCTCACTAATAATCTGCTTTATGGCTTCCTCTCGACTCAAACCATAAATTTGATCTGATTCATCGAATCCTGATTTTTCTTTCTTCGCCAAAACATTTTTCTTTACTAACAATGCAGTAGGTTGATGCGTCTTTCTTGCCTCTTCCACCGACCATTCAATGGATGCCAAGCTGGACTCTTCATTCTCGTCAAGTATCTTATAAGGGATGTTTAAAGCATCTAAAAGTACAGGTGATAATTCGCCTTGACGTTGGTGCTGAGGCCAGTCACCACTGCCAGGCTGCCCACGCCAACCAATTAGTATTACCATAGGAATGGAATAGATACATTTATCGGTTAGAGAAATAAGTGGGTTCATAGAGTTACCCATACCCGAGTTTTGCATATAAACAAATGGGACCGTATTTGTAGCGATGTGATAGCCAGCGGCAAGAGCTATAGCATTTCCCTCATTTGCGGCAAGTACGTGTTGCTCTTTGTCCCAGTAACTATCCAACCCCAAGCAAAAGTCGTTCAAAAGCGTATCCGGTACGCCTGATATAAATTCAACTCCAGCTCTTTTTAGAGTCTTATAGACATTTTTTAGCTCAATCATTTAATGCTCCCAGTATTACAGTTTTTAATTGCACCAAATAACTCACATAGGTTATCAGGCATAGACCAAACTTGATTCATTAGCCGCTCAGTAGAGTTAAGGGGCACTCCTCCAAAAGCAGCTAATTCTCTGTACTTATCTTTCAATTCTTCATCGAGTATTGGGTTTTCTGGTTCACCTTTTGGATATATAACCTCCCGAAAAAAAGATGAGCCATCAACTAGATCTATTTTTAACCTTGCTGAACGCTGATCTGGGACTCGATCTGTATACTTTTTAGCTTCATATAAAAAAACTTTCTTTGCTAATACTTTATTTTCAACGTTATCAACAGCTTTTTTAGTAAAGGCATTTACGCCAGCATTTCCAGAACTTAAAGCTATGGCTACGCTAAAAGGAATGCTCATTCTGGCTGAAGACACACAAGAAACTTCTTGGTTATCATGTCGTCCTTTCAAACCGTGATAAGTAGTAATGGTAATTTTTTTTATGCTTTGTATAGAAAAAGAATGCTCTTGGACAATATCTAATGCAGCCTCAATTGATGGATGTGCATGTCGACATGCAGCATAAGGTTTTACATATACACTATGGATCCAGAAATTGTTCGGAGCACGTTTATGCAAACATTCCCACTTTAAATTATCAGTTGTCATATTTAGAAAACCTGTTTCGCCATTAAGCGCATCCGGTGGCGAAGCGAAGCCTGACTTACCAACAACTGCTGACTGTATTGCTAATGCAGCTGCTCTACCTACACTATAGGGTTTTAATTCAGAGCCACTATCTACAACTTTTAAACTGCCACCAGCTACAACAGACACAGCACCTAAGGCATTCTCCATCTCTTTGGCATTAAAACCCAACATCGCTGCTATACCCATAGTTGCACCAACACTCCCACACGTTGCCGTAGGATGATATCCTTTTTTATAGTGAGTAGGCTGCATAGCACTGGCTAGCCGTAATGCTGCATCATAGCCAATTAAAACACCTTTTACTAAATCTTTACCATAAACATTATAGTGCTCGGCAAGCGGTAACAAAGAAGAAAATAATGGTGCGCCTGGATGAATCATTCCAAAGCGAACACCATCATCCATTTCGGCAACATGAGAGTTTAAGCCATTAATAAGCGCTGCAGTTTCTAATGACACATGAGCGTCCATGCCAACTGGGCATGCACGCCCAGTGCCCTCTAAATGATTTGCAATCACATCAGTCTTTACTTTTAGTAACCGTACACCAGCTAAAGTCGCCCCTAAATAGTCAAGTAGACATCTACTGACCTGCTTGTAATCAGTGGCACTCGGTTCATTAACCATAAGGCCTTGCAGACTAGACACTAATTTTTTGGTGTGATTATGATTCATATTGACCACCTGGATTAACTTTTTTCAAACTGTTCTGAAATAAGGCGGCGACTCAGCTTTCGAAATATCCCAAGATAAATTAAAAGCATCAAGAATATCCTGCTCAAGCTTTTCTTTACCAAAAAACTTTAAATTTTGTTTTAGCTGTTCACTGCTTGAGGCACCAATTAACACACCATCTCCTGCCGTCGCATCAAGCGCTGAATGGTTAGTCATCCACCTAAAAGCTGCTTCTACAAGCGATATACCTCTATTCTCACACGCCACATTCAAAATATTCAGCGCGTCAAAAAATTCTTTTTTCCAATAACGATCTTTATAGTTTGGGCGATATGTAAATCGGCCAGCAGTAATTTCGTCGATACTACTATATTTTCCTGAAAGAATGCCACCAGCTAGTGGATTGTATGCATAAAACCGCATACTGAGCTTTCGAAGCACTGGTATTAATTCTGGTTCAACATTTCTACTTAAACCGTTATACAGACCTTGGTAAACAGATGGGGTAAGCCAACCATTTTCGTTACACAAATCCCAAATATCCAAAACTTCTGAGGCAGAATAGTTACTTAATCCTAACTCCTTAAAATACCCTTGTTTATGAAGATCAGAACAACACTCTAGTGTTTCATATAATGAGGTTGTAGGGTCAGGGAAATGTAAATATAGAATATCGACACTTTCACGTTGCAGGCGAAACAATGACTCATGAAGCTGCCTCTGTATTGACTGACCGTCTAATTTACCACTAACCCTAGGATTAACTTTTGTGGCTATGATTGAACGGCTATCATTAGTGTTCCTCAGCGCTTTCCCAAGAAATTTTTCACTGTCACCACTGTTATAAACATAAGCAGTATCGATTTCATCAAAACCTTCAGATAGAAAAATGCTTACCATTTGCAAACTATCTTCAACCGTTACTTGCGGCCCAAAATTCATAGTGCCAAGGATAGGCTTAACGCTCTTCATAAATCCGTCTTCTTTGGAGACTGCAATGCTTCCAAGTAATAACTATCAATCATTCGCTTTACCAATAGAACTTGCTTCGCCCTTGCTCTAGCGTCAGCTTCACTTGAATCCCAGCTATGAGTTTTTGCAACTGAACCACCAGTCTTTAAATAAATTGGTGACGCAATGCGAATCATCTCAGGCACCTCATAATGACGAATGAATCCTCCAGTAGATGCTGGGTTTTCAGTATGAATATCAATAGGTATTTCAACCGATTGTCTCATCGCAGATAACATTTGAAGCTGAATGTCACGGACCGGATTTATGGAGTTAGCCCCATTCATTTCTAATAATTTAGCTGAACATGGATTGCCATGACCGCAGTGAGCGGAAACTTTGAATTGACACTCTTTCGGAATTTCACCTACGGACTTTGCTTGATCTAGAACCCACAAACACCCTTCATCATAAACCAAAAATGATCTACATCCCAATGAAGCAGCACGTTTAACATCTTCAATTGCACGGACAATCTGTTCCTGCCCTCTCAGCCGATAGCCCATACGCTGTCCTTCGGAAGTGTTAACAGAAGCACTAGTATCGGTTGTAGCTCTTGGACCAATGGCCAGGACTAACTCTACTGAGTACTCATTTGATAGCTCAACCATAGACCGAATTTCATCATCAGTTAGTGACATAATTCCCTTTGTTTGAGTAACTCGATGAATTCTTATCTCAAGCCTCTCTAATTCGACTAGCAATGCTTTCATAACTGAAGGACTTTGTATTCCTGGTACCTCAAAACGATACTGTCCTCCGTCTGAAAACCGCTTACTCGAAGTGGGTAGTTCGTAGCAATCACCCCTAGGTAAACCCAAACTTACCAGAAATTTCTGAGTATTTTTTATACTATTATTTTTCATAGTTCTTAACCTTTAATTAACCTTTAAACAGTTCTAAATAATCATTCTCAGACTCAATTACACCATAAACCTTTGCACGAAGAATGACTTTTTCTGCCCAACTTTTATGAGGTCCAACTTCATTCATCTTATTTCCTTCTAAGCTTTTTATGACACCACCCTTTGCTTGTAGAATTTGAGTAGCATCTTCAAACTCCTCTAATGTGATTGCCTGCATGGCATTTACAAAACGAAGATGCGAAGGATGAATAACAGTCTTTCCAACCATTCCATTTGTTTTATCTTGCAGAATCTCTCTTAGTAGGCCGTCAATAGCTTCATTCACAATTTTCTCTTTAGATAATATAGAGTGATGAATATTATCACCTATATATTGCTTAATATCATCGTCAGCATAAGCTAGGAAGTACTCCCAAACAGGTGCAGAGACAGTATAGTTATCCTCTATTCGACTGAAGAAATTTAATATATCAGAGATAGCATCTCGAACTGGCAAGATATCATAGACCGAAGTATTTATTCCCCTACGCACACCAAATAACGAGGAAAAATCAGTTCCTCCAATTCTAATGTTTAAAATATATTTTTGATATTTATCCAATATAAGCTTTAAATTTTCTAATTCTCCTGCTCGAGTTTCGCTGTAAGCAATATTTTTACCTTCAAGTATTGGCATACCGTAAAGTATTGTTTCAAAATTTTTATTAAGTTCTTGAAGCTTGTCTAGATAGGCATGCGCATTTACACTATAAAATTTAGGGAAAACAAAACCAGTTAAGACCTGCGCTAAACGTTTTGTTAATTTTTCAGAAAATGCGTAAAACTGTTCAATATTTCTTACCCTTATAAATATCAAAGGTAAATCGTCAATATTGAGTTTTTTATTATCAAGTGCACTGGCTAATGCATCCAAATGAAATAATACATTTTCTTCAGCACTGCTTAGCTCTTGTTCACTTATAGCATCTTCAAAACACATAACCATAGACTTAAGCTCTGATATTTCATTCTCAAGAATTTTACCAATAATACTCTTAGTTCCAGGCATATATAAAATGGCACCTAGACAATACTGAAGAGTTGCTTTATCAGTCCATTTATTGAACTCAACTGGTTCGTGGGAGAATTTGAAGGTTATATTATGCTTATTATGTCTCATCTGTTCTACTTAAATAGTAATTATATAATAATTCATCATTTGTTTTATAAAAAATTATGTTTAAAAGCATTGGCTAGTAAGCCTGTTTTAATAACTGCCAATACAAGGCGGTGATAAAGACGAGGGATACCATCAGAGCGTAGAACCAAATCTGACCATATAGTGTTAGAGCGATAAATACAGGTGCTACACACAAACAAGCTAAAGCAAGAGCTGCGGAAGTGTCAGCTAAAAATGAGGTAACTGTATTTCCTGAAACAACATAAAGCCATACCAAAAATACAAGTCTCCAAATAGCATTAACTGTTGCAAAAATGATAACTGCTATTAATACATCACCAATATAGACACCAATAAAAAGAGCACAAATACGAAATGCTAATAGCACCAAATGAAAAACTAAACCTTGTTTTTGTAACTCCATTATAGCAGTGACAGTACTTATTGGTGAGGAAACAAAACCTAGATATAACCAAGGGGCCATCCAGCAAGCAAACTCTCCAGCCTGAATCCATGCTGAGCCAAAAATAATGCCAAATAATTTAGGCCCAAGCATCATCAGCAATAACATGAAAGGTAATCCAATATATGCCATTTTAGCGTGAAAGGTTCTAACAAGAGCGCCCAAAGTACCATCTCGATAAGCATCAGCTGCACTTGCAACAAAAACCTGACTAACAGCTCCGCCAATGACTGCAGCAGGTACTCCACAAACTCGTTTAGTTAATGCATAAAGACCTGCCGCTGCAGGGCTAAATGCAGCTGTAAGAACAAATGAAGGTAATTCGACACCTAAAACCCTTGCCAGCCCTGCAGGGGAAGAGTAAAAAGGAAATCTTTTGTAACGTAAGGCTGCATCTCGAATTCCATTCAAAGATACATCATTAAAACTAGGACGTGCAAGCCTAAGAACTCCTACACCATGACTAATCACTTGCCCTAGCAGAAGTGCGATACCACCAAACTTAAAAGCTGATAGCTGAATGACTAAGAGAGCAAAAGTTTTCCTTATATTTGTAGAAGCAATTAACCCAAAATGCTTTGTGCGAACTGACCAACGATTAAAAACATTATACATTCCTCCAAATAAAGTTCCTAAAGGCAATAACCAGAGATGACTTACCAACTCAGGTAAATCTAATATCTCTGCAATGTTTTCTCTAGACACTAAAACTATTATTGCTACCAAGAATGAAGTTATAACAACTAAAATTAGACTCAGAACTGCAATATCAGCAGCTTCAACATCATTTTTAGGTAAAGGAATTGCAAGGTCATAACGCAAACTAGCCAGGAGCAAAGTTATGGCGAGCATACTTACATAAACTGCTAATAACCCAAAATCTTCTGGAGTATATAACCGAGTAAGCATTGGCGAAGCTATCACCAATAAAATCTGTGCCATAAGTGTTCCTCCAACCAAAACACTGGCATTCCTTACAAAGAGATTTTTAGGAAGTTTACTTAAAATAAACTCCATTGGCTTTCTCATAGAGGTAAATATCTCAGCTTATTGTTTATCAAAAAAAAATGCATTAAATTTCTTTTGATGAAAAGTAATCTTTTATCACTGATGTAATATTGTTTTGTGAATGTGGTGTAAGATATGGATGCATTGGGAGACTTAAAACTTGTTCTGCCAAAAGCTCCGAAGTCTCAACACCGCTGGAGACAGTAGGATAATGTTTGTAACCCGCCTGTTGAGAAAGTGCGATCGGATAATACACCACACTGGGTATAGCCTCTTCTTTAAGTTTATTTTGAAGATTATCTCTATTTTCAAGCTGAAGTGTGTACTGAGCCCACGCACTTGAATTATTTAATTCTAAGGTTGGGACTTTACAAATCTCCGAGAGTTGGGATGAATAAATTTTAGCTACCTCTGATCGCAACCTAAGCTCCTCAGGAAATAACTTTAGCTTCTCTATAAGAATAGCAGCTTGAATAGTATCAAGACGAGAGTTCAAGCCAATACGCACATTGTCATATTTTTGCTTACCTTTTCCATGCAGTCGGATAGAGTTAATAATCTCTGCATCCTCATCATTACTTGTAAACACTGCACCGCCATCTCCATAACAGCCAAGCGGTTTTGCCGGAAAAAAGCTAGTGGTTGTAGCATCACCCATTGATCCTACTCTTCTTCCTTTAGATATTGCACCAAAACTTTGAGCACCATCAACTAATACCTTTATATTTTCAGCATGCGCAATGTCGGTAATAGCATCAACATTAGCAGGCTGGCCAAACAAATCTACGGCAATTACAGCTGAAGGATTTAAGCCGAGTTTTCGACAATCGATAATTGCCTGTTTAAAACTTTCTGGATCAATATTAAAAGTATCTTTGAGAACATCTACAAAAAAAGGAGTGGCTCCCAACTGAGCAGGGGCTTCTGCAGTAGCTACATACGTGAATGATGGAACAAATACAACATCCTTGGAACTCACACCCCATGACATTAAGACAAGTGAAAGTGCATCCGTACCATTTGCACAGCTAAGAGCATATTTGGAACCGGTAAACTTACGAAGTTGATCCTCAAACTCTTTTACCTCAGGTCCCATGATGTATTGCCCATGATCTAAAACTCGACTAATTGCAACATCTAACTGCGACCTTATTAATTTCTGTTGAGCCGCAAGGTCTATAAATTGCGTGGGTTCAGAATATTCACTCATTAGATAATTTCCTCAAGTTTGTTAGGGTTAATAAGATTATAGGCAGTGCCTTTGATTGGACAGACCAGATCTTCACCAAGACGACCACCAGCTTTACTCATCCAGCCAATTCGACGTGCTGGCGTCCCAGCCATTAGTGCATATGCAGGCACTTCTTTAGTAACTACAGCCCCTGCAGCAATAAAACAGTATTCACCTAGGTCATGACCACAAATAATAGTAGCATTAGCACCTATCGATGCTCCACGCCTTACTATTGTCTTTCGATATTCATCTTTGCGTAGAATTTCAGATCGAGGATTATTTACATTGGTGAAAACACATGACGGCCCACAAAAAACACCATCTTCTAGCGTCACACCTTCATAAACGCTAACATTATTCTGTATTTTAACTCCATTGCCAATTGTAACATTAGGTCCCACGACAACATTCTGGCCAAGGGAACTATTTTTTCCAATTTCACAATTAGTTAAAATATGACTAAAGTGCCATACCTTGGTGCCATCACCAATGGTCACATTATCATCTACATAGGATGACTCATGTATGAACACATCATTATAATTTTCACTCATATTTTTTCGACTCTCACTGATTGATTTTTACTTTGTGATAGTGAAGCTGCAGATAATACATTAAGCACCCCAAGACCCTCTTTTCCATTAGTCAGGGGCATAATATCTCCGCTCACTACATTCATAAAATGCTGGCACTCGTTCTTTAAAGGTTCTGATTGTAATACCTCAACGTATTCTACTTCAGCTTTTTCAAGACTTGGTAAAGTCTCCGAAGATTGCACAACATGACGATACAAAGCAAGCTTCTCACCCCACGGCTTGGTATCATCAAATGATGCCATAGCTTTTTTACCAACTACAACTAACTTTTGCTCTTTATAAGGGTGAAGCCATGAAACGGAAACATGAGCTCTAAGACCCGAGTTAAACTCCATATGAACTAATGCAGAATCTGCAATATCTGGCTGAAGAATACTTGTAGATTCTGTTCTTACTATTTCAGGCTCTTGCCCTGCTAAGGACAAAATCATTGAGATATCATGTGGAGCAAAGCTCCAAATAACGTCCTCTTCTGAGCGTATCTTACCAAAACTTAAACGATTGGAATAAATATATTGCAAAGTACCCATTTCACCTGATTCTACAAGTGTTCTTAAAGCTATAAAGACTGGATGGTACTGAAGAAGATGTCCCACCATTAGCTGTACACCATTTTTCTTAGCAGAAGCAATCATATTCTTCGCCTCATAGTTGTTCATGGCCAAAGGTTTTTCAACATAAACATGTTTACCAGCATTCATAACTTCGATACCCATAGAGGCATGAAGAGGTGCAGGTACTGCAAGTACAACTCCTTCAATACTTGTATCATGTAGTATTTCAGAGAATGAAAAATTTTTAACCGAGTACTGATCAGCATGTTGTTGAGCAACCTTGGTGTTTGGATCACATACAGCAAACAAACTTCCTAGATCGGAAAAATTTCTGACGAGATTCCTTCCCCAATGACCACAACCTACAACCGCAATATTTTTTTTCATATATATTTATAATTGAACACAAACAAATAACATTAAAGTCTAAAAACTGAAAATCCAAGATCAACAAGCACAGATCTATCATACAGGGACTTTACATCAGCTAATATTGGCCGAGATCCCTTGCAGAAACTCAAGAGCGTCTCAGGAGCTAAATCACGAAATTCATCATGCCCAACAGCCACAATTAGTGAATCTACCTGCTGATCTGCATTAATCTCTCCTAGCTGAATACCATAAGTACGCTCAACTTCTAATGGGTCTGCCCAGGGGTCAGCTACAACAACATTGACACCCCAATTTTTTAGCTCATGGACCACATCAGTAATTTTACTATTACGCACATCAGGGCAGTTCTCCTTAAATGTAATACCCATTACTCCAACTGTGCTATTTGCTATATCGATACCACTCTTGATCATCCTTTGAACTACTTTCTTAACCATGTACTGAGCCATACCATCATTGATTTTACGCCCAGCTAGAATAAGCTGTGGATGATAGTCAACCTGCTCAGCTTTATGCGTTAAATAATAAGGATCTACTCCAATACAGTGACCTCCAACCAAGCCAGGTCTAAATGGTAAAAAATTCCATTTACTACCAGCAGCCTCCAGAACATCCAGAGTATCTATATCAAGCTTGCCAAAGATTATTGATAACTCATTAATTAGTGCGATATTCAAATCCCGTTGAGTATTCTCAATAACTTTAGCCGCCTCAGCCACTTTGATACTTGATGCTAAAAAAGTTCCAGCTGTGATGATGCTTTTGTATAGCTCATCTATTTCAACACTGATAGCAGGTGTAGATCCACTGGTGATTTTTTTTATTTTAGTAAGTGTATTAACTTTATCTCCCGGATTAATTCTCTCGGGGCTATAGCCACAAAAAAAGTCCTTGTTGAAAGTAAGCCCAGACAGTCTTTCTAGAATAGGAATACATACCTCTTCTGTGCAACCTGGAAAAACAGTGGACTCGTAAATAACAATATCACCAGTATTAAGAGCTTTTGCAACTGTCTCACTTGCTTTAATAATAGGTGTTAAGTCAGGCCGATTAACATCGTCAATTGGTGTTGGGACAGTAACAATAAAAATACTACAGTCGTCCAAATCTCTTGTATCACTGCTAAAATCTAAATGCGCTGCACTTGACAATTCTTCTTCGGTTATCTCCAGAGTAATATCTTTTCTTAATCTCAACTCATCAATACGGCGCGCACTGATATCAAACCCAAGCGTCGACCTAGACTTGCCAAATTCTACCGCTAATGGCAGACCAACATAACCGAGGCCAATAATGGCAATTTTTTTATTTTGAATCATAAAACTCAACTCACAACTAATAAATTTTTAAACATTTTACGACACATTACTTAAATTTAGCATTTATTAAAAACGAACTCATTTTTATTTAAAAATTAAAAACCTTTTAATTAAGAAGTTTTTTCATTGGAAGCATAATGCTTTATAAGCACCAATAAAATACTTAGCATACCGCCCAGTAAAAGGCTTATGATACAAATTAAAGCTCGTCTTGGTTCTGATTTTTGCTCCATCACCACAGGAGGATCAATATAATCAAAAACATAAAATTGATTGGCTTCGATTAGGGTTAATTTTTTAGTTTCTTCTTGCAATAACTGTGCTAAAACCTGTTTTATTTCAGACAAACTAGTCATTGCGATTTGCTTATTAAGATAACTAACAGCCCTTTCTGATTCTAATTTATCTTTTAGTCTGTAATAACTATTAACCTCATCAATTACTAATGATGCCCATTGCTTAGCCACAAATGGAGATTGATGTTTAATTGATAAAGTAACAAAGCCAGTATTTTTATCCACATTTAAACTTAATTTTGATTTAAATGCTGCATAGCTTCTTTGAGCACTTGGTGTTTGTTGGTTTACCCAAATATTACTGTTGGCATTATAAATATTTTCATCAAATACCACTGTATTTGTTTTAGAGTTCCAGGATTTAACCGCCATAAGATCTGGCAAATAAATATTTGTAAGTATATTATCTTTAAAGAAACTCAGTGAGCTAACTTTTTTTATTGCTTTTACAGTATTTCCCTCATCACTACCAGAAGTAAGGCTTATCCCAGCAAGACCTGCAAGGCCACTATAACCCCCAAGACCTCCAGAAATACTACTAGATGATTTAATAGGAACTAGTAAAGCTTTTGATTCATATATATTTGGTAAGAGGAGACTATAAATAACTCCGATAATCGATGCAAATGCAGTCAAAGAAACAATAAGCCATTTCCCTTTTAATATTACATTAAAAAGTTCTCGAAGATCTATTTCATCTTCAAAATCATTCGGATGTTTAGTGTTATATACTTCTTGCATAATAATTACTTAATGATGTATGAGTTAAGTTTATCGTATTCTTGTTTCTTTTTGATAATAAATTGTTTAGTAATTCGAGCTTTCTCTTTTATGCCCTTCGGCGTTAAAATATAAGCATAGTTTATTTTTTGGGATGACTTGCTAAAATTATCTACTTTAACAAATCCAATATCTATCAATGCTTTAAGGCAATAATTCACCTTTCCTATACTTAAGCCACTTCTTTTTGCTATTTGTCTTTGTGATGCATTAGTATCAACTTGAATAATGTGCATGAGATCTAATTGGTCTTCTGTGATGATTTGAGATTTGATCATGATAATTTGTTGATTTTTAAGTTACTATTTGCAAAAAAAATAAATGGAATTAATAGCTACCGCACGGATTTAAATAATACTTTAATTTAATACCGTTCAATTGTTGAACGATTATAATGGATATACGAGGAAGAGACAATGCATCTTAAAAAGTGAGGTCTTTTTTTTGTATATTAACCCTCCTTATAGAGCCAAGGAAATTAAGAAGGACACCAACTCTTTCATTAGACGGAAGGGAGCAAATTTTTACCATACTTCCTTTTAAAGATCCTTTTGTAATAAGGGCGTCTTGTCCTATTCGTATTTGTAAGGCTATGGGGTCTATTTTAGAAGTTTCTTCTACCATTTGCATACTTTTAATTTCTTCACTAGAGATGCAGGATATATTATCTCCAAATTTAATAATATTTTTTATACCAATTGTATATTTAAGAGCTGAATAGTTTTTAAGTGCAATATTAACGAAAATATAACCTGGAAAAAGTATTTCCTCTTTGGAGTAAGAATTAATCTTTTTTATTGTTATTTTTGGTAAATAAAAGTCAAATTTTTGATTTACGAGATTGCTTTTAACTCTTTTAACTTCATTAGTTTTATATAAAGCAACAAGCCATTTTTTGTTCATATTACTAATAAGTGGTACCCGAGGCCGGACTTGAACCGGCACGATATTTCTATCGAGGGATTTTAAGTCCCTTGTGTCTACCAATTCCACCACTCGGGCATGTTAAAGGTACCAATTTTTTTTACATTATACTTTTTTAAAAATAAATGTCTTTATAATTTGGAGGCTGA
>Ga0206131_10001640_pt1 | contig 28461 bp, 25 predicted proteins | sample Helgoland_Spring_FD_148636 | JGI IMG/M metagenome (GOLD analysis project Ga0206131, IMG submission 148636) | Pelagic subsurface seawater microbial communities from Kabeltonne, Helgoland, North Sea - Helgoland_Spring_Bloom_20160517_1 | ecosystem: Environmental > Aquatic > Marine > Epipelagic ...
CTACCAACAGTAAATGAGAAGCTGGCCAAAAACTCTACGATTACAACAGACGTTGGCATGAAATAATAACCGTCAACAAAATAGTATCGAACAACGCCAAATGAAAGATATATTAAAGAACAGGTAGAAACGGCAAAAAATATCCTGTTTAAATCTTGAGTAGAGGTGTGTCGAATGAGTCCTTTATGTATTTGGAAAGAATAAAACACAAGGAATTTTACTGCAATAAAGAGCCAGATGTAGTTTGAGAATTTATCCCATTCTTCTTGAATTAAAACTGACTGGTGGTCTAAGTCAAAACGAATAACATATGCAAATAGTAATGCAAACAGGTTTATCAGTAGGTCAACAACAAGAATAATCCATCTAGGCGTTCTGGATTTAAATATACGCATGGTGTAAAATTAATAAGTTATATTAATCGTTACTGATCAGATGAATTTTACCGTGTTTATTTATTTCTTTACCGCCATTTGTAACGGCTTGAATGACATAGAAATAAACACCATCTTCTGCTTTGTCTCCTTTTTTATTATTTCCATCCCATTGAAAATCAGGTTTGTCATAATCGGCCATTAAATTGCCCCATCGATTGTATATGTAACACTGAAAAGTTTTGATGCCTTGGAACTGAATCAGCTTAAAGTTATCATTAATACCGTCATCATTTGGTGTGAAAACATTTGGTGGTTCAAGGTCACAGTCAAAGAAAACAATGTTTGCCGAATCTGAGAATTCGCCACAGCTATTTGAGACCGTAACTATAAACAACCCTGTCTCACTCATATTTACAGAAGTAGAAGTGCTTCCAGTGTTCCATAGATAGGAAATGTTTTGAGGCGCTATTGTTGCTTCTAGCTCATAAAATTCTCCTATGCAAAGTATCGTGTCTCTTATTTCTGTATTTGGATTAGGAATAAAGGTGATTTGAAAGGACTCTTCGGTGCTACATAAGGTGTCTTCATAGGTGATAAGGTATTGACCAGATTCCGAAGCGGTAAAAGAGGGGTTGGAAGTCGTATTATCATCAAAGGAAATGTTTGGACTTGATGCAGACCAAATACTTCCAGTGAAAGATTCAACATCAGTCACTTGATAGAATAGATTGCAAAGAGCAGTATCCATTAGTTCTATTGAAGGTGCTGGGGTTTCGTCTATTATAAAATCTGCAGTTGTAAAACAATTAAGGCTATCTGATAAAAACAATTGATAGCTTCCTGAACTCAGGTTTTCAAAGGAGCCGTTGGGATTGGATGTAATTGTATCGTTGATTTGAACGATAGAATAAATGTATGGACTAACTCCTAGAGATGCAAAGGCATTTAATGTTCCATTGCTCAAGCTGCAGAAATCTTCTGAAGCAATAAGGCTGTCAATAACGGGATTTGTAGATGGTAAGATTTCGAGGTTGGTGCTATCAGAACAGCCTACGTCGTCGAGCAATATGAGCTCATATGTGCCAGGTGCTAGATCGGTATATAAAGCAGTAGTAGAATAGCTTGTTCCATTGTCAATGCTATACTGATAAACCGGAGTTCCTCCAACTCCATTAAAGGAAATGCTTCCGTTATCGGTACCGCAGCTAGAGTTTTCAAAAAGAAGATCAATTATAAATAACGAATCAACACCCGTTAAAGTAATCATGGATGTGTCTGAACAGTTATTGGCGTCCAGAAGAATCACTTGATATGTTAAACTGTCAAGTTCAGTAAAAACGCTAGAAGATTGAAAGTTTGTACCATTATCAATGCTATATTGATAATCAGTAGTTCCTCCAGATGAGCTAATTTCAATTTCTCCGTTAATTCCACCACAAAAAGGATTGGTGGCATTAATGTTATTGATAATGGGGAAATCCACAGCGACTTCAACGGTGTCGTAGCAGGTGTTTATTCCATCAGTCATTTCAACTACAAAGATGGTATCACCTTCAGGACATACTTGAGTTGGATTATCTCCAGTATAATTACCTTGACCATAAGAATAGTTATCATGAAGCCATGTCATGTTGTAATCAGGAGATGCTAATGTTATTTCTACGTTGTCCAAACCCCAGTGATCATAAGAAGATGAAGTTGCTTCTAATTGAGTCCATCTAAACATAGTGCTTGTGGTTTGTGCAGCAATCGGGATGTTTTCACAGTATTCGTTCCAAACGGTCATTGAAGAGGCAAATCCGCCATTTAAAGGAGGCCAATAATTTATGGTAACCCATGAAGCTCCATTGTTTATGGAATATTGAAGTGTCACACCTTCATCACCAAGATCAGGCCCCTCGCAAGGAGAATTTTGTTGTTGTATGGCATACCTCATTTCAAAACAAACCGTTCCGCCTGCAGATACATCAAGGCCGAGTGTAGCCATTGTTCGTGGTGCTGGGGAGCTACTTCCCATCCACATAAATGGGCTTCCATCAAGTGAGGGTATTCCACATGTCGTTGAAGATATCGTTACTGTTTGTGTAAATTGCCAACCTACTGGTTGACCACTATTAAAATTTTCGACAAATGCCGCTACGTTTTCACCAAAACCATTAGCTGTAAGTGTTACGCATTCGTTACAAGGAACAACATTTTGAATTACAGAACCTTGAACTGTACATTGAGTAAACGAGTGATTTAAGGTGATGCTGAATATGATTAACAGAAAGATTCTCATTGTTTCTCTATGTTAATGTTTACTAAAACAAACTTAGTTAGTGTTTCACTTACCCAAGGTGATCCATAAAAGATTTTATACGCTTTGGGCGTTGGCTCAACGCATGAACTGCTCAAAGTTTCATTTGGTTTTAAGGAAATGGTTTTTATGTATTCTTGATCCCCACATGTTTTACAAAGATTATTAAAATATAGTTGTTCTTCTAAAGTAATATTTACAGCAAAAGAATTCGTGTTTTTAATATTGAAATAGATATAATCTTTCAACATTCCGATAGAAGGATTATCGCATTTTTCTAAGTTTGCAACCATTCTAATTCCATTCTGTTCGTATATTTGGGATGGATTGGTATGAAAATTAAGACTTGCTGTAAAAGAGTTTTGAATATCGTTAGAACTTTGCGAAAAGATTAAGAGTTTCGTGCAAAACAAAAACAAAAAAAAAGCAAACGTTTTCATAGTCATATAGAGTGTTTCAAAAGTACAATTAATGTGTGAATTCAACAAGAAAATGAGGTGTTAATTATGATTGAAATTGAAAGAAAATTTTTGGTGAAAGATGCTATACATGAAGTTATTGCCTTAATGAGTCCTCATCAAATTATTCAAGCTTATCTTGTAAACGAAAAATCAAAGTCTGTTCGGGTCAGAATCATGGATGAAAAAGCATTTTTAACAATTAAAAGTGACATGATTGGAATTACCAGAAAGGAATACGAATATGAAATACCAATAGATGAGGCATTGTCTCTGATTAAATCATTTGGTCTTAAATCACTAAAAAAGAAAAGATATAAGGTTGTTTTTCGCTCAAAAACATGGGAAATAGATGTTTTTGAGGGACCTTTACAAGGTCTCATATTAGCTGAGATTGAATTAGAAAGCGAAGATGAAAAATTTGACGTGCCTGAATGGGTAGATGAAGAGGTGACGTTTAAACCCGAATTCTTAAATGCAAGTTTAATTAATCGTCTTTAAGTCCTTCTAATGGTCTATGGTCCAAATCGAATACCATGCTGCCTAAAGAAATATTAAAATAGTCGCGAATATTTTCAAAATTTATATCTAATGGATGTACATTATTTTCTACTCCGTATTGTTTTGTCTCCCCATCAACTATGCGTTTATAGTATTTTTTAAAGATGGTTTCGTCGTCCCAAAAATCTTCTTCAATAAGGTAAATTGACGGTTCAGGATGGTTAGGCGTTAAACGGTCAACCTCGGAATCTTTAAGTAATTCACTTATAAAAACAGGTTTTGGACTAACACTTATAAACCCTCTATTTAATACTTTCATAGGTCTGAATTTATAACATTAAATGTATTTGGCCGGAATATGTTATCCTCAAGCCACTTGATGTTTTGGTTCCTTTTTTGCTCCAAAATAAAATAATAAAGTGGTATTTGAAATTCAGATTTCAAATACGCCTCCCAAACAAGCTTATCTTGATTTTTATTTGATAAAACCCAATGAATTTGATTTTCGGATACAAATAATAAATTATAGGTTGAGCTCTTGAAGTCATTCGAATAAAGCTCTATTGAAACGCAGCTATTACCAAAACAATCGAGTAAGTTATAAAAAGCATTAAAAGTATCAGTAGAATCTTCAAAAGTCCACGATTTGAAATAGGTTGAGTCTTTGGGTGTAATAATCAATCGCTTAACATTTTTTATGTTTTCAAATCGATCCAAAAATTCATTTGTCTTTACCTCAATTACTTTATCTACTTTTATTTCAAGGTTTGCCAAATCGAATGTATTGGCTATTGACTGATTGGAGTCGGTAATCATTGAGTCATTACTGACATTGTAATTATCCCGAACGCCTATGTCTTCATATCTGATTATGTCTTGATCATCAGACCCCCCACAGGAATAAATTACAATGGCGCAAGTAATAAGCGATACAAGACAATTAACTTTCATCAGATGAATTTGATTAAAGATAATTAAACCGGTTTAATGATTGAATGATTAAATAATTTAAATTTGTAAAAAAAAATCATGAATAATATTTTTATTCTTACTGTTTTAGGTTTCTTTTTTTGTTCTTGTGCTCAAAAGATCCCATTCAGTAATGTCATTAAAAAAGAATATAATCTTGAATCTGAAGAAAGGATAAAATCAGTTCAATTTTATCTTTCCGAAACAGTCGTACTAGAAAAAATCACCAATTCATCAACAAATAATTCAATTGATCAAGAAGGTAATTTAGTTAGCAATTCAATAAATGAAATAGAAAAAATTATCATTCATTCAAATACACCATGTGTTTTTCATGGTTTTGGTCCGAATAACGAGATTCAAGTTCGATTCGAAAGTGAGTATCCTGATCGATATTTGGAATTTGAATCGCGTAATGGCGAACGTGCATCATATTACATTAAAATAGATAAAAAATCAGGTAACATAGTTAGGTACGGTGAATTGGATTACAAATGGACCCAAGCACCGACTAGCACTTTTATTAAAATTAGGAAGCAACATAATAAAAAGAAAAAAAGAAATCAGCGTGTTGTTAAAGGAATGAAGGTATAATCCTTCAAGATTTTTCATGAGAATACTAGAGAAAAGGTCGTTAGAATTCGATGCTACTGGCTTCGATTCGCAAAGTCTGTTAGCCATATATAAGTCACTTCTGCTGCCTCGAATGGTAGAGGAGAAAATGTTGGTCTTACTGCGTCAAGGAAAAATTTCTAAATGGTTCTCAGGTTGGGGTCAAGAAGGTATATCTGTAGGTTGTGCTTATGCTATGGAGTCAGATGAATATATTCTTCCGATGCACCGCAATCTTGGTGTTTTTACAACACGAAAAATCCCCTTGGAAAAATTGTTTGCTCAATTTCAAGGCAAATTAAATGGTTTTACTCAGGGAAGAGATCGCTCATTTCATTTTGGTACACAGGATTACAATATCGTTGGGATGATTTCTCATTTGGGACCTCAGCTAGGAATTGCTGATGGAATTGCTCTTGCCAATAAAATTAAAGGATTAAATAAATCAACAATTGTTTTTACAGGTGATGGTGGAGCTTCAGAAGGTGATTTTCATGAGTCTCTAAATGTTGCAGCTGTTTGGGATCTTCCCGTTATCTTTTGTATTGAAAACAATAGCTGGGGACTTTCTACTCCTTCATCAGAGCAATACAAATGCAAACAATTTATTGACAAAGGCATTGGATACGGTATAGAAGCTATTCGCATAGATGGAAACAATATTTTGGAGGTTATAAAAACCGTAGAGAAGATAAACAAAGATATTCGAAAGAATCCCAGGCCATTTATTATTGAGGCGATGACATATCGAGTTAGAGGTCATGAAGAATCTTCAGGTACGAAATATTATCCAGAAGGTGTTCAGGATTTGTGGGGAGAAAAAGACCCTGTATTGAATTATGAACTTTTTTTAAAAGAAACTGGAGTTCTTAATGAAAAAGACGAAGAAGAAATAAAGGAATCATTTAAGAATAATATTCAACAATCATTTGACATTGCACAAAATGAAGATGTAATTGACTCTACTGAGGAAAAGGAAGAGTCAGACGTATTTTTGTCTTTCCAACAAAACGTAATTTCACCTCAAAGTGAAACAAAAGAATTGAGATTTATTGATGCCATAAGCGAAGGGCTCAATCAATCTATGGTAAAATATCCTGAGCTCGTCTTGATGGGGCAAGATATTGCTGAGTATGGTGGGGCTTTCAAGGTTACGGAAGGCCTTGTGGATGTCTATGGAAAAGAACGAGTCAGGAATACTCCTTTGTGTGAATCTGCTATTGTTGGTGCTGGTTTAGGTTTGAGCATAAATGGAATGAAGGCAATGGTAGAGATGCAATTTGCGGATTTTGTTACCTGTGGTTTTAATCAGATTGTAAATAATCTGGCGAAGATATATTGGCGATGGGGCCAAAATGCAGATGTTGTTATTCGAATGCCCACAGGTGCGGGATCAGGTGCAGGACCCTTTCATTCTCAAAGTAATGAGGCTTGGTTTTTTCATACTCCAGGATTAAAGATTGTTTACCCTTCGAACCCTGTTGATGCCAAAGGACTACTAAATGCGTCGATAGAAGATCCAAACCCTGTTTTGTTTTTTGAGCACAAATATTTATATAGGAGTATGAAATCCGAGGTGCCGGAAGCTTATTATACAACAGAAATAGGTAAAGCAGTATCTGTTCATTCTGGTAATGATATCACAATTATTACTTATGGATTGGGGGTCCATTGGGCTGTTGAGGAAATGAGTAAAAGACAAGGAGTTTCCGCTGAAATCATAGATCTTAGGTCCTTGGTTCCATTGGATGTCGATGCCATATATGAGGCGGTAAAGAAAACGGGAAAAGTCATTGTTTTACATGAAGATTGTCTTGTTGGTGGTATTGGAGGAGAAATTTCAGCTCTAATTAATGAGCATTGTTTTGAGTCACTCGATGCACCAGTTATGAGAGTAGCTTCACTTAATTCTCCTGTTCCTTTTGCCGAGAACATAGAGAAATTATTTCTTCCCAAAACAAGACTTCAGAAGACGGTAGATCGACTTTTGAATTATTAACTTTCAATGAGATTTAGTCTTCCTTCAAAACCGTTTTTACAATTACTTATAGAATTGGGAACTATTTGGTTCTTTTTATTTTTTTTTAGGTTGCTTTTTCTGATTCAAAATCATGTTTTTTTTCCTGATTTTGGTTTTTATGAATATATAGTAGGTTCATGGTTTGATTTGATTACTATTGCCTTGTTTTTCTTTCCATATATGCTGGTTAGGATTATCCCTTTGCCTTTTGTGGTGAATAAGTATCGAAAGATTGTAGATTCAATATTTTTTATCCCACCTGTTTTAATTGTATTTTTTTTCAACGCATGGGATATCGCTTATTTCTCATTTACGAGAAAAAGAATCAGTTTTGATTATTTTAAATTTATTATTTCTGAAAATGAAGCTTCAATATTGGCTGGTGACTTTTTAGCTGAATTTTGGTGGTTATTGTTGATTTTTATATTGACACTTGCATTAATTTTCTTTCTTTTTTTTAAACTGAAAAGAGAATATAATACTCATAAAGATTGGCGTCCATGGCTCAAATTCGTTGGAGTAATTGCTGTTTTTATTGTTGTTGGTAGAGGGGGATTTCAGCTGAAGCCTGTAGGTGTTATTGAAGCTACAAATTATTGCTCACTTCAAAATGCTCCTGCCGTTCTTAATTCGGCTTTTACGATTTTAAAAACATTAACCAACGAGGGGGTCGAGAGGAAGACGTATTTTAATAAAAGAGAGCTCAATAGTATTTTTAACCCTGTTCAGGTTACCCAACCAAGAGAATTGCTGCCAAATAATACAAATGTTGTTTTCATTTTATTTGAGAGTTATGGGGCGATGTATGTAGGGCCAGGGAATAAAGAAAGCTATACTCCGTACTTAGATGGTGTTCTAAGTGAGAGTATGTATTTTGAGCATGGAGTAGCGAATTCAAGAACTTCTATGGATGGTCTTCCAGCTGCCGTTGCATCAATTCCAACATGGATGAATGAATCTTTTATTTTGTCATCCTATAGTATGAATCAATATCAAAGTTTACCCTCCGTATTAAAAAATCATGGTTATTCAACGGCCTTTTTTCACAGTTCAACCAATGGTTCAATGCGATTTGATGCGTTTTCAGCTGCTGCAGGATTTGATCATTATTACGGACGTAGTCAATACCCTTATGCCAATCATTATGATGGGAATTGGGGCATTCCTGATCATTACTTTTTACCATGGTCCATAGATGAAATTAATAAGCTAAAAAAGCCATTTTTTTCAATGGTTTTCACCATTTCTTCTCATCATCCATATAAAATACCAAAGAAATATAAGGCCTTGGTCAAGAAAGGTCCTGATCCCATATGTGAGGCGATTAATTATGCTGATTACGCTTTTCATGAATTTTGGGAAAAGGCGAAGAAACAGGATTGGTTTGATCATACTTTATTTGTGTTTTGTGCGGATCATGTAGGGCCCACGAGTAGGAGGGATAGGGCAAGTATCGAATGGTCTTTTAAAATTCCAATTGCTTATTATCATTCAAGTGGAAAGCTTCCCGAAATAAGTAGCGAAGAAACATCACAGCAGATTGACATCATGCCCACGGTTCTGGATTTATTGAATATAAACACCTCTTATTTTGCTATGGGGACTTCATATTTTAGTAAGTATAAATTGCCAAAAGTCGTGTATAATCAAGAAAACTTCATTGTATTAAATCCAAACAAAAAGTCTTTAATATGGAACGATAGAATGCAAAGAGAATGGAGCGATTCAGAATCAGAAACGATTCGGAAATTAAAGGCAATATATCAACATTATACCCATGCTCTAATTGATAACAAGATGTTGCCTTGAAGCGATTCCTCTTGTAGAAATTGTAGTTGTTAATTGACATGTATTGAAAATGAGATGGAAATATTGAATCGTTTGTCTAAATTTGCACACTATATTTAACCCCCTATGGCAGTAAAACACACCAAAAGAAAAGAAGATTATTCAAAATGGTATAATGAGCTAGTGCAAAGAGCTGATCTTGCCGAGCATTCCGATGTTAGGGGATGTATGGTTATAAAGCCTTATGGTTTTGCCATTTGGGAGATGATGAAAGATGTTCTTGATGAGATGTTCAAGGAAACGGGACACTCTAATGCTTATTTCCCCCTTTTTATTCCTAAATCGTACCTGAGTAAAGAGGCCAGTCATGTTGAAGGATTTGCAAAAGAATGTGCTGTAGTTACTCATTATCGACTAAAAAATGCCGAAGATGGTAGTGGTGTTGTAGTTGATCCAACTGCCAAATTAGAGGAGGAGTTAATTGTTAGGCCAACGTCCGAAACAATTATTTGGAACTCATACAGAAATTGGATTCAATCTTATCGTGATTTACCCATTCTAATCAATCAATGGGCGAATGTCGTGCGATGGGAAATGCGAACAAGATTGTTTCTACGAACGACTGAATTTTTATGGCAAGAAGGGCATACGGCACATGCAACTGCAACAGAGGCCAAAGAAGAGACAAGTCAAATGCTTGATGTTTACGCTACATTTGCAGAAGAGTATATGGCCATGCCTGTCGTTAAAGGGAGGAAGACTGAGTCTGAAAGGTTTGCTGGTGCTGAAGATACGTTGTGTATTGAGTCATTAATGCAAGATGGTAAGGCGCTTCAGGCGGGTACTTCACATTTTTTAGGTCAAAATTTTGCCAAAGCATTTGATGTTAAGTTTGCTGATAAAGAAGGTAAGCTAGAACATGTTTGGGCTACATCTTGGGGTGTTTCAACTCGATTGATGGGTGCGTTAATCATGTGTCATTCTGATGATGAAGGACTTGTTTTGCCTCCACGTTTGGCACCTATTCAAGTGGTTGCGATTCCCATATATAGAAGTGAAGAAGAGTTTATTGCTATATCTGAATGTTTTGATAAGCTTAAAAAAGAATTTAAGGATAAAGGCATCTCATTTAAATATGACGACGACGACAATAGAAGACCAGGTTGGAAATTTTCTGAATACGAAACAAAAGGTGTACCAGTAAGGTTGGCGATGGGGCCTCGAGATTTGGCTAATGGCAAAATTGAGGTAGCAAGACGGGACACAAAAGAGAAAGAAATTTTAAATTTCGAAGGTATTGTGTCACATGTTGAAGAACTATTAAGTGAAATGCAATCAGGTATTTTCAATAATGCATTGGATTTTAGAAACAAATCGATCGTTGAAGTAGAAAATTTTGATTCTTTCAAAGAAGCGCTTAAAAATGGAGGATTTATATCAGCTCATTGGGACGGAACCTCTGAAACTGAAAATAAAATAAAAGAGTTAACTCAAGCTACGATTAGATGTATTCCTTTAGATCAAAAAAAGGAAAGTGGCGAATGTGTATACACCGGTGAACCATCAGAAGGAAGGGTTCTTTTTGCTAAGGCTTACTAGTGTCCTCAATATTTAAATTTAAAAAGTTTGACATTCTTCAAGAGAATGCGGCTATGAAAGTCGGGACAGACGGTATGCTTCTGGGTTCTATTATCGATTCTAATGGTGCAAAAAACGGTCTTGATTTGGGTGCAGGAACAGGGGTCCTTTCTCTAATGCTTGCTCAACAAAATGATGAAATCAGAATAGATGCCATTGAAAAAGATTTGGCGAGTTCAAAGGAATGTCAATTTAATTTCATGCAATCCATTTGGTCCGACCGATTAACATCTATTCAGGCAAGCTACTTCAGCTTTTCATTTGATAAGAAATATGATATTATTTTTTCTAATCCCCCGTTTTATCTTGAGGAAGAAAAGAACGCGAAAAATTCCAATCAATTGTCTAAGCATATGAGCTTTAACGATCTCAAAAAATTTGCGACTCTGGTTGTAAAAAATTTATCCCCAAATGGTGAGTTTTGGATGATTGCCCCTTACTCTTATATTGAACTAATACATGATAACAAGTTGTTTAAACCTCTAGAGATAAGTAGTTTAAATATTATTCATTCTAAGGGAAAGAAATTGAATTCACGTGTGGTTATTCAATTTTCATTTACCGCTACTACTCATGTGATTCATGAAATGACCCTAAGAAATGATGATAACTCATACTCCCGTGAGTACATTAATTTAACCAGGCAGTTTCATTACAATAATCTGGGGTAGTATGTCCGAGCTAGATGAGGTCGTTTTTTAGTTTTGTTCCAATTATTTTATTGTTTAAATTTCCCAACAATAAATAAAATTGGTTAACGTTTTTAGTATTATATTGCCCTTATAAATGAAAGTTCAGTTATTATTTATTTTGACATTCTTATTTAGCTCCAATATTGGAATGACTCAGTCAATAGATCCTGACGATTCTTTTACGATTGAGTTAGGTCTTCCAAATTCATTTTCGAATCAGCCCTTTAAAGAAATCATGCAGGGTTTGGTATGCGTTAGTCCCTATTATCAGTATGCTTTTAAGAATGGCTTAGCGATAGGAGCAGGGACCCACTATTCATATTTTGCAGTGAATGAGTTTAGTCTTCCTTCTGCAGTTTATGGTGGAATGCATACTCTAGCCGGGTTCTTGAAGTTTTCGCACGAAAAGTTTTGGGGAGAACGCTTTGGAACTGATATCGGTATTAAGTTTGGCTATGCGTATTCAATGATAAAAACAGATGCATTAACAACTCAAGGAACATTGTTAAACGTAATTCAGTCAAGCTATATTGAGCCAGTAATTGGTCTGATCTTATCTTCAGATGAAGCAAATTCTTATCGTTTGACCATAGGTTATCCTTTTTATGGTTTTGCATTTAAACCATGGGCAATAGGTGTAGACAGTCAATTGGGATATGAAGAGAGCCAGTTTAACCGCATATCTTCTTTTTTAACAATAGGATTTGGATATACTCATTATTTTAATGGAAAGAGTACCAATGCGGATTAACTAGGTCTGAATAACTCCCACGTTATATTTATCATCTGTTTTATTATGGTTTGCCATTTCTATGCCCATTGAAATAACCTTACGAGTATCCACGGGATCTATTATGGCATCTATCCACAACCTACTTGCTGCATAATAGGGAGAGATTTGTTTGTCGTATTTGCTTTTTATTTTGTCAAATAATTCCTGTTCTTTCTCTTTCGTGATTTTCTCACCTTTCGATTTTAAAGAGGACACTTCAATTTGTAGTAAGGTTTTAGCCGCTGCAGCCCCGCTCATTACTGCTATTTCAGCAGTGGGCCAGCCTACAATTATTCTTGGGTCATACGCCTTTCCACACATGGCATAATTTCCAGCACCATAGGAATTGCCTATGACAATTGAAAATTTGGGTACAACGGAATTTGACATAGCATTTACCATTTTTGCTCCATCTTTAATTATACCTCCGTGCTCACTTTTTGAACCTACCATAAAACCAGTAACATCATGAATAAAGACCAATGGGATTTTCTTTTGATTACAATTCATTATGAATCTTGATGCCTTGTCTGCTGAATCAGAATAAATCACTCCACCAAATTGCATTTCACCTTTCGCGTTCTTGACGATTTCTCTGTTATTCATAATGATACCAACGCTCCACCCATCAATTCTAGCATATGCTGTAATCAATGTTTTACCATACCCTGCTTTATATTCAGTATATTTTGAATCATCGACTAGACATTCTAATAATTTCTTGCTTGCATAGGGTTTTGACCTTAAAGCAGGCAACAATCCATAAACTCTCTTTAGATCATGTTTTGGTTCTATTGCATCTTCACGATTAAATCCTGCTTTATCAGAATCGCCAATGCGTCCCATAATATCTCTAATGGTTTTAAGACACTCTTTATCGTTCTCAACTTTGTAATCACATACGCCAGAAATTTCTGTTTGTGTATGAGCACCACCTAGCTCTTCGTTATCAATGGATTCACCAATTGCGGCTTTCACCAAATATGATCCTGCAAGGAAAATAGTCCCGGTTTTATTTACGATAAGAGATTCATCTGACATTATTGGAAGATAAGCACCTCCCGCCACACAGCTTCCCATAACGGCTGCAATTTGAACAATTCCTTTAGAACTCATAATGGCATTGTTTCTAAAAATCCTACCAAAATGTTCTTTATCTGGGAATATTTCATCTTGCATTGGAAGAAATACGCCTGCGGAGTCAACAAGATAAATAATAGGTAAATTATTGTCCATTGCGATTTCTTGTGCTCTTAAATTCTTTTTACCGGTGATTGGAAACCAAGCACCTGCTTTTACGGTGGCGTCATTTGCAACGACAACACATTGTTTTTGACTGACGTAACCAATCACAACCACAACACCTCCTGAAGGGCACCCTCCATATTCTTCATACATTCCATCACCAGCAAAGGCTGCAATCTCTTGACTTTTGGTATCAGAATCCAAGAGAAGTTTTATTCTTTCACGTGCAGTGAGTTTTCCTTTTTTATGAAGCTTATCGATTTTCGCTTTTCCTCCTCCAAGGTAAATTTTGTCTAAGGCTATTTCCATAGACCTTATTTTGAGACGCATTTGGTCCTCGTTGTAATTAAAATCAATATCTGAAGATGAGACGGCCATAAGAATATTTTGAATTCAAATATACGAAACTCAAGTTTTTCACTCGTAATGATTTGCACCTTTAATTGTACATTTGTTAAAACTTATATTTTATGAAGAATATGGCATTGCATTGGAAAATCATGATCGGTATGGTTTTAGGTGTTCTATGGGCTTTAATATCGGGTTATGCAGGCTGGAATGCTTTTACCATTGATTGGATTGATCCTTTTGGTATCATTTTCATCAATTGTCTAAAATTCATTGCAATTCCTTTGGTTTTGTTTTCGATTGTTGGAGGGGTTGCAAGTCTAGGCAATGTAAAGCAACTTGGGCGTATTGGCGCCAAAACACTAGGGCTTTATTTGCTAACGACAGTCGCATCGGTAACATTAGGTTTGACTTTGGTAAACTTGATTAGGCCAGGAGAGAATGCAATGGAAAACACAAACCGCTTGCGTTATGAGATATGGGCACATTCTGAAGGCTTGGAAATAAAGGATGGCAAAAATGCTCTAAAAAATGCTGATCCAGAAGTCGTAAATAAAATTGAGAAATCTCTTGCTGAAGAAAAGGGATCTTCGGACTATCAAAAAATGATGTCTAAAAATGAAGAAGCCAAAGAAAGAGAACCAGGACCTTTACAGCCTTTTGTGGATATGGTGCCTGAGAATCTTGTTAAATCATTTTCAAGTAGTAAATTGATGCTTCAAGTAATCTTTTTTGCACTGTTTTTTGGTGTAGCATTATCTATGTTACAAAATGAGAAATCTAAACGTATTCATGAATTTTTTGATGGAATGGGGGAAGTATTTATCAAAATGGTCAATATGATTATGGCGATCTCACCATTCTTTGTATTTTGCCTCATGGCGGGAGTATTAGCAAAAATAGCCAACTCACCGTCAGAGCTATTTTCTTTGTTTAGTACCTTAGGTTTGTATTCCTTGGTTGTTCTTTTGGGCTTAAGCTTATTGTTATTTGGCTTTTACCCTCTATTACAAAGAGTTTTTGGAGTTAAATATGGGTATTTCGATTTTTACAAGAAAATGAGTCCTGCTCAATTCCTTGCTTTTTCGACGAGTTCAAGTGCAGCCACATTGCCGGTCACCATTCGATGTGTTGAAAATAACTTAAAGGTCCCTAAAAAAGTAAGTGATTTTGTTTTACCTATAGGTGCAACAGTAAATATGGACGGAACATCGTTATATCAGGCTGTGGCGGTTATATTTTTAGCGCAATTTCATGGTGTAGATTTAACCTTGTCTCAACAAATAGGAATTGTAGCAACAACAACTTTGGCTTCAATTGGATCAGCAGCAGTTCCCAGTGCAGGTTTAATTATGTTAATGTTTGTTTTGTCATCAGTAGGACTGAATCCAATGTGGATAATAATAATCTATCCTATAGATAGAATTTTAGATATGTGCAGAACAGTAATTAATGTAACAAGTGATGCTACTGTTGCATCTATAGTGGCAAAATCAGAGCAAGGAAGGTAATCATTCCAATATATGATTTAATGTAGGACCATCAATATCATGATTCCCATCATAGATATGTGTATGAAATCCAATTTTCTCGTAAAATTTCAATTCTTCTTTTCGTTTGATATCGTCAATGAATTCGTCATTTGTTCCTACGACGTATGAATTTTTGTGGGTACTGGTGAGCATAGACTTTTCAATATCAGGAGGAAATACAGATGACCATAAAATGAGTTTGTCAAAGTTATTGGGGTCGTCATAAAACCATCTAGCCGCTGTGGCTCCTCCTTGCGAAAAACCAAGAAGAATGATTTCTTCAAATGACGTTTCATCTTTCAATTTCCGAAGAAGAGCATTGAGCCAAATAACATTATCCTTAATATCATGATCTCGTGCTTCCTTTGTCATCCAAGAAGCGCCCACCCTACCAGAATAGCCCTTGCGATAAAAACGGTGAGGTCCCTCAGGAGCCACTACAAAACAGGATTCTGGACATATGCTAAATTTCCTTAAAAAGAACTTGGCAAGTTGTCCATATCCGTGAAGCACAATTAATAAACGTTTGGATTTATTCTTATTACCAAGAGTGAAATATCTGTAAGTTTTAGAATGAGAGAAACTGTGGTCCATATTTTGTACTAAGCCTAATAAAAATAATAAATTTGCAGAGTGAATAAGACTTTTTACATCACTTTTATATTTTTTGGATTTTTTCTTCATTTTTCTACACTGTTTGGTCAGAGAAAAATTCTTGTTAAAGATGACCTTTCGTCTTTTCCAATTCACGATGTTAATGTTGTGGTTTTTGGAATGAACGTAATTAAGGAAGGGGAGCAATGGAAGAAAACAGAAACTCTAGAAGACTTAATTGAGCTTGAACAGTATTTCACCAATAAGAAAGGGAAGATTCAAACCGGCCTGCTTGAAATCGCTGATTATTCATGGAAAATTTCTTTTCATCATGAGAACTATTTTTCTAAAACAATTTCTTTCGATTCGCTAATTCATCTTGATTTTGAAGTCACATTATCTTCAAATGCAAATTCATTAGAAGAGACTGTAGTTTCAGCGAGTCGTATTGCTGAAAAAAAGAAAAATGTAATTCAAAAAATAAGGGTAATTCAAAGTCTCGAAATTCAGAATCAAAATCAATCGTCGATGGCTGATTTAATTGATAACTCTGGTAATGTATTCGTTCAAAAAAGTCAATTGGGAGGAGGGAGCCCAATTATTCGTGGGTTTGAAACCAATAAGGTCTTAATGGTAGTGGATGGTGTACGTATGAATAATGCCATTTATCGAGGAGGTCACCTTCAAAACATCATCACTTTAGATAATTCAATAATGGACAGGGTTGAAGTGGTATTTGGTCCAGGTTCCGTAATTTATGGTTCGGATGCCATCGGGGGAGTGATGACTTTTAAAACAAAGGACCCTGTACTAAGTCGAAAAGACAAGGTTATGGTTATAGGAGATGCTTATACTAGATATTTCTCTGCAGCAAATGGCTTTTCAAGTAATGCTCATGTTTCTGTCGGGAATAAAAAAATAGGATCCATAACATCATTTACCTATTCTAAATTTGGAGATTTACGCCAAGGGTCTAAAAGGTCTGACATCACCGAAGGTTTTGGCGAACGAAATTGGTATGTTTCTAGTCTGAACGGAACGGATACGATGCTTAATAACTCAAATCCTAATATACAGATTGGTTCAGGTTATGAGCAGTATGATATGCTACAAAAGTTCATTTACAAACCAAACGAGTTTGTATTACATAAGGTTAATTTACAGTTGTCTAACTCTGGAAATGTGAATAGATATGATCGTCTCACGCAATTGGAAAATGGCGAAGCTAAGTATGCTCAATGGTATTATGGACCACAATTTAGATTTTTGTCTTCCTATTCACTAGAATTATCAAAGTCCAATAAGTTATTTGATTTCTCAAAATTTGTATTGGCTTATCAGTCCATTGAGGAAAGTCGAATGGTCAGGAAGTATAGAGACGTTGAGCTAAAAAGTAGAAATGAGTCATTAAACATCATTACATTAAATTGTGACTTCTCGAAGGAGATTGTCTACAAACGAAGGAATGGTAAGATCTTGAATCATGAGGTGAGGTATGGAGCTGATATGTTTTATAACGACGTTCAATCCAATGCATTCTCAACAAACATTATTAACCTTCAAGAAACAAGCTTGGATACGCGTTACCCGGATGGAGGTTCAGATATGTTGTCATTTGCTGTTTATGTCACAGATAATATTGAATTCAATAACAAGACCATTCTTAATTTGGGCGTTCGTTCTTCACAGGTCAGATTGAATGCTGAGTTTATTGATAAAACATTTTTTCCATTCCCATTTAATTCTATTAGACAAAGGAATTCATCTGTAAATGGTAATCTTGGTCTGATCTATATGCCTAATGATTATTCTCGATACACGATTTCTGCAGCTACAGGGTTTAGAGCACCTAATGTAGACGATGTTTCAAAAGTTTTTGAATCTGTTCCTGGTAAGGTTATCGTTCCAAATCCAGATTTAAAACCAGAATATTCGTATAATCTAGAATTGGGTTCTGAAATAAAGCTATTTGAGAATATAAAGTTTTCTACAAATGTGTTTGGTACGTTTTTAACTAATGCATTGACCGTTCAAAACTTGGAAGGTCAGGATTCTATTTTATATGAAGGAACTTACAGCCAAGTAATTACCACTACCAATGCAAATCGAGCTTTTGTATGTGGTGTTGAAGGAGTACTGAGTGGAACAATTGGAAAGTCTTTGAACGTCTATTCTACTATGAATTATACTTACGGAAGAATTTTAACAGATAGTATTCCATATCCATTAGATCACATTCCACCATTGTTTGGTAAAGTAAGTGTGAAATACCAATGGAAAAAAATAGCTCCTGAACTTTTCGTAAACTATTCTGGTTGGAAACGATTAAAAGACTATAATCTTGTAGGAGAGGATAATTATTCTTTCGCCTTACCTGAAGGCATGCCTAGTTGGTATACGTTAAATTTTAGAATTCATTTTGCTTTCTCGAAAAACATCTCTTTTCAGGTGGCTTGTGAAAATATACTGGATAAGAATTACAGGAAATTTGCTTCAAATATTTCATCTCCTGGTCGTAATTTCATATTGACTCTTAGAGGAAGATTTTAAGGGGTTTTCGAGGTGAAATACTTGCCTTCAGATTCAATAAAGAAAAATGTTTTGACCTTTTTATTTTGCTTGTTTATTATAGGTTCATAGGTCAAAAGATCAATTTTTTCGGGAAGTTTATTAATTTCTCCTTCATTGATAATGATGTCTTTTACTACGTTTCTTCCATCTTTAAAACTGAAAACATAGGCTTCCTCATTTGGAGTGCCTAAGCCATCAAAATTGGTCCATTCAAACACAAGTTTAGGGAATTTATTAATTATAAAATACACCTCTTTAAAGCTTGAATTTCTTATTCTAAAGTCAATTAAAATGTCTTTGAAATCGATAGAGGTAATGTTCTCAAAAGAAACTTTTAATGGTAAAAGGGGCGAGGAGGGTACGACCAAAGGAGAGGATAATGTATTTGATTTTCCATCAAATAGAAAAAATGCGTTAAAAGGCCCCATGAATCCAATCTTTTCTGCCTTTATAGAGTTTTCCGATTCCTCAGCTTTTAGTTTTGCATATGCCAAACGGTTTATGGTAATGACTGCATCTATAATCGAGTCACCATTTAAATGTTCTTTGTAGATCTCATATGAATATTTTTCATTTTCGTTAATGAACAAGGTCTTTTTAAAGTGATTGTGTAAGGTTGTATCAACATGATTGTTTGTAGTATCTAGCATATAAATGTTAGTTGCGGAGCTTTGGACGATTTCATTACCGAATATATCAGTATTTGAATCTTTAATCTTCTCCTTTGTTTCTGTTTTGCATCCAATCAAAGCAATCACAAGAAATAAATAAGACATTAATTTCATTTGATAAATATACTTACTATTCGTTATTCTAGATCATCATCGTCGTAACGAATACCGTAAATTAAACTTATATTATTGTAAAAATGTAGAGCGCATCAATTTTAATTTTGAAACCTTGGAATGATTCTTGCGTTATACTTAGCAATAAAAATTTGGTTATGAAAACGAACATTCAAACGCTAAGAACAAATAAGGTAAGAAAAGCACAGCTTAAATTATCTAAGCATAGAGAATTAGGAACGGATAGTCCTATTGATATTCATGAGGTAGCTTCATTAATGGATATGGTAAAAAACAGAAGTAATGTTGAAAACGACTCGCTGATGTTTTCGATTCATATGAATTAATGGTCAATTACTCCAGATCCCATTAGTACATCATCTTTGTACCAAGCTGCAAACTGTCCGGGGCTAATTGCAGATTGCATATTTTCAAATAAAATATACCATTCACCTTTCTTCTTGATTAAACTCCCTTGTTGAAGGGTTTGTCTGTATCGAATTCGAATTAAATAGGTTTCTTCATTTAAATCACATTCTTGATTTATCCAATTGATAGAGCTTTTCTTAAGCTTTAAAGCATATTTATTTAATCCTGGGTGCATTTTGGTTTGCCCAGTGTATACAAGGTTTTTAATTGTATCTATGGCAATGACAAAGCTTGGTTCTGGTCTACCTCCAACATGCAATCCTTTTCTTTGCCCAATCGTATAAAAGTGGGCACCGTTGTGTCGAGTTACTTTACTTCCGTCAGTAGGTGAGTAATTAAAAGGAGCGGCAAGTTGCTCTATGTTTGCAGAACGAACATTAAGACTTTGATATTTTTTAAATTGTACATGATCTTTCGGGATTTCTATAATATCACCCTCTTTTGTTTTAAGCTGTTGTTGAAGGAATTCAGGTAATTTAATCTTTCCAACAAAACACAAACCTTGAGAATCTTTCTTGTCAGCAGTAACTAAGCCTTCTTTTCGGGCAATGTTTCGCACCTCTATTTTCTCGAGATGTCCTATAGGAAAAAGAACTTTCGAAAGTTGCTTCTGCGTGATTTGGCATAAGAAATAGGATTGGTCTTTAGAATTATCTGCGCCTGAAACGAGATCAAATGTTCCTTGATCACCTTGTTTTTTTTGACAATAATGTCCTGTTGCCACGTAGTCTGCTCCCAGTTCCATGGCTGCTTTCATAAACACGTCGAATTTAATTTCTCTATTACAAAGCACATCTGGATTGGGTGTTCTTCCTTTTTCATATTCAGCAAACATATAGTTCACAATACGTTCTTTATATTCTTTGCTTAAATCAATAACCTGAAAAGGTATCCCAAGTTTATCAGCAACCAAAAGGGCATCATTTGAATCATCGATCCATGGACACTCATCAGATATGGTTACTGATTCATCATGCCAGTTTTTCATAAACATTCCGATAACCTCATACCCTTGCTCTAAAAGTAAGTGAGCGGCAACACTTGAATCAACACCTCCCGAAAGACCAACTACAACACGTTTCATGGTACAAAAATAGGGGTATTTTACTTATTAAGAAGATTTGCTTCTTTGCTGTTTGCTTTGATTCAAATAAATCTATTCAAAAAGCTGTTTTATATATAAGCGATCTATTCTTGATATGACTTAGATGTATTTCCATTGTTCCAAACCTCTATAATAATTCCTCTGTAATTTGTATCAACATCCTGACCAATTAGATTTGTTCTTTTTATGATAAATTCATTTTGATTTGTAAAATGAATAGGTATTATGTTAAAATATTCTGTTGTTCCATCGAAATCAGTTTGTGATAGCTTGTAGTATGCAGTTCCTTTACTTATGATGGTTTGAGGAATCGATATATCGTTGAATTTATAGTTTATCTGCTCTGTAGAATTTATGGCTCCGGGTATTTTTGAGATAGAAGACCAATCCATTCCATCTTCAGACCTCCATATTGTGAAATGAGAATTGTTGTTTTCTGAAGATGTTGACCAACTTAATTCCACTTCGGGATGTGAAGTTCTTTCAATTAATTCAGCTGAAAAATTATTTAAAGTAATTGGTAGGGGGTTAAAGTCAAAATGACCAAACTTTATGTTAGGGCTATATTTATCTCTCGTTCCGGTGCCACTAGGATATGAATTATCAGAGTACTTATACCAGCTTACATATTTATTTTCATATTGGCAATAAGCAGATCCAAATCCTGAATCCCATTCGCCATCATGATTTTCTATGATAACCAATAAATTGTCTACACCGTTGTAATAAAATGTAGAGGTAAATGGAATTCTTACCCAACCATTTGATGAAACGGTGAGATCATAGAGTTCAACACAAGTAGTTAAATCTGTATAGTTAATATTAGTTAGGTCAACTCTGGTATTGCTTTGGAATATTTCATCTGTGGTATGAGCCAGCTTAATAGTTACACCATTGAATTTGTAGTCATTAGCATAGCCAAATAATTCAAATGATATTTCGAACATTTCTTTTCCAGTTGGTCCCAAATCACTTTGGTTATAGATGAACATGTTGTGAGAATAGTCATACAATCCATAAAGCGGATACCAGTTATAGCTGGATGAACCATTGCCAACTGTAAGATAACTCTGCCCGAATGCTAATTGTGGAAAATAAAATAATAATAGGAGCCATTTTTTCATGGCACAAAAATATTTTCTAAAGGATTAAAAAAATATGACTTTTGTCAGTTCTTACTAATTAATTGAATGTATTTTACAGTTTTGAGATATTAAGCATGCAATTCATTCCATCTATAGCAGCTGAAACAATTCCTCCAGCATATCCAGCGCCTTCTGCACACGGGTATAAATTTAAGATGTCAATATGGTGATATTTTTCTTTATCTCTTGGTATAAGAATAGGAGAGGAGGTACGGGATTCAGGAGCATGTAGTACGGCGTCATTTGTTATGAATCCAGGGATTTTTTTGTCAAACTCAATAAAACCTTTTCTTAAACGGTCACATATGAATGAAGGGAAAAGGTCATCCATTTTAATGCTTTTAATACCAGGTTGATATGAAGATCTTGGAAATTCCGTACTTTTTTTGTTTTGGATAAAATCCAATAAACACTGGGCTGGAACTTTTTGGTTTTTCCCAGCAAGCTCCCAAGCTTTTTGTTCAATTTTCTTTTGAAAATTCAAGCAGGTAAAGGGTGAGCCTGAATGATCAATATCTTCTGGATTAACAGATACTACGATACCTGAGTTAGAATAAGGGTTGTTTCTCTTGCTCGGAGACCATCCATTAGTGACAACTTCGTTGTTGCCCGTTGCACAAGGTGCGATGATGCCTCCTGGACACATACAAAATGAATATACTCCTTTTTCGTTGACTTGGGTAGCTAGTTTGTATGTAGCTGGAGGAAGAAATTCGTCATTCAATTGTCCATACTGCGCTTGGTCGATGAAATCTTGTGTATGTTCAACCCTAACGCCAAGAGCGAATGATTTTGCCGTTAAACGAATGCCTTTGGCGTCTAACAAATGGTATATATCTCTTGCCGAGTGTCCGGTAGCTAATATAAGATTCGATATGGGTAGCGTAATTTGATCGTTAATGATGATATCCTTAATGATTCCTTCGCTAATGTTTAGGTCTGTCAATTTACTATTAAAATGAATTTCACCTCCACATGAAATTATTTCTTCATTAATTAAGCTAATGATTTGTGGCAATTTATTAGTGCCAATATGAGGATGAGCATCAACAAGAATATCTTTATTGGCACCAAATTGAACCAAAAGATTTAGAATTTCACGCACATCTCCTCTTTTCTTTGATCGCGTATATAGTTTACCATCAGAATAAGTACCGGCTCCGCCTTCACCAAAACAGTAATTGCTTTCAGCATTTACAATACCTTCCTTATTTAATTTGGCCAAGTCTCTTCTTCTGTCCCTTACATTTTTCCCCCGTTCGTAAATGATGGGTTTAAAACCACATTTCAAAGCATAAAGTGCAGCGAACATGCCGGCAGGACCCATTCCAATAATATGTACGCATTTGTTTGTATGTGGAGCTTTAAATTCGGTAATTGATTTTTTTTCGATAGGATGCTCTGTAGAAACAAGAAACCTACAATTTATTTTTACGTTTTTCTTTCTTGCATCAACACTTCGTTTGTGCCATTCAAAATAAATCTTATCCTCTATATTGAGATTTAAAAGTGATTTTATTTTACTGGAGATGAAATCATCATCTTTTGCCTGTCTTGGAGAGCATTGAAAACTTATTTCTTTCATTAGGATTCAAAAATAATTGAAACCCACCAACCTTTGTTGTAAAGCTGGTCGACAGGTTTAGCAACTGGTGAAAAATCTTGAATAAAACTATTTTGAAAACCATGAGAATATTTTAACTCAACGGCAAATTTAAAAAATGGTGCAAAGAATTCTACACCAGCACCAAGCTGCCCTTGGATATCATATCTATTTAATTTAATAAATGGATCGATATAATTTTGTGATGCATCTTGCTGAGATTGTAAATCTATGCAATATTGTCCTCCAAATAAGGCATAGGCAGTAAAATTATTGAATCTTTTGGTTTTGAAAATAAAAGTAAGAGGGATGTTAAGACAAGTAGAATTAATGCGTTCTTCACTTATGCCGTTTTTGAAATTGGAGCTGTCTAAACTTCTGTATTCAAGCACTCGTTCTTGGAAAGAAAGAGTAGGCATTAGCCGAAGTCGAAGAACTGGAGTGCCCAGCTTTAGAGAAGTCAATATCCCCAATTGGCCACCTGGTTGTGATTTGTTTATAATTGATACCAATCCATAACTTTCATATGCATCTTCAAGCTGAAATACGGTGAAATCAGAAGAGTTTATACCCAGTGTAAAACCAAACGAAAATGCTTTTTTGTCAAAGTTTTTCATTCTTGGCTGCTTCATTTTCTGTGAAAATGAAATGAATGTAAACACTAAAAAAGCAAATAAAAGGAGTGATCTCATTGATACAATAACGTGAAGTGTTCTTCTATGTTGTATGATTATTTAATTCCTGTATATATTGTCGCAATACCACCTGATACAATGGTTGACTTAACATTTTTATATTTGAGGTTTTTCAAAATGTTTTCGAAGTCATGTCCTTCAGGAAATGCCTCTACGCTTTCGGGTAAATAAGCATATGCTTTTTCGTCTTTTGAAATGCGCTTACCCAATACAGGAATGATGTATTTAGAATAAAAATTAAAGCTTTGTTTGACGGGGAACTTTTTCGGTTTAGAAAACTCTAATATCACAGCTTTACCTCCTGGCCTTAAAACCCTCAGCATTTCAGAAAGTCCCTTATTTAGGTTTTCAAAGTTTCTAACTCCAAACCCCACAGTTAATCCATCGAAATAATTGCTTTCAAAGGGAAGGTCTTCAGAGTCTGCTTGCGTCATGGTTATGATATGATCAATCTTTTTTTTACGCATTTTGGCTCTACCTACATCAAGCATTCCATTGGAAATATCTATTCCAATGATTTCATCAGGATGAAGTTTCATATTGGCAATAGCGAAATCTCCTGTTCCCGTTGCAATATCCAATATTCTTTTTGGGTTCAAAGACTTGAGTTCTTTAACTGCTTTCCTTCTCCAAATCCGATCAATTCCGAGAGAAAGAAAATGGTTTAAAAAATCATATTTAACAGAAATATTGTCAAACATTTGTTCGACCTCCTCTTTTTTTGATTTTTCAGTGTTGTATGGCTTAACCGTTTTTTGTGACATAGTTAATAAACAAATTTAAACTAAAGTAGTTCTTTTACTTCTTTAAGTAAATCATTGTGAATCACACTTACAACCCCGGGTTTTTCACAAACCATACCGCCTGCAATGTTTGATATTTTTGCGATTTGTTGGACTGAAGCTCCACAAATATAGCACAGTGTAGCGGTTGCTATAACTGTATCTCCAGCTCCAGAAACATCAGTGATTTCTCGAGCATGTGCTTTTGCATAAGAAGAGGTATTCTCGTCTGTTGCATAAATGCCATGTTCGGAAAGCGTAATAAGTGATAATTGATGTGGTATTTTCTTTCTAAGCTGCTCAACCGCATTTTCGAAATCGGTTTTATTTTTAGAAAGATCAAATTCGACATTCAAACCTTCTTTTAGTTCTTTGAGGTTTGGTTTGAAAATGGTGATACCGCCGTATTCATAAAAATTTTCTTTTTTAGGATCTGCTGTTATTGGGATATTGTTGTTCTTGGCCAATTCAATGAATAAATGAATAATGTGTTTTGATAAAACACCTTTATTGTAATCTTCAAGTATTATGGCATCAACACCATCTTTAATGATTCGTTCAACACTCGAACACAATCTCTTTACTATCTCACTTGAGATAGGAGAGGTGTCTTCAGAGTCAATTCTAAGTAATTGCTGTTTGGATGAGATGACTCTTGTTTTTACGGTAGTTTTTCTTTTTCCACTTACGATAACACCTTCGGTTGAAATTCCTCTTTTCTCAAACAGGTCAATCAACTCTTGCCCTTCTGGGTCAGATCCTACAACTGATGCAACAATCGGTTTTGCTCCTAGATTTAGAATGTTTAATGCAACATTACCTGCTCCTCCAATTCTACTTTCTTTTTTGTCAAGTGAGATAATGGGAACTGGTGCTTCTGGGCTAATCCGAGTAACCTTACCTAAAACATAGGCATCCAACATGATGTCCCCAATGATGAGGATTTTTTTTTCTTTAAAACTATTAAATAAGTTTTCGTATTCCACTTAATTCAATTTTGACAATGCCTCTTTAATTCTACGCATTGCTTCAACAAGGGTTTCCTCGGAAGCCGCATATGATATTCTAAAACAATTTGGATCTCCAAAAGCATCTCCAGAAACAACAGCGACTAAGCAATCCTCCAATAGATACATGCACAAATCACTTGCATTATTAATTATTGTTTTTTCATTCGATTTTCCGAAATAATAGGAACAATCAGGAAAGACATAAAAAGCGCCTCCAGGATTATTCGTTTTTATACCTGGGATATCATTCAAGCATTCTAACACTAAGGTTCTTCTGTTTCTAAACGCCGATATCATGTCTTTTAGTATAATCGGATCTGCATTCATTGCGGCAATGGCTGCTTTTTGAGAAATTGAGCAGGTTCCAGAGGTAAATTGACCCTGAACTTTACTACACGCATCTGCGATTTTTTGAGGCGCACCAATATAACCCAATCGCCATCCAGTCATTGCCCAAGCTTTTGAAACACCATTGACAGTTACTACTTGCTCATAAATGTCTTCAAATTGGGCCAAACTCTCATGTTTCCCTTCGAAGTTAATGTGCTCATATATTTCATCACAAAGTGCAACCACATTGGGATTTTTCTTTAATACATTCGCTAATCCCCTCAATTCTTCCTTTGAATATACTGAGCCAGTTGGATTACATGGTGTTGAAAATATCATCAGCTTTGTTCTAGAAGAAATGGCTTTAGATAGGTCTTCTCCAGTAATTTTGAAGTCTCTTTCTATACCTGCATTAACAAGAATAGGAATGCCTCCAGAAACCTTGACGATTTCTATGTAGGACACCCAATATGGAGCAGGAATAATAACCTCGTCTCCAGGATTAATTAAAGTCATTACAACATTAGCTATAGATTGTTTAGCTCCGGTAGAAACAACTATTTGATTTTTGGAGTAATCTAACTTATTGTCCCTTTTGAATTTATTAGATATGCTTTCCCTTAGGTCTTCATAACCAGGAACGGGCATGTATTTTGTAAAATTATTAACCATGGCCTCATTGGCAGCATCTTTAATGAAATCAGGCGTATTAAAGTCTGGTTCTCCGAGTGACAATGAAATCACGTCTTTGCCTTGGGATTTTAATTCACGGCTTTTTCTTGACATCGCAATGGTTGCGGATTCTTCCATTGCTAACAAACGATCAGATAATTGGATCATAAAAATAATTTAGGCGCAAATTTAGTTAAAAAGCCATAAGTGGGATTGCATATTTTTATTATTCATCTAATAAATCAGGTCTTCGTGATTTTGTGCGTTCCATGGCTTGTTCTTCTCTCCATTTTTCGATTTTAGGAAAATTACCAGACAATAAAACCTCAGGTACTTTCCAGCCTCTAAATTCAGGTGGTCGTGTATAAACGGGGGGAGAGAGAAGATTATCTTGAAAGCTATCGGTTAGTGCGGATGTTTCATTATTCAAAACTCCTGGAAGTAATCTGATAATGGCGTCTGAAAGAACGGCTGCAGCAAGCTCCCCACCAGATAAAACATAAGACCCTATAGAGACCTCCTTGGTGATAAAATGTTCCCTGATTCTTTCATCAATTCCTTTGTAATGCCCACAAAGCATCATGAGATTGTTTTTTAATGACAGTTCGTTACATGCTTTTTGTTCAAGCATTTCGCCATCAGGAGTTAAATATATGACTTCGTCGTATGAACGTTCTGTTTTGAGTTTTTCTATTAATGTTACGATTGGTTCGATGCTCATAACCATTCCTGCACCACCACCATACTGATAGTCATCTACATTGTTGTGTTTGTCCGTTGAATAGTCACGAATATTATGGAGGTGTATCTCAACAAGACCCTTGTCTTGTGCTCTTTTTAATATTGAAGCAGAAAATGGCCCGTTTAAGAGCTCAGGAAGGACGGTAAGTATATCAATTCGCACATGTAAATTTAAGAAGAATTGGAATATGATGTCTTATTTAAATAGATGAGTGAACATCAAACCGATTCAAATAGTATTTATACTGAAATGTATTTTCTCATTTTCCGATACACATACTTGAAATTAGAAGAGTCTGCATAATTCGTATATTTAAGTTGTATTTTTTTTCTTTGAAGGTATTATTCACGTATTTTAGAATTAAACTTTATTCTATGCATCATTATATTCTTTTCGCTTTTGTCTTTTTATTTCAAATTCATCTTGGAGCTCAATGTGAAGAGGTCTCTTTGGAATCGATAACCAATCCTGGACCTTATAATGTAGGAACACTAATTGAAGGTTTGGATCCGATTCGTAACGGTCCGGATTATAATGGGGCGACCATTTATTATCCAGAAAATGGTACCCCGCCATATGCAGGGATCGCAATCATTCCAGGCTATTGTGGTGTTGAATCTGATATTCAAGATTGGGGCGCTTTTTATGCTTCACACGGTATCATTGCAATCACTTTAGGAACCAATGACCCCTGTGCTGATTGGCCGTCAGCTCGCGCAGTAGCTTTATTAGATGCAATTGTTACAG
>Ga0206131_10001646_pt1 | contig 28443 bp, 43 predicted proteins | sample Helgoland_Spring_FD_148636 | JGI IMG/M metagenome (GOLD analysis project Ga0206131, IMG submission 148636) | Pelagic subsurface seawater microbial communities from Kabeltonne, Helgoland, North Sea - Helgoland_Spring_Bloom_20160517_1 | ecosystem: Environmental > Aquatic > Marine > Epipelagic ...
TCAAACCCTTGGGGTCCTTACACACAAGTTTTGATCCGCCAAAGAAACCGTCGTAATTTTTTTCATCTGGACTTAGCACATGATGTTCGTAGTAATCACTTTCCCAATCGTCACGACACTTTTGTTCGAACGCCCAGATCATTTCATCCATGATCCAGTCCCAACGGTCAAAAAACTTAGGGTCAGTTGTGCCATCACCTTCGTATGCTTTTTTCCATTCGGCAGTAGGACGTAGTTCTTTTGGAACATCTTGCGGATCTACATTAGGAGCACCATGCTTTGTAGCTCTTAGCTGTACAAGCATAGGCAGGATGATGTATGCAAGTGTATGATCCATGCTCCAAGTGTCGTAACGATCTATACGAATTTTAGTCTTTTGTTTAGGAGCATAACCAAACCAGTCGTATAACCAGTGATGATAGAATCTCCAGTTAGGGTAACTGCCAATTTTAACTTTCATTAATGATAAGTCCTTTCCAGTTTAGTAATTAGTTCTAAATCTGATACGAGTTGTATCATTTTATCCACTGCATATGGTAGAGGATCATTGTCTTTTAAGTCACCATTTAATTGAATTGCACGAATTTCACCATCAGCGTTAAATACGAATGCAAAATCATCATCTTTCAACTCAGTGTCCTCTGCATTCCGTGTTACACGATAGTCTACATACTTAGCTTTTAACATCTAAGCTACTCCAGTTCATTAGTTTCTTATGTTTAGTGTCTGCACGTTCTTCAAGTTCTTCCCAAGTGACAAGTCCTGTGTCTACCATGAGACGCAACATACACAATACATCACCAGCTTCTTCGATTAACCAAGGACGTTTCGGCTTGTAATCTTCGTTCATTCCAAATCGTACAATCTTCATACACACTTGTGTCAGTTCTGCACATTCTTCGGCAGTGATTGACATTAGTTCATTAAGTTTCTTTTCTTCCATCACTTACTCCGGATCCTACCGCTTTCTTACTTCCACAACTTTTACAATATGCAACGCTAACTCTGAATTGAAACCCATTGTCGGAAACAATAAATGTACTCTTTGTAACATTTAGGTTATCACAACAATGCATCAGATTCATAGTACTGTCACATCGTCTTTTAAAAAGATTTTAAGTGTACGTCCTTCGTCTTGCAATGCAGTGAATACCTCACGTGCTTCCCATGTAGTATATACGCGGCCGGCGGAACTGATAACTTCAACCCGTGTTACTTTTGGATATGATTTTACACTTTCTTCTACCCAATCTTGTATTTTGCTCATTTATAAGCCTTTCCAAATCCTCTTATGTATAATCTATCGTCTTCTTCGAACTTCCAAATATTGAAGTCTCCGAAGTTACCATAAAAACTTGCTCCCTTGTCACGTTCATCAAACGCTGAAAGCATTGTGTTCTTTAACGCTGTCTCACACTCTGTAAGGTGTCCATACAGCGTCAGTCGTGCATTGTTCATTGCTGTAGCATGTTTGTGTTCATCAGCAAAATATAAACTAACCGTATTACTTACGTTTCTTATATTGCGAGTATGATTGCTCAAATCACTTAGTAGTAAGTAGATATTATCATCATCAAATAATATTGGGGTTACTTTAGTTACATCTGGGTACTTGCCATTATTTGTTCCCAATGCGGCTTGCTGATAGTTCTTTAGTAATATCTCTATTGCAGAACTTACTTCATTAATATCATGATACATTATCTATGCCTTCTTTATCTTGTGATAAATGTTCCATCTTTGCTGTTATAAGCCAACATCAATTCATTAAACATTTTATCATTCAAATATATAGTTATCTCGCGCTTATCATGTTCTGACCATTGTGATACGTATATTCCTTCTTCGGCGAAACGCACAATCAAATCGTCAACTCCACCAGTTTCATCCATGACTGTAACTTTTGTTAAATCAAATTCTGTCTCAACTGTGAACATTTGTTACCTCCTCAAACAGAATACTTGCCAAGTTCTTAGCTTTTGCCTCTACCATGATGTCTGCGTGTTCGCGGAAACTACCAGCCCATTCGTTGACTGCATTGTTCCACATATAATCTGAATGCGCACGTAGTTTACCTTTTTTGTATCCTTGTTCAAGCAAAAACTTCATATCGGGAAGAACATTAGGATCATGGTCTACGAGATAGTCCTCACGTGACACACTGTAATGCATCGCAGGACGAACACCACGCCAGCTATCAACTACACGTTTAAATCTATCGTCGGTGGGCTGTATGTATTCACCTTCACGGCACCAGTGATGGTGTATGTCAAGTACGAGTGCGAGGTCATCCGCAAGTTCGAGTGTTTCGTTGAGGCCCCATTTGTTTTCTTCGTTTTCGATGGTGATACAGTTACGTGCTTCTGTAGACAATCGTGGAAGGATTGCTTTGATACCGGCTGGACCTTGCGCACCTGAGATGTGTACATTGATTTTGAAGTCTTGGAACTCTCTTCCATACCCCATGTAACGTGCGATATCTGCATGATACTCAAACTCCTTGACTGAATTTTCAACAACGTCAGGTCTATCAGATGCAAGAACAGTAAACTGCCCAGGATGCATTGATAGCCTAACGCCATTCTGACGAGCCTTATCACCAATACTACTTAGCTTACCAGCAATCATATCAGTGATGTAGTTCGTCTTAGTTAGATACCCAAAGTTACTTTCAGTATAAGCAGGAAGCATGTCGCTACCAATACGTAACATTCGTTGGGATAGAGGAAGACTCGCAACATAATCTATCAAACGCTCAGTGGCATTCAAATTATGTTCAACGATATCATATACCCGCTCTTGTGCTAGGTCTTGATTTTCTCGCAACCACTTAATAGTAGTACCACGATAGTTTAGCGGTTGCTCTACTTCTTTGAGCATCTTAGGCTTTAGTGTACGATCACTGTGCATGAACTTACACGCAAAACCAACTCTCTTAATAGTCATTTGAAACCTCATTATCGGTATGTACAAAACGAATCATAGCTTCAACATACATCATTTCTGTTGGAACTACAACCGTTTTCTTCACACTCTGTGAATAATGTGCATAGAAACTTCGATGTTGTTCTATTCTCTTTAGTCCTTTAAGAACTTTACCTTTAATAGTCCAGTTACCTTTGCCGCATTCTTGGTTAAGAAGTCGCACAATAGAATAAAATTGTTCTCTGTTTGTAAAGCCGAATTCAAATTCGTGTGTTGACATAAGGATCTCCATCGATTTATACATTCATTATAAATGATAAATAGATATAAGTCAAGATTTAATTTCAAGGAATATACAAAATGTCAGACATAAGAACATGGAAAGCATTGATTACTAATGCTCTAAAAGAAAATGATGTAGAAGATGTAGCACACCAAGATCATGAAGTGTCTATGGCAAAATCACAACTTCTAAGTTCAGTTAAAAGTGCAACACGCATTGCTAAAAACTTACAAGACCGTTCAGAACAAGAAGGTCTAGAGGGTTGGGTAGCATCTAAACTTACAATGGCAGAAGATTATCTTCAGGCAGTTGCAGACCATATGGATGGTCAAGAAATCAATGAAGGTTATAAAGTTCTTCCACCAATCGACAAAGACAAGTATGGTGAGATTGACGGTCTTGAAGGTCCATTCAGAACTCTAAACGGACACGTTGTATATTACGATCCAAAAGAAGGTTCGTACTACGATAAAGATAAAGATATGTATATTTCTTATGATGAGTTCCGTCAAATGGACAATGATTATTCTGGCATGAAAGATGAGCGTGACGAAGTTAAAGAAGCTGGTGGATACTATACACAACCAGTATACGACATGATTAAAAAGCATGGTTATGAAAAAGTAATGCATGAACTATTGACAGCATTAGACGCAGATGTTATTCAGAGTTTCCTACAACGTGCAGAGTTTGATGAATCAGTAAATGAAGCAGACACTACAAAGTATGGTATTGTACGCTATCCAGACACAGCAATTTCTTACATCAAGAATGATGGCAACGGTTGGGAACACATCTTTGATAAGTCATACGGCTTTGAAGGTCCAGTAGATAAAGAAGACCTGCAATACGCCAAGAAAATTGAAAAAGAAAAGATTCCATCACGTATGTTTGAGGCATCTAAGAAGTAAGATGAAGATTTCAGAAATCATATCAGAGTCTAAAGAATTTAGAACAAAAAAGAACCCAGATGGGTTTACAATTGATTTAATCGTAGACGGCAAGCATGTTGGACAATACACACACGCACGTGAAGATGACATTGTTCGCAATCAAGCAGAGATTTTTCCTGAGTATCGTGCCAAAGGTTACGGTACTATGCTGTTACTTGCGGCAATCAAAACAGCAAATGATTTAGGATTGGACTTTGAAGAAGATACACAAAGCCTAACGCCAGCAATGAGTAGAATATATGATGAACTAGATGATAGTGGTATGATTTACGGTGGTCGTGGTGCATGGGCTATTAGTCCCGGCGGAGAATCAGAACTAGAAGATTTCTTAAACGAAGGCCTAAGAGCCTGGTTTGGCAAAGGTAAAAAAAGTACATTAGATGAAATGCCAGCCATGACATTGCATGGACCAGATGGTTTCGGTCTTACACAATATAGTGGTGACGAGTATGCCCTAGTAGGCGGCTTTAGAGACGGCGCAAGTAACGCTGGTGAATTAAGATTAAAGTATCAAATATATAGTCATGCTCTTATTGCAGCCAATGGCGGCAACTTTGAAAAAGGTGAAATTGGTTATTGTGTTGTAAGAGTAGCAAGTGATGATGGACCAGACCAAGGTGAAATACTAGGCTTAATTGATATTGAACTAAAACCAAAGTATAGAAAAAGCGGACACGGCAAAAAGATTGTACGAGATATTGTTGATACAACAAAGTCAGGCAATTTAGATATACATGACATTCAGAAGAAAGCCAAGAAGTTCTGGGACAAGATGGGCGTTGAGTATGATGCGAAAAAGCCAGGTGCTAAGAATGCAGTACTTAGAAAGCAAACTGAACAAATTGAAGAAGACTTACGTGCTTGGTTCGGTAAAGGTAAAAAAGCAAACAGAGATAGACTTGCTTCATATACAAATGAAGAGAAAACACGCTTAGATCCTAAATGCTGGGATGACAAGAAAATCGGAAAGCCGGCGACTAAGATGAAAAACGGCGTTCGTGTTAATAACTGCGTCCCAAAGAAGTAATTAATTATGGCAACAGTAGTAAATCACGGCGGACTATCAGTGACAGGTTCTCGTAAGAGTTGTAAGACATGCGGGCATATGTCACATTGTGGAAGTTCAGCATACATAACAGTACGGGACTACGCATGTGATGGTGGTGAAACAAGAGAAGTAAAAGTTTGTGGACACTGTAATTGTGAAGCATGTAGTACTAAAAAAGAAAAAGTATCTAAATTTGTAATACCAAATAATAAAAAGTTTTAAAAAAAGGAGCATTTTAAATGCTCCCTTTTATTTGTTATGCTAGTTCGAAGTGCGGACCATCGATGAATGGCCTACGACCCTGTGAACGCCTTAAATCAATATAGTTGTCCATAGCATCCTGCATTGTTCCGTCCCATTCACGAATGTCTGGAATTTGCCAAGCAGCCCCCCAACGAATTGCAACATCTTCTTCGATTGCTGCTAGTTTCATTGCATCTGCGATATTATCATATAGTGACAGTTCCCATGACCCACGTGATCCAACGTATGCCATTAAGTCTACTGCTAGACCGTCAAGGTGTTTAGACTTCATAGTTTGTGAAGCACCCTTGGCTACTAACTCACGTTGTTCTTCGATAGTTCTTAAACCTTGGATTACTCCAAAGTCTACAGTAGAGAAAGTGATAGCAGTCTTTACTACTCTAATCATTCTTTCATCTACCCCGTCTAATCTTGCAAGACTACGCTTGCTTAATTTATACGCCATAATTCTAATCCTCTAATTTAATTAAGCCACTTTCAAGTAACTTCGTTCTATTTAGCATGTGAGCTTCATTAACTGCGTCTTTATTCTCGCCATGATAAGGAACTGCGTGATAATTTTCTATCATGTGTTCTGTGAGCAACTTATCTTCAATAACGAAGTCCCCAAGCACTCTGCCAAACTTACCTGTTTTATCTTTTTGCGTCTTGATTATTTGCATAGAACCGATCGGCATCAGTGATTTAACGAATTCTTTTGCCGCTAGTCCGAATGCTTTCTCAGTTAAATCTCTTGTTCTCGATTCCGGAGTATCAATGCCCATAACACGGATACGCTCACGGTGCATCCATATACCGAAACCTAAATCAATGTCTACGTCTACTGTGTCGCCATCTACTATTCTTAATACTTTACATCTGTATTCATACATTTTTATTTTTTAATCCTATCAGACAGCTTTTTATCTAATGACTGTATAGCGTCTTTTATTTGTTGACGAATATCTTCATCTTCTATTTCAAGTTCATCAATCCACGCTTCGTGTTGTGCAAATGTTGTTTGTAGTTCACCAATTAAATCTGACAATCTACGATCAATATATTCGCCTAGTCTATTGTCTTCACTAATGCGCATGTTATCAATCTCTAGTATACCGTCAAGTGTTTTTTCTTTCAAGTCATCTAAGTCTTTACGTAACTGTTTTACATTATTGATTAATGTAACTTCTTTTTCAATTTCACTTTTTGCTGTAAGTTCGGCAACTTCAGTTTTAAGTGTATCTATTGTTTGTGCCTGCTGTGCTGTCCACCATACAAACGCACTAACTTGTAGTACGATTGCAATTACAACACCTATGCTAAATTTGTTATTCATAATAAAGTTCCTTACTTACACTTTCAACTGCCGCCTCTGGCACCTACAAATCCAGCTACTACGCCTATTACACCTGTAATACTCATTTGTAATAATTCAATAATACTCTGATCTAATTCTGTACCATGCTCATTTGCCATACTGAACTCATCATATGCTATTAGTCCTAGTATAAGCATTAGTCCAAGTGCCATTATTAGCACTATTATTCCTTTTATGTCTATCATTTTTTCTTTCTCCATTCGCCTAAGACTCCTTCTTCTTTGATATGCTCTAGTCTATCTTTCCAAAGCACTTCTTCTCCATCGTCAATAATATTATCAATATTATCAATATAAGAATCCATAAAGTGGTCTGGTAACTCTTTACCCATTTCATAAAATGAGAAACTTTCTCTTGCTGTCCATAACCAGAAACTGTTTACTCCAAAGTTTAGACTGTCTGGTTCCTCTAGATAACAATATTTGCCATTATCCAATAGCTTAATCATCTCGCCCAAATGCGCATAACGGTGCATGTGTGTTCCTGCTGGCGGCACAAGTGCAACTACGTCTGTCTCATTTACGACACGTGTAATTTTAATTTTGCCACGCATTTTTCTAATACCATGTGAATCTGTTAGTTTGGGCTGTCCGAATGTAATACATTCGGCGATGTTATGTCCACTATAATCAAGATACCAAGCAACGATAACTGCTTCTGCTGCACCTAAACTATGCCCAGTAACCCATGTTGTATACGTTTTATCTAATCGTGAAAGTAAATCATCTGCAATCATTTCTGCGGTTCTATGGAAACCAGTATGTATTTCAATACCAAGTCTATAGCTCTTGTCTTTAAAGAATTTTATGTCTTGTAATGCATTATGTGAGTTACTAGTTCCTCTAATAGAAACGTATTGCTCTTTCTTAACATCATCAACTAAAACAATATATTTTATCTCATTAATTTCGTTAATATACACTCCATAGTTTTTATAACGCTGTTCAATTACAGAGTTATTCTTCTTGTATGCCATAGCTGCAAGCCTTGCGAACCAACGAATGTTATTCCAATCTACTTCGTGTGTCTTGGTAAAACTTTGTTTGAATTTCTTTTCTACTGAATACTTTTTCATCAACCAACATCTAACAAATTTAGCCAATTTAGCTAATAGCCATCCCTGGATGACCCATTTGATTACAAATCTTATTATAAATGCCATGATGGTCTCCTCTCAACCACATGTATTTATAAAAAAAGCGCCCTGAAGGACGCTTTAATTCGTAGTTTATCTTTATTATATTAGCAACTATTACATACTTTCCTTATTGATTTTATAATGTATGATTTCTACATCTTTAAACTTGTCACCAAAAGTGTTTACCCACTTCTGGAAACGTTCATTTGCCGCTTGTTCAGAATGAAACCCCCATTCTTGTTCTAACTCACCCCAACTACCGTACCAACGGAATTGAATACGCCATTGGTCAACTAGTTCTACTTGTGGTTCATTAGTTTCTATAACTACAGGACGACTTTCTAATTCTTTAACACGTTCTAGTAATGCATTACGTTCATCTACTAGTCCTTGCATTGCAGCAATGATACTTTCCACTGTTATGTCCCCATTGGTTTCTGTTGGCTTTTCTTTTTTAACTACTTTATTCTGCGCAGATTTTGCAGTGATTACGTGCTTAATCTCTGCATCAATGATTTTTGCGCCGTCGGGTAGAACGCGAGGATGTTCCCCAATACCCAAATCAATGTATTCTGGTGGATCACATTTCTCACCGTCACGTTCAAATCCCAATTTAATATGGCCGCGGGTCGCTTCCCATATTGAGATATCTGTCAACCTATATCCTCTACGCTGACAAGTAGATAATACTTTATATTCTGTCATTCTTTGTCAAATCTCTCTGTAGGTAGGAACCACCAGACTGGTTTTTCGTGATAATCTGATAATAATTCTGCAAGTTCTGGAAATACCTCTGAAAAACTCTCGTTTCGTATTGCATCTACATCATTTGTATATTTCCAAAATTGTTCTAAATTTTTGCTACTATCTTCTGAATTCATAAAGTCTACCCACATATCTACATATGTATTAACACTAATGCGTAGGTCTTCTTTTTTCTGAACTTTAGTATATTCATCGATACTATCAATCCACTCGTTCATTTTTTTCTTCCAAAGTACATATTTCTTACTAATTGTATGTTTTGCTTTGGGAGACATAACTTTTACGTTTAAATAGTGCGGACTATGTAACGGGTGTACACCAAAATGTCTCGGATGTACTTGCCATAGATAATCAAAATCGTACTTGCCTGCTTTCACTTTCCATTCAATGAAGTCTAGTATATGTAATATGTTGTATACACTTACTGTAACACTATCATACAATTTGACATTGCTGTTCTCTTTTGCGAATGCTTCTACTTTATGAATATTTTTAAGCATATGATCCCATTTGATTGGATGGCGCATATATTCTAATTCTGGTCCCATGCCATCAATAGAAAATCCAAGTTCAAGTGCTTTGAATTCTCTCCAATACTCCATAACCTTCTGTGGAAGATTAGTCAAGTTAGTATCATACTGTAATACGATGTTCCTTGCGTCACCACTTTCAACACATTCTTTAAGAAACTTAAAGTGACGTTGAATCATCATTGGTTCTCCGCCGATAAGGTATAGACGATCAATCTTATCTTTCCGTTCGGACATTTGGTTCCAAAAAATGTCACTATTGGCCCATGCATATGGGTCTGGTGTTACATCGTATTTCTTTCCACCTTTGTGTTCAATACTAATAGTGCCTCGGTCTATTGCAATAGGCTGTTCCCATTTAGTCCCCAATCCCATCAGCTTTTGATGGTCGGGCAGCCAAGATGAACTTAATTCTGGACTACATATACGACATTTTAAGTTACAAAGATTACCCAACTGAATGTCATAGAAGAAAGGAACATGGTCCTCTGCTAACTCACCAGTTACCGGATCTGTTATTTTAACGGCATCTTCATATGAAAATTTCTCATCCCACCGCTCAGTATAAAATTTACGCATACTTTTCATACCGGAATCTTCTTCTTCCATACAACGCTTGCATTCCTCAGGCCATTTGTCATTTATCAGTGCCAACCTAATGGATTTAGCGGTATCACTATTTACGCCAGCATTGATCCCGTCTGCAATAGTTACAGGCTTTCCATTAGTATAGAATCGCCCGGTGGTAGGACCTGAAGACATAACACAACATCCCTTAAAGCCACCATCGGTGACTATGTGAATATCTTGCCATGGTGCTGTGCAAAAAGTTTTAGACATTAGTACTTCATATCTTCGTCAATTGTAATCTCATTTATACCTTGTTGTGCGATGTCTAATAGTGTGCGCACACCAAATCCTACAGCGCCTCCAGGTACAGTATCATTGCCTTTAGCATTCCAACATACACCAGCAATATCTAAGTGTGCCCATGCACGTTCTTTATCAACAAAGCGATATAAGAATTCTGCGGCAGTAGTAGAGCCACCGCCACGCCCACTTGAAATATTTTTCATATCTGCAATTTCACTATCGATCATCTTGTTCCAGTTTTTACCCATTGGCATTCTCCAGAATTCTTCACCTGAACGAGTGCCTGCTTCTCTGATTATATTGCCCCAATCTGAAGAGTTAGTGAATAGACCTGCGGACTCACCTGCTAGTGATACAACGATAGCACCAGTTAGCGTTGCTAAATCAATGATACGATCTGGATCATATTCATTCTGTACATAACGTAAGATATCACCTAGTACTAGACGGCCTTCAGCATCAGTGTTCAAGTTTTCCACTGTCTGTCCGCTTAGTGATGTAACAACATCACCTGGCTTTATTGCTTTACCGTCTGGCATGTTCTCTACAAGACCTACAATACCCACGACATTCTGTTCTACATTTTGTGAAGCAATGGCATGCATTGCTCCTACTACAGCACCTGAGCCACCCATGTCATATTTCATATCTCCCATACCTGCACTTGGCTTAATAGAGATACCACCTGTGTCAAATGTAACACCTTTACCTACTAGTGCTAGTGGCTGTTCATCATTGCCGTTCATCCATTCCATCACAACTACATATGAGTCTTTTTCAGAACCTTGACCTACGCTTAATAGCATATCAAATCCCATTGTTTCTAGTTGTGATTCATGTAGAATACGTACACCAACGCCAAGTGGAGAAAGTTCATCATTGATACGTGCCGCGTATGATGCTGGATATAGTACATTTCCTGGCTCTGTAATAACGTCACGTGCAAAGTAAACACTCTCATGGATACTAGCATCTACTACGGCATCAATCTGAATAGATAGTGGCTTGTCGTTTTTCTTTGATTTATATTTGTCAAAGTCATATAGTGCTAACATAGCACCTTCATAAATCTGTTCATTTCTTCCGTCAATATCAAATACAAGATTGTCTACACGTCCTTTGTGTGTTTTTGCATACTTACCACCGAAGTTTCTCCATTGTTGTGGAGTATCTGCGTCTGATTTAACAATAGTAATACTATCTACATTTACCTTAGAAGGAAATGAAACTGTAACTTCTACATTATCTGTGTCATCAAACTTCTTTAGTTTGCATACAGAAGATAGTTGACCACCTGCTTTTTTATCTAGTGACTTGAATTCTTTTGTATTGTATAGCACTACAATACCAGTGTTTGCATCATAACTCATGTTTCTTTAAATCCTTTAATGTGTTGTACGTCTTTGTGTTTTTCAATGTATTCATCTTTATAATCTGGGTGTTCCATGTAGTACTTAGCGCCTCTGCCATTCCTGTGGGCGAGCCTCACACTACCTGGAAACCCTTCTACATCTTTCTCATGTCTGGGAATAAAATGAATATGTGGCCACATGACTGTCTGTCCTGCACACTCTCCCATATTCATTCCAAAATGATATCCATCAATTTTGCCTTCATCGCGTAGATTATCGCCATAATGAACAGTTGCTTGTAATGCTATCGTAATGAACTTTGCATTATTTTCTTTTGGCACGAATAGCAAATGCCCATCACATACTGGCCACTTATCATTATAAACTACGTAATAAAATTCATCTACTAACTTATCTTGGCCATTCTTTTCAAATGGGGTATCAGAAAATTTCTCTATCATAGGTCGGTTTACGCCCATGCGTCTAATACTGGCAACACTTTATTTAAGACCATCGCCGCCTTCTTACTACTATCGTCTACAAATTCATCAAAGTCAATATGGCTTTCATCTCCTGCTAAGTCACTTAGTACACGGATGATTACGAATGGCTTGTGCCAGTTACAACATGCTTGTGCAATTGCCGCACCTTCCATTTCGACTGCATCTGCGCTAAACTGTTCGAAGAACATTTTTCGTGTCTCACTACAGGCTAGATATGTGTCGCCAGTAATAACTCGACCAAAGTGCGCTACATTTCCTAATTCACGTTGAAGAACTGTTCGCATTTCAGTAGACATTTTATATGATGCATCTTCGCCACTGTCACTTAGTGCTGGGAAACTGCCCGGCAATGATGAAATAAGTTGTCCTTCTACGATTGCACCGTAATCATGTTGTATAAGTTGTTCAGCAATAATGATATCACCAATCTTATATTTAGGATTGATACCACCAGCAACGCCGCTGAATGCGATACTTGAACAATTAAAATGTCCTAGTAATAATGCAGTAGTTACTGCGGCATTTACTTTGCCGATACCACATTCTGCTGCAACGACTTCTACCCCATTGATTGATCCGAACTGGAACATTTTATTAATAATTGTTTCTGTACGGGGTTCGCTATCCCAATTCAACTGCGAATATTCTTCTGGGATTGCGGAAATAATTCCTACTGCCATTATGCCCTCATAGTAAATATAACCAAACTAGCATCGGAATGATGATAGCGAATTGCGGCAAAAAGTTAAGAATGATTGCTTTCTCATTCCATTTATATCCTACAAATACCCATCCTGCCGCGCCCAGTAGTTGTAGAATTGAATTCCAAGGTGTGATCCCTGCAACATGTAATATCATAGCACATAAAATTGTTAATGCACTTATGTATTTTATATATTTAGTATACTTCATATTATATCAAAATAATGGCACAAAGTCAAGAACCTTGTGCCATTAAATTTATTTCCTTACTTGACTAAGTTTTCTTTGAAGACTGAGTTTAGACCCAATGCTTCTGTATTAAACTTCACAAGATTACGTAGAGCCGCTTCTGTGATGAATGTCATCAATGTGTCACGGTGTGCATTACCTTCTGCACCGATCTTCCAGTCATAGTTGCCAACTTTCTTAGCGATAATTGCTGTCGCTTCTGGGTCAGCTGCCATTGCTGTAAGTGCCGCTTGTAGACGTTCAGCATTTGGGTTGCCTGCGTTTACCCATAGTGCTTTTTGTAGACCATCACGGAATGATTTTACTAGTTTGTATGCATCGTACAAATCACCACTTGGTGCTACGCCCCAACGCTGTTCGAAAAGAATCTCGAACTGATAACCTGGGTAGTTTGGATCATCTGCGTGTGAACCGTCTGCTTGTAGAATACCATGATGAAACCACAGTTCTGCGTCTGTGTTACCTGCTACGTGCTTCTTATACGCCGCTGGGTTTTCACGTGTGCCATTTAGTTCGCCACGTTTGAATGCTAGACGGCGTTCACCACCTGACATGCCTGGTACCCATGTTACGTTATCTTTGAAACATGTTGCATATTCGTCTACTGTTTTGTCTGGACCACAAATAAGCATTGTCATTGCGAATGCTTCTGGTACCATACCTGATCCTGCTGCAAATGATGGGTTATCCATATCTGCGCCAATACGCTTACCTGCAATGATGTTCAAGTTCATCGCACCAATTGACTCATACTCACCATAGTTGTAGTCAACTTCTTCTTGTAGAAATGCTACGCCGTTACCACCATGTGATACCATGATTACTTTATCATCGCCGCGCATTTCGTTATGCCACTTGTTGAAGCCAGGAATATCACGTGCGCCTGGGTAATGCTGTATTACGATTTTCTCGCCCAAGAATTTTTCTAGTTGTCCTGCAACGATTTCTGCCCATACAGAAGTACCACCACCTGGTTTCTGAGGAACAATCATTGTGTAATCTGCTAGTGCAGATGTAGCCATACCCACTGTTAGGGTTGCTGTTAGAAGTAGTTTTTTAAACATTCGTTTTCTCCATTTATGTTATTGCAGATTTATAGTTGTTGTTATTCACTGCTCAAACTGTTACTACTGTTGATTTAGAACCCTTTGATACTATCTCATGAGTCCTCTCGCTTGTCCATCCCGTTACTTGAAGCATAGGACGATTGTCCCATCCCATGTTACAAGTGGCATGTGGGATGTCACGCCACTCCCAAGTAATACATTCACCACGTTTCCACTGATGCCAATTTGTATTACCCAATTGAAATACTTGACCATGTTTCCAATCGTCAAGCATCACAACAAATCTGCGCATAAGTTCTGGATTCTTATCCGCTTTAATCTCTTTGTAGCTGTTACCACGTTCTTTACGTCCTGCAAAGTTGTCAATATGCCAGTTCAACATTTGACCTGTACGCTGATTATGAAACTTGATAGTCGCATCTTCTAGCCCAAAGTAGTCAGCAATCTTACGAAACACTTCAAAGTCTTCTGCTTTTGCACGTTGAAAGACTTCCATCTTTGGATCTGCACCAGCTTTCAACAAATCCATTTCTTCTGCATCTGCACTATACATGCGTTTCTTTTTTTCTTCTGGATTCTGACTGTAGTTGTTACGTGAAGCCCATGTTGAATCTGTGACTCTATCTAAACATTTCTCTACTGCAAAGTCCCACTCTCCGTCAAATGTACATACTTCTTGGTAGTCTTTGCTGTTCTCAATTGATGGATCAAAATGCCATTCACTTTGCGACTTCGTAAATTCCCATCGTGAACCATTCCAGTTCTCATATTTGTTATTCATAAATGGACCTTTCTTCATTATGCGTACTCCAACTTTCCTCTTCTTAAAATTCCCCAAACAAATACAATTACGATTAATGCTACAAGTACTAAGAAGATTGGTCTATCTAGTAATCTGTCAATATTATATAAACGTGTCATCTGTATTGTCAATGCTTCAACTCTGTCCGATAAGATAAAAGCCATCAACATTGCTGGTCTAGAGAATTTATATTTCTTTGCTAACAATCCAATAACTGTCATGATTGCTAGAATTGCGTAATCTTCCCATCCACCAGTATATTGCACACATGCCCAGACAATAAATGCAACTAATAGTGGGAAGTAATACTTATATGGAATGTAAGCAATCATTGCGATATAACGTGTGAACACAATACACAGAACACCTACAATTACTGTTGCCCACATAAAGCCGAATGTAAGACTGTCAAAGAACTTATCGTCTGCGGCTAAATCAATTGTACCAAGTTCAAAATCAAGATACATGAATAGTCCCATCAATACTGCGGCGAAACTTGCGCCCGGGATACCAAATAGAACTGTTGGTATCATTGATGTTGCTTTTTGTGCGTTGTTTGAACCTTCAGGCCCAATAACACCTTTGATGTTGCCATTGCCAAACTTTTCATCTGGATGAGCGGCTACTGTTGAGCCGTATGCCATCCAATCAGACATCGCACCACCTAGTCCCGGTAGAAGTCCGATGAATGCACCGATAAATCCACCACGTAGAGCATCCCACTTGTTTTCCCAAACTGCACGAACACCATCAATCGTCTGTTGTTTCTGGTCTTGCTTTTCAACTTGTGCTGTATGTGTTCCTCTGCGTAGTCCTGCGATAATCTCTGGGAAAGCGAATAGTCCTGCTACTACTGGCATCAACTGTAAACCATCACCTAGATAACCCCAGCCCATTGTCCAACGATCACCGTTAGTATATGGATCAGTGCCGATATACCCTAAACACAAACCAATCACAATAGCAATCAAACTGCGTACCCACCACTTGCTACTAATAAATCCAACTGTAGCAAGAGCAAGCATAGTGAATGCCCATAGTTCTGGGATACCAAATATCATCATCAACTGTGCATACCAAGGGAGTAGTGCAAACGTAAGTGTACCCCATAATAGTCCGTTGATTGTTGAAGTTGTTACTGCCGCTGTGATAGCATATGTTGCTTTACCTTGTAGAGCAAGTGGGAAACCGTCTACCATTGTAGCGGCTGCCGAGTTAGCACCTGGAATACCTAGAAGTACTCCTGTGAATGTATCGCCCGTTGTGCTTGCGGCTACAACTGCCATACAAAAGATGACCCCAAGATAGGGATCACCAGAAAAATATCCGATAAATGAAAATAATGCGACTAAGCCGGTTGTGGCTCCTGCGCTTGGAATAATACCAATGACTAGACCGTACAAGGTCCCAGCCATAAGCACTAGAATTTGTTCTAACAATGTGTGTCCTCTTCAAAGGCTCTGAGCTTTATTGTTGTTGTTATTCGCTCAATTATGTATGAAGTTATTTATCTATTCTGTTGTACCGATAGCAAGATTGTAACTAATTGCAAGATGTCCGTTTTTATCCTTTACATCATAGTCAACTGATATATCTGAAATTGACACTACATCTGAATTGGTAACAAATCTATCTAGATTGAATGGATCTTCATTAGTCTTATTATAAAAAGTACCAATGTTATCTAACAGGGATCTAAACTTATATTTCTCTAATAGCGCACTAAGTTCTTCATCATTGGGCGATAGATGGAAATCGCCGACGATTATATGCGGAGTACTCTCGCACTTCTCTAATACAAATTCTATGTCTTGTAATGTCTGCGACTTAGATATCGGAAACTCTCCGCTTTCGTTGGCAAAACACGGAAGAATATTAACTAATCCCACACCACCGACAATAGTTGTTTTCATGGCAATCGTACCTTGCCAATAATCTTCAACTGCACAACAATGTTGCTTATTTGGTAGTACTATTGTATCCATACCTTGTAGTGTACAGGAGTCTCTCTTTCTTCCTATTGATAGTGAAAGATCGCCGAATCCAGGTACACTGTTTTCTATATAGAAACGCCCTTCTACTATATTACACAATTCTTTATACTTGCTTCCTGGGAATCTCTGTAATAGGAACAGGTCTTTGTTATCGGCGTTTCTACTGAAATATTCCCATCCATGACGAAGGTTATCAGTATTATATTGTAATACATTTAATGTAATCATGTTATATCAGTCAGCGACTTCCATTGTAACTGATAAGGTATAGCTATTTGCTCTACTAACTCGCACAGTCTCTTCAATCTTCTGTTCAGCAATTTCCATATTATACATACCTACGATTGCCTTTTCTTCAAGATGAATCTTATTAGCTAAATCAGCCGAAGTTTGTTCATCATGTCTATATATTTCCATAAGTAGATTGATAACAAAATCAAAAGGAGTTGTATCATCGTTATGCATTAACACATAATATCTTTTTGGTTCATCGAATGTAGTGATTGAATCAACTTGAACAATACTACGTGTTTCTTCTTGTGACTGTACGGTCATTGTAATTACCTTTTCATTCTATCCATTTGAATATACAATATTTATCACACGATGTCAATACTACACACCGATTTTTTCTGAAAATAATACAATATCTTTTGCAGGACCAACATCGCACGGCAGCCCCCCATGTGCATTGATGTAATCTTCTAATACTGCTTTGTACCAAAGTTGGCTGTTATGATGTGCTTGCTTATTAAACTTAGAAATGCCAGCAGAACTGCCATCCATAGTCATTAGCGCACGTGCGCTTTCACGTTGCAGTGTTCTTAAATCTAATTCGTCTAGATTAATATCCATTTTTTTCTTCCTATGATAAATAGTACTACACACTAACAGGATGTTAGGTGTATCATGATACATAATTAACATTATATAATAGGAGGCCACCTATGTCAATTAAAAGTACTAAAATTTTCTACCCACATATCGTAAAAGAATATGCGTCAGTAGAAGAATTCATAACTGAAAATAATTACACTGAGTTCTACAATGAACAAAAAGCTACTCTAGTGACTGCGGGTATCGATATTAATGACGATACTAATTACAAAGAAAGTATTTCTGAAGATTCGTTTGAAGCAATCTTAACAGTTGTTTTCGCATCACAAGAAGCACGTGATGAATATGTAGCAACTGCTGGCGAACCTGATCCATCAAATCGCCAACCAATCTTTATTGAGGAAACAGATGATCATATTATCTAAGTACAACTGACTATGATGGAAAGGGGAGCTTTAAACTCCCCTTTTTTTACCTGTTGTTCAATTCACGTAGCTTACGTAACCAACGTTGCCGTCCTGCCTTTTTAGCTGAACGTTTCTTAGCACTAGGCTTTTCAAAATGTCCTCGGTCACGAAATTCTTGTACAATGCCTTCTTCAACGCATTTCTTTTTGAACTTACGCATCGCTCGTTCAATTTGTCCATTCTTTACATCTACTGTTAGACCCGACTTCGCATATCTATCAGTATCATTTCCTTTAATATAATGATTACTCATTTCTTGTTATTACACCTATGATTCTGTTTCCATTTAGTTTGAGAGGTGCATCAAACTTAAAATTGTTAAGATGCTGATCTACTTGCACCTTGAAGAACTCTAGCACATCTATTGCTTTAGAGTTTTCCCGTCCTCTCATTTGGATTGTTAGTTTAACTTTTGCACCCTTATCAATAAATTTTTGTGCCTGCTTCATTTTGTTTAGCAAGTCATGTTCACCGATAGCGGGTCGGAATTTTACCTCTTTCACATCAACGACATTAGCACGGGCTACTCTAGCCTGTTCTTTTTCTCGTTTTTTAAGTTCGTAGTTATATTTATTCAAACTAACAATTTTAGCTACAGGAGGCTTAGCATTTGGTACAATAAGTACTAAATCCAATTCCCGCTTACGTGCCTCATTTAATGCATCGCTTTTTGACATAACTCCGAGTTTTTCACCTTCTTCGGTTACAACTCTTAACTCAGTAGAAACAATCTGATTATTAGTAATTGTTGTATTCTTAACTGGTTTATCTTGTTTGAACTTATTCATTGATGTTCTTGGATTTCCTCATACTTTCATCAAATACCAAAATCGGATCAGCACCATCGCTGATAAATTCTCCCGTAATATGAACTGATTTTAGTCCTTGGCGAGATAGTTTTGGTAGTTTGAATTGTAGTTTCAATAATGATTTTTCGATAACAGTACGCAATCCACGTGCGCCTGTTTTATTTTCACTTGCAATCGTTGCAATCGCCCGTAATGCATCGTCTGTAATCTCTAATTCTACATCATCAAGTGCAAATAATTTTTTGAATTGTGCGACAATTGAATTACGGGGTTCAGTTAGAATACGAACAAGCTGGTCTTCATTAAGTGGATCAAGCCCTACGAGTACTGGGAAACGTCCCATGAACTCTGGAATAACACCGTACTTGATAACGTCTTGTGCTTCTACATTTTCACGAATGTTAACTTCTCGTTTATCTGATTTAACTTCTGCACCAAAGCCAATACCAGAGCCACTTGACATACGCTTCTCAATTACTTTATCAATGCCCACAAACGCGCCGCCTACAACAAATAGAATCTTTGTTGTATCGATTTCAAGCATTTCTGCGCCGGGATGTTTACGACCACCGCCTGGTGGAACACGTACTGTAGTACCTTCTACAATTTTCAGTAGTGCTTGTTGTACACCTTCACCACTTACATCTTTTGTAATAGATACATTTTCGCCTTTCTTGGCTTTCTTATCAATTTCATCAATATACACGATACCACGTTGTGCTTTATCTACATCAAAATCTGCTGAGATAAGAAGACGCTGCACTACATTCTCTACATCGTCACCTACATACCCACTCTCCGTCAATGATGTGGCATCGATCTGTGCGAAAGGTACATCAAGGAACTTAGCGATTGTTTTAGCAATTAGAGTTTTACCCACGCCACTTGGACCCATAATCATAACATTAGACTTATCAAGTTCAATGCCATCATCTGAGTTAGCGTTAATTCGTTTGTAGTGATTGTATACTGCAACACTTAGGACTTCTTTAGCTTCGTCTTGTCCAATAATGTGTGCGTCTAAGAATTCTTTAATTTCGTCTGGTGTTGGGATATCACCAGACATTTCTATAGTAGGGTCGGTGATACGTGCCTCATGAATAATATCATAACACAAATCTACACATTCATTACAAATATATTGATTTGGGCCTGCAATTAGAGTTTTAACTTCGTCTTTGACTTTGCCACAAAACGAACATGTATAATCTTTTTTATCTGACACGTATCACCTTTAGTTTATTTGTCTAGGTCGTCTAACCAACCTGGATTGTTACGTTCTTTGCGAGTATTTATCTCACGTTCAAGTTCTTCAATAGAAACATCGTCTATCGCTTTTTCACGTAGGATATACTCACGCTTACCTGCTTGTACATGATCTAAGTTCTTAGCATCCGCGGCACCTTCAACTAGATTTGTACTCACTTCAATAGATTCATTATCGTCTTTTTCAACAGATTTGTCAAGAGTTTTTTTATCTTTTTTTGCAAACAGTGCATCAAAGATTTCTTCTTGGCGGTCACTGTGATTGTGACGATTTTGGAAACTAAAGTTTGCTGCGATTAGTAGTAGAACTGCTAGTGGATCGAATACAAAGATAAACACAATAATCAACCAGCGAACTGCTTGGTCAATTGTTGATGAACCTGTGTCTCCGTATACCATTTCTGCAATATACTTAATCGGACCAACTTCTGCTTCTAGTTTACGAACTGCTGATTCTAATTCAAACTTTTCATCTAGTAGAGTTTCAATAGAGATTTCACTATCACGTACTTTTTGTACTAGTGCATCAACCTCTGCTGAGTTGTCTACCTCTGCAACTGTATTAAGTTGTGAACGTAAACGGTCAATAGTCTCTTGTGACTTCTGAACATTTTCGTTAGCTTGGTCACGCAAACGTTTGATTTCTTCACGTGCTTGCTCTACAACAGAACCATCAACTGATGTACGAATGTCTTCAACAATCGTTACTAGTCTTGTCTTTTCTGCTGTCTTTGCGTTACGGAATTCTTCAACTTTTGCGGCTGTGCCAGAACCATAATTGCCATCTACACGTGTGCCTACAAGTGCTTGTAGTTTACGAATTTCATCATTCGCTACATACTGCTGTAGTGTATCTAGTGTTGTGTCAATTTTGTTAATTTGGTCTAGGTATGACTTTACTTCTTCATCTGCGCCACGTTGTTCGTCGGCAATGATTGCAAGTTGTTCGTCAATAGCTGGTTGAACACGTTCAAACGCTTTATCCATACGCACTTGTTCTGAGTCAATTTGTGCTTGAATATCGCTTGTATCGTTTGATGTTTCTACTTCAAGTTTGCCTATCTTGATTTCAGTACGACTAATTGTTTCTTCTGTACGAAGAATATCATTAGCGATACGTTCAATCTTTGCTGCTGATTGTTGGCCTTCAGATGCTTGTTCTAAATACGCACTTGATAGAAAGCCGAAAATGCCCATACTTGTGATGAACATTAGTACAACCGTAGCAAACGTTAGATACGATTTAAGTAGAAACGGTGCTCGTTTCCAGTTTCTGTATACCCATGAAGCGGCAACTAACTTACCTACTTCTAGTGATCCTGCCATAATAGCTACTGGTATCGCTGAGGCGGCAAAAATCGCCATAAGACCGGCGACTGAAAACCACGCTGCAATTGCTGCGATAACCAAGGCTACGATGAACACTAATAATGGAAAAAACATATTTTGTCTCCTTTGGTGTTTAATACAAGACCTCTTCATCTGTATTTATCACTTAGGGAGACAAAATTGTGTTTGTAGTTTAGTTAGATAGTGATACGTCCAAGAATACGATAGTACCTTTAGCATACCAGCCGTTTGTATTGAAGTCAAATTGTTGACCATCAGATGAACGAACAGTCACAATGTTCTGACCACGTTGCTTAACTTGCTGTTGCTGATAAGTCGTTGTACACTGTTGCTGTTGACGATAGCCTACAATAACTGTTTCCTGACGAGTACCTTTCTTGTTAGCAGCATCTGCTCCCAAGATAGCACCTAATACAGTTGCGGCATCTTTGCCCTTGCCGTTACCGAACTGATTACCGATTACACCACCGATAAGAGCGCCTGCGAGTGTATCGCCTGTGCTTGCTTGTGCACCAACACGGCGGGTCTCATAGATTGGGACTTCAACTACATTACAGCTTTCGACCGGAACCTGTTTCACTACATTAGTGTAACTCTCTTGCATGTCTACTACTTTTGCTTGAATGCGTTGCGCCATAGCAGAAGTAGACATTAGTGCGATTGCTGCTGTTGCGATTAGAAGTGTTTTCATTTGAGAATCCTCTCTTTTCTGATTACTTAATTAATGTAGCATGATTCGTTTAGATTGTCAACCTTTTTAAAGATAGACATGTAAATTAGTATAAACATTAGTTTCACCATTTAGAAGTTCTGACGCATCAATGAGAAACCATCGACCATCATCATCTTCTACTGTTACTTGAATATCATTGCCGTACTTTGCCCGTGTAGAGATAATTTTACCAAGAAAAGGATTGGATTTATAATAACCACTAACCTCTGTGCCAATAGCATTATATATTGCATTCATGAAGTTATTAATATTTGGGGACATGTTTTTATCCTTTTTGACTAACTTATACATTCTTTATAGAGCGATTCGTTATGAAAGTCAACCTTTTTATGACCCGGTGACAAGTTCAAGTGTACCATCTTCACCGAATTCAAAGTCTTCGATGTAAGAATGATGTGTGCCACTTTGCTTGATGCATGATTCAGCGGCTGCCCATAATGCTTTGATTGAACCATTTACTGCAAGAGAACTAACTTGAGCCATTGCATCGTTAGTACCGTTACGCAAGTCTGCTTCAATTTCTTCAACTGTCGCATCAGGACGTACAAACTCATAAGTAACTTTGCGAACTTTGTTAGTGAACAATTCGAACTCAGGACCTTTAGTACCGAACTCATACATTGACCAAACAGTTGACATGCCCAGTTCTTCTTGCATTGCGAAGAAATGATCCATTGCGATAGTGAATTCATCGTATTGCGCTTGATTTGTCATAATGATTCTCTTTCTCTCTTATTACTTAATTAATATAGCATATGTAGCAGGAATGTCAAGAAAAAAGCGAAACAATAAATGCTTCGCTTTCAATGACTTATAAAATAGTTTAGATTATTATTTTGAAGGTTTGTAGTCGTGGTGATCGCCGTGATCCCATCCCCACCAGTTGATTATTTTAATCCATGGTACGTTTTTACTCTCGCCATCAAGGTGTGCAAATACGTTAACACAACTGGAATTATGAAAAGAGTACAGTACAAATGGAGATAATAAGAAGCATACAATTCTAGGATCAATAAGAGCAAACAAAATAACTAAAACAATATGTATTTTAAAGTAATACCTATGTATGTTCTTTTGAAATTTACTCCTAGCAAAATCTGCAATCAATCTTGGATTTATATTCTGTGGAGCCCAATCTAAGAAATAAACTCTTCTCCACCCAATAATATGAGGCGAATGAGGATCTTTGTCAGTATCTACATACTTGTGGTGCTGTCGGTGAGATGCACTAAAAGAGATAGGCGAGCCTAACCCTGAAAATAAAGTTGGTATGGTATATAGATACCCTTTCCAACCATCTTTATATTTTCCATGTGCAAAATAAAAGTGCATGATGTCACTTCCAGAAAATTTGGCGTACATCATACTTATAAAAAATATTGCTATTGCAATCCATATATTAAATCCGTAATACATTATCCCAGAAATCAATCCGATATGATGCATAGTAATTAAAAATAAATTCTTACTCATTTTCATGATATTAAATCCACTCTGAGATTTTGCGACCGCCTGCTGGATAGATTGAGAAACGTGCGCCCTTGACACCAAAGTTATCACGGTCGCCTTTATACATAGCCATAAGTACTGGTTCGAATTCGCCTTCGATACGTTCACCATTTGTATGTGCTGAGCCTGTAGCAACAAGTTTGTTACCTTTGAATACTGGATCGCCTTGAAGAACTAAGTCTACATTCTGTATTCCGCGTTCACCACCAAAGCCGTTACCGTAAATTGAAATACCACGTAGCTTACCATTGCTAATCTTACGTGCTAGTGTAGTTGCTCTTGGGATAGCACCATCAGGATACCTGTCGATAACATCTTTCGCAAACTTTAGAATTTCTTCTTTTGCTTCTGGCATGTTAGCATAGACAACTTTCATTTCTCTATCACTCATGCCGCCCCATTGTCCAAAGTCTTTTGCTTTAGAACCCTTCTTGTGTGACAACCAAGCTACTTCATTGCCACTTGCATCTACTGCATGGAAATCTGATTTGGGAGTGCCCCGCGTTGAAATGAATTTAGCTACTTTAACTTTCTTATCACCGATAACTAGTTCAATCTCTGGAGCATCGCCCTTCATCTTTGCTAGTTGTTCGTTGATACTAACTAACGCCGCATCTTCGTCACGTGTAGAGAAACCAGCACCTTTTCCGCCAAATTCACTAGTCTTTTCTAGACCAGATAGACGAATTGTACGACCATCTTCTAGTTCGAAGATATCAGGCACTTTGCCATTTTTAAGATTATCTAACAATTCAGGATCACGTTTAATCTTAACTGAGGGTTCTGCTTCACCTCTCAAAGTGAAAGGTTGACCAGTCTCAATCTTATTAATCAACGCCTGCAATCTCGCAGGGTTTTTAAGTAAGTTTGGCCTCTGTAGTGGACCTTCTGATATCTCTGAATATTTCATAATATTATTTATCAAAAAGAAACCCTTTACTAAATCAAATAGTAAAGGGCTCTTTGTGTTCTTTATGTGGACTGATAGAATGGAATGCAGGGTCTAACAGACTAATGTGCGTTGCGTTATATATTCTTTATGTTGTATATTTTTTAGAAGGGTCTAATGAGTGCCTTCGGATGAACTGCCTTGTGTTCAGGTTGTTCCCATGTAGTATTTATAATGTAGCACCTTTAAATCAATTCGTCAAGTACTATTTTCTCTTTTTTCTTTTTTCTTTAATCCAATGGACTCTTTTTCTCCAAAGTCTATATGAACTTGGTTTTAAATTTGCTTACATGATACGCTTGACTTCTGGTTCTTTAATACCAAACTCTCGTTCAATATCCTAAAACGTAACTTCATCACGCCATGCCATTTCAATTAAATCATTGTAGTCCATGCCGTTTATACTAGTACATTGCCATTACGCCATGTATCGTCTACATAGTTCACGATAATAGAAATGCGTCTAGCTGGAAGTGGACTTAGTCCGTGTAGTTCACGTGCTGTATTAGCAAAGAACCAACCGTTGCCAGCAACTGCGGCAGTGTTACGTTTATTAAATGATGTACTCACACTGCTATCTGTCAAGTATAGTTGTAGAGTGAATAACTTTGCAGGATCATCATAATGATTATGTAACCAACTGCCTACTTCATCTTTACATAGTTCGATGCGTGTTCTACAATTAGTATAGTCTACTCCAGTAATATCTGAGAATAAACTCTTTGTTTCATGCTTATCAAATATACTACATATGCGCTTGAAACTTCCTGCGGCGTACTTGTTCATCCAGATACGGTAATGCTTGTCAGTTCTCATACCCTCAATCTTACCCCATTCAAACATGTTACTAGATACTGCAACTAGTGACAGTAAGTGAGGATCTAGTATCTTTTCAAATGTAAAACATTCAAAGTTTGCATGTGGCATCTTACTATAATTAATAAGTTCTACCGATTGTATATCTGCCATTCCCCGTTAACCTTTTCTACTGTTGGTCTATCACATACTGTAACAACATTCTTTTTTAATTGATACCATCTTGGTGGATCATATAATGTTGGGTTAGATAATTCTTGTGCTGTTCTATCTGTAAGTTCTTTGTAAGTAACATTACGTCCAGCTGGTCTGCGAATAGTGTTAGGACCGTTTATAGTCGTATTTATTAATACAACCAACCCTTCGATTGAGAATTCTATATCTGTAATAGATTTAAATTCTAAGTGAGGATAATCTTCTCGCACAGTTCCTTTATAGTCAGTTACCATACCCAATACGGTATCTGTATAATATTCACTGAATAATAATCTAGTATTACCAGGATGTGTTCCCCATAATCCTGTCTCAAAATAATTTAGACTTAATGGGTTTTTAATTTTAACACCACTACTTAAATCGCTTAATATATAATCTAGTGAATTAATCTTTTCTAAGTCTCGGTGAGTTAATCCCGGATCGTTACTATAAACTGTTTTATTATCTTTAAACAGATTTTCTATTTCATCATTAATTGATGCATGTATATCACGCTTAAAGAAATTATCATTTATTTGTTTTAACGTGCCACTGAATATATAAGTCTTTGTATCCAGATATAGGTCAATCGCCTGCACTACTTGTACAAACGATTGATAGTCTTCTAAATGATATGCGTGTGGTATGTTATCAATCGTAATCATTTAACAGTTCAGTTTTATCTCCAGTATACCCTTTTGCTGGGTTCATATCATCTGCGCCAGGAAGTGGGTCTTTCTTTTCTACAATTACAGGCCAGATTTCGCCATACTTTTTATTAATATCAAAAAGACGTTGCGTGAATAGTGGTGATGTATCTGGAATAATAGCTTCTGCTGGACATTCCGGTTCACACACTCCACAGTCAATGCATTCGTCTGTATTAATTACTAGTGTTTCTTCTCCCTCATAGAAGCAGTCTACTGGACAAACTTCTACACAGTCCGTGTATTTACATTTAATGCAATCTTGTGTTACTACATATGTCATATGATAAATTTATCCTCAGTTTCTATTACTTTTCTAAAAAGATTGGCAATCATTATATTTGCTGTAGGTGATGGATGCGACATATCATACCCGAAACCCTTGAGTTTTAAAAACTCTTCCCTGTCTTTAAAGTATTCTTCTTCTGCAACTGTTGAAGTAGTTTGATGCCCATAATTATAGACCTGATTTGGATTTAATCTATATATGTCTAGATTCCATTTCTCGTTAAGTTCTACAAATTTCTTTCGATAAGATTTAAATACCGCATTTGTTTTCACTTCATTGACTAATTCTTTTGTATTTCCGTGTGTTTGCAAATTACTAGACTCATATTGTTTAGTAATCGTATTGTATTTTTCGAGTCTTGGAGTAAACCACCCTGAAATTAAAATACCTTTCGGCGCTGTGCCAAAATATTCAAGCCATGCATTTAGTAGTCGGTATGTAGTTGCGATGCCGCCAGCCGGAACACCAAGATTTAGACAGTTCAATCCATTGTATCTACTCAGAATTTCAGGCCAAGTAAAGTAGTCTGGAATACCGATTCCAAAAGTCCAACTACATCCCAGACAGACATACGATTTCTTCCAATGATTAACGGTAACATCTTCCATTTTAGATAAAATAGGACTGCTTCTGAATCCATAATGATCCGTTTTATACGTATAATTAGGTCTTTCTAAATTCCACCATTGTCGCCCACCACCGATGCCCATTGTGGGATCAAAAAGATAGTGCAATTGCGATGGAGTCAATTCCTTTTCTGCACGTGTTTTTAAATTATAGAATTCACTACAATCAGCTTCAAAAAGATAGTCAAACTGGCCCGTTTCCATCCAGCGCCCAAAGCGGTACCTATCATCTACTGTCATTAAATTCTCCTACCATAACTGACTTTTTATTGATCTGGGAGACCGCTAAAGCCTCCCAGATATTGTTACTTGCCTTTGTTTACGAAGTCGTAAAACTGGCGTGCTGTTTCTAGTACTTGGTCTGAACCTGGAAACTCTGGGAATTCAACTTTGGTCACAACTTCATCATGTTCTTTGCGAACTGATGTTTCTAACGCACCAACTTTAGCGTAGTAGTCTTGCCACATTTGATTCTGTGCCATTTCCAATACTTGTGTGCGGATTTCATAACCATTCTTGTTGAATGCTACTTTAGGCATTGCTGGCATCTGTGGTGCCATTTTTGAGAATGCATCTGTAAATGCCTCTGGCTTCATGCCTGTAGTTGTGTATAGTTCGGCAAATTTGTCTGCCATTTCTTTCATTTGTTTTACATCGAACATTTTGTTCTCCTTTGTGTGTATGTGTGTATGCGACTATTCTGTTGCTAGGTCAGTCGCCAACCCCCACGTGCTTAAATTAAGCCGCTAATGCCATTTCTGGCGCTTTATTTGCGTTTGCAATTAAAAAGTTTATTCGCGGTAACGGCGCTTATATCCCGGTAACTCCACTCTTCTATCCTGCCTGTCGATCCTAGTTCTACCCCATCAAATGTACATTAGAGTCACCGTCAAATGTACATTTGGTGGAGTAGCGCGGTACTGCCCCGCGGTCCAGTTCAGTCGTCAAATTGCTTCAACGTTACAGTCTATTTATAACATATGTATTCAGAGTTGTCAAGTATTAAATAAAAAAAGGGAGCATTAAGCTCCCCTTTAATAATAACAATGTTATTGTTAGATTAGAATGCGAATGATGCTGTAATT
>Ga0206131_10001655_pt1 | contig 28379 bp, 15 predicted proteins | sample Helgoland_Spring_FD_148636 | JGI IMG/M metagenome (GOLD analysis project Ga0206131, IMG submission 148636) | Pelagic subsurface seawater microbial communities from Kabeltonne, Helgoland, North Sea - Helgoland_Spring_Bloom_20160517_1 | ecosystem: Environmental > Aquatic > Marine > Epipelagic ...
GTTGAAGATCTTAGCCAACCTGGGCTGAGTATCCAACCTGATCCAAATCTAACCACCTTTAATATCGGTGCGGTTAACATTCAAGAAAATGAACAAAGGGACCCCATCAATTATAGCGTACCTCCCGGAATTCAAAGAGAAGTTGATCCCTCTCAACCATATGCGCGACAGATGAATGAACAGTCTCTTGTTTTGGAAATCTGTAACCTTCAGGATGGCGATGCTAGAGCGGCATACCGAAACGTTCAATTTGATGTTCGGACATACAAGAAACTCAAGATGTTTGTTCATGCTGAAGAGATCATTCCTAATACACTTGACGATCATGAGCTTACCCTTTTTGTTCGCTTAGGGACTGATTTTGTGGATAATTATTACGAGTACGAGCTTCCAATGGATGTTTCAGAATGGTATGAAAATGGTGCAGATGACATATGGCCTGCGACCAATGATATTGAAATCGTTTTTGATGATCTCATCAATTTAAAAAAAGAAAGAAACGCTATAGTCGAAGAAGGAGGAACTGGTATTTCATACATTGTAGAATACTCTAAAACTGATCCAAAAAATAACGAAAGAAGAATTAAAGTTAAAGGAAGTCCAAATCTACAAGGATTGAAGACTATTATGATAGGTGTTCGAAACCCTCTTCAAAATGACCCAAATAATATTTGGCTTCCAGATGATGGAGATGCCGAATGTGTGAATGTCTGGGTCAACGAAATGAGACTTACTGATTTTGTTAGTGAGGGCGGTTCTGCCGCAGTTGGACAATTACAATTGAAACTTGCCGACTTTGCCAATATCAATGCGTCAGGAAACTACTCTGGCATAAATTGGGGAAGTGTAGATAGCCGTGTTCAAGATCGACAAAGAAATGAACAAATAGGATTTGATTTAAATTCAACAATTCAGCTGGGGCAATTTTTTGGGAAACAAGCTCGAGTTTCATTACCATTTTTTTATGGATACTCTTTAGGTTTGATCAATCCCGAATATGACCCTTTCAATCCAGATATTAAACTGGCAGATTATGATGATGCCACTAGAAGAGAACGTAAAAAACTAGGCCAAGATTTTAATGAAAGAAAATCATTCAACTTTTCGAATGTAAGAAAAGAAGCAAAGGCAGGAAGTAAAAATCATTTCTGGAGAATATCCAATTGGGCGGCAAGTTATGCCTTCTCAGAAAATCTGCAGCGAGATTTTAATACTAAAAAAGACCTCACAAAAACATGGACAGGTGCTTTAAATTATAATTATACCTTCAAAGGAAAACCACTCCAACCTTTTAAAAAATGGAAACCTGTTCAGAAAAATAAATACCTCAAACTCATAAAGGATTTCAATGTCTTCTTGATGCCCAAAAATATTTCCTTCACAAATGATTATTCAAGAATCTATAATGAACGTCAGGTAAGAAACAATTTAGTTCCAGACTATGAATTCGACCCTATATTTTTAAAGCGTTTTGACTGGAATAGAAAATATGAAATTGGTTATGACATAACCCGAAACCTCAAAACGACCTTTAGTGCGAGAAACCAAGCTATTTTCGAAGAAGGAAACAACAGTGTTGACCGCAATGCAAATCCTGAGGGATATCGTGAGTTTTTAGACACCATACGTTCGCAAATGGCGACCTTGGGTAGAACGATGCAATATAACCAAAACGTCACCATAAACTATAAGATTCCTTTTAATAAATTCCCGTTAACAAATTGGATCAATGCCAATATAAAATATACGGGAGGTTACAACTGGTCGAGAGCACCATTGGGTCAAAGTGCCTTTGGAAATACGATTCAAAACAGTCGAAATATCAATATGACTTCTCAAGCTAATTTTGTCAACTTATATAACAAAGTGCCATTCTTCAAAAAAATCTTATCTGAAGGCCGAAACTCAAGAGGTAGAATCAACCCACGCAGCGGTCCAGGAAGCAAAGGGTCTGATGGCAACAACCCAAAAACAAATGATGAAGAAAATAAAAAATGGGAGTGGATCATTGTTGAAGATTTAGAGCCGGAAATCCCATTAGATTCCATGACAAAAGAAGAACTAAAGGCATACAAGAAAAAGAATAGAGCGCACAAAAGAAAAACGCGAAAAGAAGAACGTGCAAAAAGAAAAGTCCCAAAAATCCTTGGATTCTTTGCTCGAATGATTATGACTATAAGAAATGTCTCCGGTACATATGCATTGACTGACGGAACGCTACTCCCAGGTTTTTCTGAAGAATCTAGATTTCTAGGGATGAATAATTCTACAACCCAACTCAGTGGATTTGTATTCGGGCAACAAGGCTACGATATTTTTGGAAGGTCAAACGGATACAATGTATCCCAGTTGGCAACGGATAATAATTGGTTGGTTCGAAATGAAAACCTCAATACCCAATATGCGACAACGCATTCCACTAATTTATCAATGCGTGCCACCTTAGAACCTTTAAAAGATGTCAATATTGATTTAAACCTAAATAGAAACTACTCTAATAACTCTGGAGAGTTCTATCGTTGGAACGAAGGAGCTGAAGCATTTGAGGGACAAAGCCAATTCCAAACCTCCACCCTCACCTATTCAACAATCACATGGGGCACCTCATTTATTAAACAGGGATCGCAATACCAATCTTCAGTATTCGATAATTTATTAAATAATCGAACTGACGTTTCTCAACTTATAGGTAGTCAAAATTCAAATTCTTCATTAACAGGCGCGGGTGGATATTACAGTGGTTATTCAGGAAGTCAGCAAGATGTTGTTCTTGGCGCATTTATGACGGCATTTAATGATGCAGCGGTAAATAGTAGAAATATTGACCCTATGCAAAGCGTCCCGTTACCAAATTGGTCCGTAAACTATAGCGGACTTACCAAGTATAAATGGACTAAGAAATTCTTAAAGTCTTTTATCTTAAGACATGGATACAGTTCTACAGTTTCGTTGAATGGCATGCAAACTAATTTAAATTCAGAATCAGATAACCAAGGAAATCTAATCGCATTAGATATCGATAACAATTACATTCCTGATATGCAAATTCAAAATGTTGTAATTAGCGAACGTTTTTCCCCTCTTATAGGTATCGATGCAAATTGGATCATTGGAAATCATACCCTTCAGACTCGATTTGAATACAAAAAAGACAGGCAAGCAACTCTAGCACTTAGTAACAATCAGGTTACAGAATCTCTCTCCGAGGAGATTGTTATTGGTACAGCGGCCCGTATTAAAGATGTCAAGCTACCTTTCCGTAATATTAAATCAAGCGATGTCAATATTAAATTTGATTTTTCTTTCAGAGACAACCTAACTGTAATCAGAAAAATTATTGAAAACACCAATCAGGCAACCGCCGGTCAGAAAACAGTTGCAATAAAAATCTCTGCTGACTATAACATTACCAATAATTTAACACTCATGTTTTATTATGACCAGAACTTAAATACACCTAAAGTCCAAACCTCGTACCCAACTGGCAATATTAACACCGGATTTAAAATCAGGTTCAATTTAGCTGGAGTACAATGATTATAATTCGAGAAGTTAAGCCTCAAGATATTTCTTCTGTTTTAGAGCTTATTAGAGAACTGGCTGAGTTTGAGCACGAACCAAAAGCTGTTGTAAATACAAATTCAGAACTAAACCAACATATTTTCAAGGATAAAATATGCAATGCTATAGTGGCCGAAGACAAAAATGAAATAATTGGATTTGCTCTTTACTATAATTCTTATTCAACCTGGAAGGGCAAATGTTTATATTTAGAAGATCTATATGTTCAAGAAGCCAAAAGAAAGCATGGTGTAGGAGCTTTACTTTTTGAAAAAATCATATCTATAGCTAAAGATCAAAAGGTAAGACGTTTGGAATGGTTGGTTTTAGATTGGAACCATCCGGCTATTCAATTCTATAAGAAATACGGGGCCAAACTTGACAATACCTGGATGAATGGAAAAATCGAATTTAACGACTGCATCAAATAATCATTCAAATACACTTTATTTTCATCCCGAATAGGCGTTTATTCATTGTATCCATTTTAGTCTTTTACATCTCTGTATCTTGTTTAGGAAATAAGGAGAGACACAGGCAACTTCTTATGCAAAATTCAAAACTGCTTGGAGAAGCAGTTATTTCTAGTTTGATAAGAGTTTAATAGTTTTAGTCGACCCGCTTGGGTCATTTGCATGAGAAGTTCCTGTACCTTATTAATAAAATGCAGTAGCACAAACAATCAATATAGAGGCCTTTTTTAAGGCCTTTTTTTATTTTAAAAGTGTAATAATAACTCAAAGTGTTATTTTCTTCAATTGAAAGGGTTGAATATTCATCGACCTTCTCCTACTTTAATGAACTACTTATCTTAGAAGTGAAATAAGGAGAGACACAGGCAACTTCTTATGCAAAAAGTTAACTGCTTGGAGAAGCAGTTTATTTCTAGTTTGATAAGAGTTTAATAGTTTTAGTCGACCCTCTCGGGTCATTGCATAAGAAGTTCCTGTACCTTATTTATAACTTGCAGTAACACAAACAATCAATAAGAAAGGGCCTTTTAGGTCCTTTTTTGATTTTATGTGTTTATTCGCACCCAACAAAAAAACGCAGAATCATAATATTTAAAGGCAAATACTCCAGAGTTTAACTGATTTTCCATAACTTTGTACATAAGGATAAACAGGTCCCTTCTCACGCATTACTTAAAATCTTGCTTGGAGAAGCTAGATTTGTATCATCTAATGATAAGAGTTTAATAGTTTTAGCAAGGTCCACCTTGGACCACCCGTGTGAGAAGCCCTGTCCTTAATTATCACTGATTCACACTCAGATTCACTTGGATTCCTTTCTATATATAATTGGCCTGCTCGGACAAGCATCGTTTTTAAAAGCACTCATTTGCAATTCAAGTACAAAGACTCCGTCTTCTATAGAATTAGGCACGAAAATAAATTCTGTAATCGTCCGCTTTGTATTCGTGTTCAATGGCACCTCCCAAAAGGCATGATGAAAAGCCAAAATTCCATCATCCTGTTCTTTATCGACAGATGGTAGATCTATCAATACATGTTCAATACCTTTTGAAATCAGATACGTTGCAATGCGCGCATCAAGATATGGAGGATTGGTGCCTGTATATGAACGATTTCGCTTTAGCTCATTATTCGGTAAAGTTCTCAATATTATTGCCTCAATACCCATAGCTAAATTTATATTTTGAAGCTGTCCTAAGGTGATTATTTGGTCGCCATTCTGAGCCAATGGTTCAATAGAAATAAGCTGAGCGTTAAAAAAGAAATCCTTTAAACCATCATTTACTGAATGAAATGATTTGGTAATATGTCCGCAGCATTCAGTATGTGTAATGTGTGCGTGTGGATTGAAGAAAATATTCTTAAAATTCACCACGCCACCTTCGGAAACACTACCTACAAAGTTACCGTCTCGAACGGGTTCAATGACCGGTTTACCCTGACCCCATGCTTTTAAACTACCATCTTCAGCATTAAGCTCTATTGATAAATCAATGGGTTTGTTCGTGTTTATATATTCAGTTTCATTCAGCCGTAAAATCATAAGCTAAATTTAATACAATATTCCTTCATAATTTATGATAGAATTCACCAAATAGTTCAGAACTGCACTATCTTTGTTTCATGGAACAAAAACAAGATAAACTCAAGGAAATTATTTCTCATGCAAAAGAATATGGGTTTGTTTTCCCTTCTTCAGAAATTTATGATGGCCTAGCCGCCACCTACGACTACGGACAACTTGGTGCAGAGCTTAAGAATAATATTAAGCAATATTGGTGGAAATCGATGACCCAGATGCATCAAAATATTGTGGGTCTTGATGCTTCTATATTTATGCACCCAACGACTTGGAAAGCATCTGGACATGTAGATGCTTTTAATGATCCATTAATTGATAATAAAGATTCTAAAAAAAGATATAGAGCTGATGTTCTCCTGGAAGAACACATGGAGAAAATCAATAAAAAAATCATTAAAGAAATCACTAAAGCGAAAAAACGATTTGGTGAAAAATTTGATGAAACCGAATTCAGAAAAACGAATCCCAATGTTCTTCGAAATCAAGGTAAAATAAATGACATTGAAGCTTCCATGAAAAAGTCACTTGAAGAAAATGACCTCGAAGCATTGCGAAACCTCATTGTTGACTTGGAAATCTCTTGCCCGATTTCAGGCTCCAAAAACTGGACAGAAGTTCGGCAGTTTAATCTTATGTTTTCCACTGAAATGGGGTCTGTTGCAGGCGACGCCTCAACGATATACTTAAGACCAGAAACCGCTCAAGGTATTTTTGTGAATTTTTTGAATGTACAGAAATCAGGAAGGATGAAAATCCCTTTTGGCATTGCCCAAATTGGAAAAGCATTTCGAAACGAAATTATAGCACGACAATTCATCTTTAGAATGCGGGAATTCGAGCAAATGGAAATGCAATTTTTTGTCCCTCCAGGAGAAGAACTCAAATGGTATGACTATTGGAAGACACAAAGAGAAAAATGGCATAAAAACCTTAACCTCGGAGAAGACTTGCATAGATTTCATGATCATATTAAACTCGCTCACTACGCCAATGCTGCATGTGATATAGAATTTGATTTCCCGATGGGTTTCAAAGAGCTAGAAGGAATACATTCCCGAACAGATTTTGATTTGAAACAACACGAGAAACATTCAGGAAAAAAACTGAGCTACTTTGACCCTGAGCGAAATGAGAGCTATGTACCCTATGTCATTGAAACTTCCATCGGTCTTGATCGAATGTTTTTAGCAGTATTAAGTGCCTCGTTTACAAAAGAGAATCTTGAGAACAATGCGTCAAGAACGGTTTTAAAAATACCTGCACCTCTTGCACCAGTAAAGGTTGCTATTTTACCACTCGTGAAAAAAGATGGGCTCCCTGAAGTTGCTAATGAGCTAGCAAATAAGCTAAAATTCGACTATAATTTTCAGATTGATATCAAAGATTCAATCGGAAAAAGGTATAGAAGACAGGATGCTATTGGGACACCTATATGCATCACCATTGATCATCAAACTAAAACAGACCATACAGTCACGATTAGATTCCGTGACTCAATGAAACAAGAAAGAGTCTCCATGGATCATATCGAGATGATTCTTAACGAGCAATTGGGTTGGAAAAATTTACTAACTAAATTAGCATAACACTTGAAACTGACGCAATATTTTTTATTCTTATTCTTGTCATTTTCTGTGAATAGTCAAATGATTTTGAATCAAAATGGAGAGGCGTTCATCGAACCTCAATTTTTCAACACTGCCTTCATTATTAAAAACAAAATAAAGTCCATTCACGGTAGCTATTCTTTTAAAAAGGATGGCGATTTGATTCGCGAGGTTCCTGGTTCATATACATACACTTTCGATCAATCAGGCAAACTAACATCAATGATTGACATCAAGTGGAATGGGAAAACATTAGATACCATTGTACATTATTATAGTTTTGACAGCTCCGGGAAATTATGTGTTATAAAAGAAAGTGAATTTGGAGGCATTACACAAAAAGAAATGCTTTATGACAGCATTGGAAGAATCGCGAGTATTACAAACTTTAGAGTTGCCGTAGATAAGTTTGGAACAACCATAAAGAGCACTGAAGTGAATCAAGAGACTTTTAGCTATCACGGAGGCAAAAAAACGACCTACAATTCTTACGGCTTGCCATATCTCATCTCCTCAGAAGAAACAGACACAGATGGCTACCTAGTATCTCGAAAAGAGAAATTAAAAAGAAGTGGTACGCTTTCTACTAAAAAATATCAATACAATGAAAAAGGTTATCTCGATGTTATAGAAACCTATTACAACAAGACTATAGAGCCCGTTGAATCAGTTAGCTTTTTATACGATCCATTTGGGAATCTTACCGAACGGCTAGATAAGAAAATGAACATTCTCGTTAATGAATTACAACTTATTTATGACGATAAAACCCAATTATTGTATTCAATTATCAGACGAGATCCAAGTACGAATTTTATGGCAATCATTAGATTTAAGACCTACGAATACTACCCCTAAATTAAAATAACATAACTTTAACAAATCGCTGTAAGTCAATATGGGACGTGTTTATATTATACATTCGGCTTGGTTTATCTCGTAGCGTTTCTTTTTTATCTAATTTGGCATAAAAATTCCAATAGCAAGGGAAATACACAACAATATGAAAAATTTATACTTATTTGTTCTTACTTTTTTATTGACTGGTACGCTTTTAGCACAAAAGAACAAAAGCAATTACGATTCCAAATGGTTTATTGGTTTTAATACTGGAGTAACATGGAGTAGTTCAGATATTGACGATTCATTCACCATAAGAGATGCACAAAATGGACGATCCACACGTCCCTCAGGTTGGAGTTTGTTTTTAGGCAAATCGTACAATTATGATTATGGCAAGCTGCTGAGTTTTGATATACGAGGACGATATTTACATGGGCACTGGTATGGACAAAATACCGAAATCGATTCGTCATTAACCGCCATTAATGTTGATGCTCAGGATTTATACAATCAATACAACACCGAATTTGGTGGATTTATACCAAATTATTACACAGACTTGCGACGCTTGAGTCTAGAGCTGGTAATTCATTTAAACAAGATTCGTGAGAAAACAGGTCTTGACCCATACATATTCGGGGGAGTTGGATTTTCTTGGAAAACAATTAAAGCAGACTTAACATCGCTTAATGAATTTGGTGAATCAGAATTGTATTCTGAAACACAGATGCTCAATAATGATTTAGATTTTGAGTTCGAAACAGATCTTATTGACAAACAAAAATATTTCATGCCGAGTTTGGGATTTGGACTTGCTTATGATTTTGGCAAAACATCAATAGGTTTAGAACACAAAACAACGTTTACACGTGGCGATCAATTTGATGGTTATGTATCTGAGGTTCCTAGACTTGAAAATGATTTATATCACTACACCTCAGCCTTTATAAGATTTCGTCTTGGTGGATCTAGCCGAGCTCCTCGACCAGCACCTAAACCGTCGACTTCTTCGAATAATTCTTCTGGATTTACAAGTTGCCCGTCGCCCGTTGTAAATATTCTCAACACAAATAATACAAGTTCAACTCAAGGAACATTGATTATCGAAGCTAAACTCAACAACGTTAATGCTGTGAATCAAATTAAATTAACTGATATGAATCAAATGCCGCTTCCATTTGATTATGATGCATTAACTAATAAAGTAACAGCCACAGTAACACTAGTTCCTGGCAACAATACTTTTTTCCTTAATGCTAAAACAAGTTGTGGTAGTGACATGGAGCGTCTCAATATTCAAAATACCACAAGCTCTTCTTCAGGCTTCACAAGTTGCCCTTCTCCAGTTGTGAATATCCTAAATAGCAACAATACTTCAGTTAGTCAAGGAACTGCGACTATTAATGCGCGTATAGAGAATGTTAACAATGTAGCAGAAATAAAGCTTACTAACGCAAATCAAGTTCAGCTTCCATTCAACTATGATATGAACAGTAAATTGCTTTCAGCTACAGTTACTCTAATTGAAGGAAATAACGTATTTTATGTGTCTGCTGCCAACAATTGTGGCGGTGATTCAGAACAAATAAACATACAGCATACTAATATTAACTGTCCTTCTCCAGCAGTAAATGTTATTAATGGAAACAATTCATCTTCAAGCCAAGGGGATTTAGTCATCAGCGCTCAGATCGAGAATGTAAATAATGTATCAGAAATAAAATTGACCAATGGAAATCAAACACCGATTCCATTTAATTATGATTTTAATTCTAAAATATTGACGGCAACAGTTTCATTAACTGAAGGAAACAACATATTCTTTATATCGGCAATAAATAGCTGTGGTGGTGATACAGATCAAATAAATATTTCATTTACTAACGTACCATGCCCATCTCCTACGGTCAATGTTTTAAATGCCAACAATACGCAAGTTAATCAAGGCATCCTATCGGTAAGTGCACAAATTATAAATGTAAATAGTGCTTCTGAAATTATTTTTACTGATATCAACCAAGCACCTATTCCATTTAACTACAATTTTAATACGAATCAGCTTACGGCATCTGTATCTTTAACAGAGGGTATTAATACCTTTTTCATAACTGCCTCAAATAGTTGCGGTAGCGATACAGACCGATTGAATATAGAATATACAAACTGTTCTGCCCCAACAGGAACATTTATTAGTCCTTCGTCAAATTCGACTGTGCAATCATCAAATAACTTAATTCAGGCAAGTATTATTGGTATTACTGATGTTTCATTAGTAAAACTATTTGTAAACAACAATCAATTGTTTGGATTTAATTTTAATCAAGATACGGGGCTTTTACAAGCCAATTTATCTTTGACTCCAGGTCAAAATGCTGTAAGACTTGATTTTGCAAATGACTGTGGTCAAGGAACCGTAAGTAATACAATTTTTTACCAGCAATGCGAACCTCCGGTTATAGAATTGATTCATCCTTCAGCATCTGGAGCTACAACAAATATTCAAAACCAAAATATTGATATTCAAATTACCGGAACAGATATTGTCAAAAACAACATTGAGGTAAAGCTAAATGGTAAGCTTATGAATATTTCGGCTGCGTCATATACCAACCAATTGTTAAGCTTTTCAATTGTTTTAGCACCTGGTATAAATACCATTTCTGTGGATGTTCAAAATGAATGCGGCTCAGCTTCAGAGATATTCACTATCGATTTTGAAAACTGTACCGCACCTTCAATTGCATTTAATGGTATACAATCAGGACTCATAACAATGGCGTCGACCTTGAGCTTGAACATGACCATAAATGAAATTTTCGGAGCTCAAAATATTTCTTACAAGCTCAATGGTCAAAACATGGAAGGTCTAATGTATAATGCTCAAAGTAATAGTCTCTATGGTAATATTATATTAACTCCAGGTGACAACTACTTTACAATCAGCGCAACAAATGACTGTGGAACAGCGGTAGAAACATTGCATGTTTTCTATAACGATTGCGAAACACCTACAATTTCAATTTCGAGTTTAGGTTCGTCAACAGGAGGGACGAATGTATCTATTACCAATCCTACTTATACCCTTATGGCACAAATAAGTCATGTGAAATTACCCAAGTATATTTCACTGAAGCATAATGGACAGAATGTTAATTTCTCATTTGTGAAAGGGGAATTATTCAGCAATGTAACATTGATGCCAGGTCTGAATAAGTTTACACTTTCCGTAAAAAGTCCATGTGGTGATGCAAGTGCAGATTTAACAATTGTATATGATGATTGTAGGCCTCCAATTATAAGTTTAAAAGTTCCTTCAAGTAATGTAACTCAGAGTACAAATCAAAAAGTTCAAATTATCGCAAAAATTACTAATGTCCCGAATAATGGTCAGGTCACTGTATTAAATGGTAACACATCTATCCCGTTTGCTTTTAGTAATGGGATAATTAAAACACAGGTTATGCTTATTGATGGTCCAAATTCAATCACAATACGGGCTAAAAACCCTTGTGGGGAGGATACTGAAAATATTTCAATTTCTTATGAACCTTGTCAGACTCCTCAGATCATAATGAACCCGAGTACACCTTCGATGGTCATGACATCCCAGGTTCAATTAAATGCAGTCATCCAGAATTATGCAGCAAGCACAAATGTGACAATAACTGTTAATGGACATGCCATAGCACCATCTAATTATCAAATAAATAATGGAAACCTTTCAGGTATGGTTCCATTAAATAATGGTTCGAACGTCATAAGTGTATATGCCGTAAGTCCATGCGGATCGGATGCAAAAGAATTTTCTGTTCTTCGTTGTAAAAACCCTTCAGTTAACTGGATTAATCCTGCATTGGTAAACACCGTTGTGACGAATGAAGCTTTTACACTTCAAGTAATGGCCAACAATGCTTTCAATGCTTCGAATATCATTCTTACATTTAATGGAGCTCCTATTGGCTTTAATTACAATGGCAATACAGATGCGTTGACTGCGAATGTGAATTTGGTACCAGGAGACAATGTGTTCTCAATGAGAATCTCTAATACTTGTGGTATGACAAGTTCTAATATTAAGTTAATTTACCAGCCGGGGAATAACGGTTCTAATGGCAATAATGGATCTAATAGCTTAAATGGAAATAGTGGAAGCAATGGGTCAAACGGCAATAATGGTAATAATGGCTCCAATGGAAACAGTGGAGGTAACGGTTTAAATGGTTCTAATGGAAACAACGGAAGCAATGGGTCAAACGGCAATAACAATTCTAATGGAAATAATGGCCATGGAAATAATGGAGATGGTGTAGACGTCTCTAACCCTGGACAAGGCAGCGGCGGGCCTAATGGCCAAAATGACCCTAGTGGAAATGTGGATGACGAAAATCAACCAGGGAATGGATCAGGAAATATGGGGACAAATGGAAATAATGGCGGCCAAAATAATAAAAGCCAAACACCAAGTCCTTCGAACGCTCCAAAAGGGAATTCGGGATCCAACAAAAACACAACTGCACCAAAAGGAAATACATCCTCAGGAAATAAGGGCTCAGGTGTTAAGTCAAATAAACCGTCGGGCAGTTCGAACCAAAAGGGTACACCGAGCCCAAAAACACCAACAAAAAACAATGGAAAAGGAAAAGGCCGATAGGCCTTTTTTTATTGGCTTCACTACAGTTTTCTCATTTAATCTTAGTATGTTTGCAGACTAAAATTATTACAGGTTATGGCATTAATAGGGAAAATTAGAGAAAAGTCAGTTCTTCTAGTAATCATTATCGGTCTTGCATTATTAGCTTTCATAGCAGGAGACTTCTTTAGCACACGTGGAGGAGCCGGTGCCTCAGGTGCATACGGCGTAGGACATGTTTTCGGAGAGAAAGTGGACATGAATAAATATGAATATTTAAGAGCTAAATATCAAGACAACGCTTGGCCTATACTCATTGACTCTATGATAATGAGTAAAGAATACCAAGACTTAGGAATTTCAGTATCAGATAAAGAGCTTAATAGTTATTTGATGGCTACCGATGGCTTTGATATTTGCCCAGATCAAAATATCCGTTCATTTTTTACAGATTCAGTAACGGGTCAAATCACGGAGCAGTCGAAAATTGATGGTCGTGTAAAACTCAAGCAGCAACTCGACGATGTAAAAAAAGATAAAGCGCGTTGGGCCGAACTTAAACGTTATTATTCCAACCAGAGAATGAATCAAAAATATATTGATGTTGTTTCACAAGGTCTTTATATTTCCAGTCTTGAAGCAAAAGACGATTTTACAAACAAAAACCTTCGAAAAGATATTGACTATCTTTTGAAAAATAACAATACAATCCCAAATGATAATATTGAAGTTAAAGATGCAGATCTAGCAGCATATTACGCTTCTCGCAAATGGGACTCTAGATTTCAGAGTGATGAAGCATACAAGGTTGTGAAATTCTTCAGTATTGATGAATCCCCATCCTCAAAGGACACTACGGAATTCAACGCGAAATTTGAAAACTTCAAAACAGGTTTGGCTAGTGCAGATAATGATACCATATATTCAAACTCTAAGAGTGATATTAAATTGTCTTTCTTTAATGCGCGTTCTACGTTTGTTCCTGAAGGACATTTTAAAGCCGAAGAATTATTTACATACCCTAAAACAATGGATTCGACTTTTGCAAATGCAACAATCGGTGCTATTGTTGGACCTTATTCTTGTGGACAAAAAATGAAGACTAAAACCAATGGTCTAGACTATTATGCAGTTTCGAAGGTTATTGGAAAAACCTCTTCAAGAATAAAAGCAAGACATATATTACTGCAAGTAAATGCAGAAAGAGATTCTGCGTCAAATGATGCATTGGCAGCAAGCCTTCTGAATCAAATCAAATCTGCAGCTGATAAAAATGTAACCTTCGAAGCTTTGGCTAAAGCAAATTCGGCTGATGCAAGTATAGAATTTGATAACCTCTTAGAGCTTACCTTAATATACCCTGAACAAACAAGAACAAAATTCTTTGGTAAAGAAATATCTGAATTCTGTACAAACAATGCTGCAGGTTCAGTTGCAATAGTAACCTCAAGCCTTGGAACCCACATCGTGGAGGTTCTTGAAAAAGATGACAATAGCTTGCCTAAGCTAGCCACTATTTTTAAAGAATTTAAGCCTTCGGAAGAAACAATGAATTTGAAAGAAAAAGAATCGGATAATATTTTGAGTACTTTATATCAAGGAACCGAAAAGTTAAAGTCTTCGAAGGAAATTAGAAGCTACTTTGACTCTGTAGTTCTTGCGAAATCTTATAAAGCTCGAGCTTTGAAATTAGTAGATAATAATCCCTTAGTTCCAGCGTCGTATCTCAACAGTTCTAATGCAGGAGACAGATTAATTCGCGCTGCCTACAAAGAGGGATCAAAAGTAGGAACTCTCGTTGGGCGTCCAATTCGAGACAAAAACACTTATGTTATTGGAATGGTATATTCTTCAAGATCGAAAGGTGCTCCTGGATTTAATGAAGTCGAAGACGAAATGCGTAAAGCATACATTAATGCTAAAAAATCTGAAATGATCGTTAAAGACTTTGGAGACAATTCTATTCAAGAACTTTCGAAAGATTTAAGTATTAAAATTCAGTCTGCTAGTGTTTCATTGAAAAGCTTGAACAATATTGATGCTAAAGTTATTGGTTCATTGTATTCTGCTAAAAACAATAAGGAGAATGTTTCATTACCTCCTCTTGTGGGTAAAAACGGTGTGTACAAAATCTTTATGAAAACAACGGCTGTTCCTGTAGAGAAAAAAAGCTACAAAGTAGAGAAGGACGTAATGAACAAAGAGCTGGTTACAAAATTGGTTAAAACACCCATTACTTTTAATCAAAATCGAGAGCGTTCGGAAGAAAGCTATTTGATCAATGGGCTTTACCAAAGAGCAAATGTCATAGACAATAGAAAGCTTCTACAGCTTAATATTAGAAACTAGGGCCGAAGAAGCTCGAAAAAGCCATTCTTAAAGCCAATCTTGTATGAACTCCAACGTTCATCAGCCTTGTAATAGTCTGTAGATATGATTTGAGCTCCACTTCTGAGAGCAGCATTCCATGTGTCGTAATTGTTTGACCTTGATTCAACACTACCGGCATCTGAACGAGTTCTAACTATGAATTCAGAGTTAAGCTCTCTAATCTCTCTCTCGCTAGCAATTGGGTTATTTCGTAAAAGAAAAACAGTATTCGCATCACTTTGATTTCCATATTGGAAGAACAAAGGGCGCTCGAAAGTTCTATATAGATGCTTGTTATTTCCTTCCAGAATAAAAATAAATGTTCCTCGTACCTCCTCTAATAGTGGCCAGCCTTCAGCTAATACCCTTTCTTGAAGACTAGAATAGCTCTTTTTAAAATCGGAAGGTTTAAATATTTGATCAGGGCTTAGCGTAGCGGAAATTTCTTGCTCTAAATCTAAAAACGCTCTACGATCAAAGGGTATACACTTTTTGAACCCCAATCTTTTTAATGCCTTCGACTCATCAGCGGGATGCGATCCTTTTGCCTCCAAATTGATATAAATAGGAAAATGGTCTGGATGTAAATCACTCCAAGACTTTAAAGCTTCTAAGGCAGACTTGAGTGTAAGATAATTGGTTTCAAAATCTACATCCGAAATATGTAATATTTTAAAGCCAGGCTTCTTTAACGCCTTTCCCTTTAAACGTTGTCTTTGTCCAAAAAGGAATAAATTGACACGTCTTCTTTTATATTGCCCCCCCTTGGGATCATAATTGACATCTAATTCTATACCACGTATACCATAATTGTCGAATTGTTCAGAAAAGGGTAAATGTCCATAATCAATAAAGTCCGGATTGTTTTGGTCGCCAAGCTTGTCTTGAAACTTTTTTAAAAATCGTAAAACCTTAGGGTGGGGTTTCTTTTTATAACTATTATGCGAAGCAATGATTCTTATCTGGTTTATTGGAATTGAATCAATTGGAAGCTGTACATAAGCATTGCCAACAATAAAAATGCACCAAGAAAAAACCAAAAATCTCATCATTTAATGTATTTAGAGAGCCATGATCTTAAATGCGCACGCTGGCAATCAATTTGAGTTGAAAAATAATGAGAAGCTTTGAATCTAGCAAAATCATTATTATAGTCTAAAATAGAGTCAAAACAGTTAGACGAATCCTTCGACTTATAAATACAGGAAAAATTATCTATGTTTTTTTCACGAATTACATTTACAATATTATGATTCGGCCAATATGATGAATCTTCTAACATTCTAGCTGTATATGGGAATATTCGTTCTGCTTCACCTTTAAAACCATATAATATAAGCCCCCCTTGAAAATCCTCTATAAGCGAAAAAACAGGTTCATTATTGTAATTTGAAGTTAAAAAATAGGGGCTCTCAACAAATACATAATCGAGGGTGTTCTCCTCAGCTAATAATGGAACCAAATCTTCATAATGGTTTTTTCTTTGCTCCCATGATCGTATGGTATTAATCACCTGCATTTCCATAGATGCAAACCACAAAACAACAATCACATAAGACAATACATAAAAATTACTATTCAAAAGCCAAGAACATATAAATGTTAAAACTACGGCTACAAATAAATGACTTGGAAGAAGCATTTTATTGTAAAAACCATAGGTAACAGCAGGATAATTAGAAAGAATAAAAATCAAACAGCATGCAATAATGGTAATAAAAGCATGTATCATTGTTATTTTGTCGTATGACCCGATCAATTCTGATCTTGACCAATAAACTACCGGTAGCGCCAAAAAACTAAGCCATAACAATGGCTCGGATAAATAAAACGGAATAACTTCTATCAAAAGCAAAGGCAGTTCGATAAAAATTGCGATGAAATAATATAGGCCTTGTAAAATAGAATGAGTTGAAAAAGAAAAGCCGTAAACCGCATTATCAATCTGGTAATAAGGCCCTATGGTAAACTTTAAAATTAGTACAACTAAAAACACCAATCCCGTTGTTAGTAAAACCTTCCTAAATGCCCATTTATTTTTAGACGAACTTCTAAACTGTAATAGTAGAAATAGAAATAAAGGAAAAACTATTTCACAAGAAAGCAAAGCTAATAATGACCAAAAAAAATAAATCAAATAAAAACGAGTGGTCTCTGCGCCATTTTGAGTAGATCTTAGCGCTAGAAGAAAAAATAGAATGGACAATATATACCCAGTTTGCATCGCATTAAAAAGCTGGGAAGAAGCAAAAATGGGAAAGGATAAAAAAAATAAAAATAATAATGTGTTTTTACTACCTAAAGATTTTTTAAAAACAAGATTAGCAGTGATTATAAGAGCTGCCCATAGCGAAAGACGAAAAATATTATACAGCACATAGCTTGAGCCAAACAAATGCAATGTTGTGGTTTGTATAAACCCATAGATAGGTCGTGAAATATGCCCTGACCTAGAAAGACTATATTTTAAATCGTGCCAATAATCTGTGCCAATATGAGCTACAAGAGACAAATCGTCTGAAGTCCCGAATCCTCCTAAAAAAATGAGTGGGACATATAATATTAACGCCAATAATATTAACCAATAATACCTCTGAAACCTTTGAGGTTTCATTAAGAAACATCAAGTTTTAATAGTAATTCATCCTCAACTGAGTGCGGCATGGTTACCTTTAAAAGAGGTTCCTTTTCCATCGCTCTAGCAATTGCAAAATTTGCATTTTCATTTCTAGCCCAACTTCTTCTTGCAATACCATTATTCACATCCCAATGAAGCATTTGCTTGATATGTAAAGAAGATTTTTGACTTCCATCGATGAGCATTCCAAAACCACCATTGATTACTTCTCCCCATCCAACACCACCACCGTTGTGAATTGAAACCCATGTGGCTCCCCTAAAACTATCTCCTATAACATTCTGAATCGCCATGTCAGCGGTGTACCTGGAGCCGTCATAAATATTTGAAGTCTCACGATATGGCGAGTCTGTTCCAGAAACATCGTGGTGATCACGTCCCAAAATCACTGAGCCTATTTTACCATCTTTTATCGCCTGATTAAAAGCTTCTGCTATTTTCATTCTACCCTCAGCATCAGCATAAAGAATTCTAGCTTTTGATCCAACAACAAGTTGATTCTCTCGTGCTCCCTTAATCCATTGAATATTATCCGCCATTTGCTGTTTAATTTCAGGTGGACTTTTAAGCATCATTTCTTCAAGAATATTACAAGCAATTTGATCTGTCATATCCAAATCAGATTGTTTTCCACTCGCACAAACCCACCTAAAAGGACCAAAACCGAAATCAAAACACATCGGGCCCAAAATGTCTTGAACGTAGGAAGGGTAAATAAAATCATCGCCGTTTTCTGCTCTTAATGCAGCACCAGCCCTTGTAGCTTCCAACAAAAAAGCATTACCGTAATCAAAAAAATAAGTTCCTTTATCTGTATTTCTTTGAATCGCAGCAGCATGACGAATTAAGGTTTCTTGTACTTTTTGCTTAAATAAATCTGGATTTGAAGCCATCATTTCATTTGAATCTTCAAAACTTTGACCCACAGGATAGTATCCTCCTGCCCAAGGATTGTGCAAAGATGTCTGATCGGAACCCAAATCAATATGAATGTTTTCACTGTCAAATTTCTCCCATACATCTACAATATTTCCCAGATACGCAATAGAAACTATCTCCTTACCTTCCTTTGCAGAACGAACTCTCGCACAAAGTAAATCTAAGTCCTCAATAATCTCATCTACCCAGCCTTGCTCATGTCTTGTTTTTGCGGCCTTAGGATTTACCTCAGCTGTTACCGAAATTACTCCTGCAATATTACCTGCCTTAGGTTGTGCTCCAGACATACCTCCTAAACCTGCGGTAACAAATAGCTTTCCTTTTGTAGATTCATTAGGCTTCGTCATTTTACGAATCGCATTTAAAACGGTAATGGTTGTACCATGAACAATTCCCTGTGGACCGATATACATGTAAGAACCGGCAGTCATCTGCCCATATTGTGTTACTCCAAGTGCATTAAATTTTTCCCAATCATCAGGTTTAGAATAATTTGGAATCATCATACCATTCGATATCACAACCCGAGGCGCATCTTTATGAGATGGAAATAACCCTTGTGGATGTCCTGAATTCATAACAAGTGTTTGCTCCTCAGTCATTTCAGATAGATACTTCATCGTCAATCGATATTGAATCCAATTCTGAAATACGGAACCATTACCACCATAAGTGATAAGCTCATGGGGATGTTGCGCCACTGCCAAACTTAGATTATTCTGAATCATTAGCATTATAGCTTTTGCTTCAGCGCACTTTCCAGGGTAATCAGTTATCGGTCTTGCTATAATTTCATGACTTGGACGAAATCTGTGCATATAAATACGGCCATAAGTATTCAATTCATTTAAGAATTCTGAAATTAAAACAGCATGTTGTTCTTTTGGGAAATAACGCAGTGCATTTTTAAGTGCGAGTTTTTTTTCCTCCGAATTCAGTATTGCTTTTCGCTTCGGTGCGTGATTTATTGCTGGATCAATTGGTTTTTCTGCTGGAAGATGCGCAGGTATTCCTTCTAAAATCTCTTCTGCAAATGGCTTCATATTTCTTCTTTTGGTAGAAATACAAAGTTAGGAGATTCTTAGTATTTAAGCACTACAAAACCATGCTTTTGTACAGTTTGTCCTCCTTCAAAAGTTGCTTCAATTTTGTAGAAGTAGGTCCCTTCATCCACAACTTTACCTGATTTATTCGTTCCAGGCCAACTTGCCGCAGGGTCTGTATACTCATAAATCAAATTCCCCCACCTATTTAAGATAAGGCAGTTAAACTTGTCTATTCCATTGTAGTTAACGAAAAACTCATCGTTTCCTACCGTCGATGACAAAACTATAACGTTCGGCACCTCAAGGTCACACCCATACAACCCTAATGTTCCTATATCTGAAATATTACCACAAATATGATTCAATGTGACGGTGTAATCGCCTCCTTCACTCACGGTTATTGACGGGCCTTCCGATCCATTACTCCATGACAGGTCATAATCTATTGGATAGCCTACCTGTGTAGCATCCGGTATACCTAAAGCGCTTAAGGATACTATTGAACCAATGCAGACATTAGTGTCCATAGCTATTACATTGTAATTAGGTGGAAATGATACAAACATGGATTGTTCACTTAAGCAAGTTGGATCCGTAAAAACAAGCTCAAATAAACCGGCAATCGAGGCATCTACAATCGGATTAATTACATCACCTGTTATAGCAATATCAGAGCTCGAGGAAGACCAAAAACCACCATTTGGCGCATTGGTTCCATCAATCTGAAAAGAATAATCACAAACAGTAGTGTCATTAGGAACTGACGCATTCGGCAATATTGTAAAGTTCTCGGAAACTTCAACGCATTCATTCAATACCGTAAACACATAGGTCCCAGCATTATTAATGACAAGTGTTGAGTCAGTCGAACCATCCTCCCATAAATAATTCAGCGTTGGAACATATCCTGGATCCAAATCATTTGCCGTAACGATTGGAACCAACTCATAATTAGACCCTGCACAAACAGCTGTGTCGGGCATTTCAATATATAAATAGGGTGGGAAATGAATCTCGGCCTCAACTGTAACATTACATTCGTTGTCCGTGTATGAAACATCAAAATACCCTCCAGAAGAAGAGGAAATCAATGGATTATCGTTGAACTCATTACTAAAAGTAAGCGCTGTATCTAATGTAGACCATTCACCACCGCTGAAAGATTCTGTTCCCGATACTTGAAAAGCTAAATCACACGCAATCGTATCTGGAAAAATCAGCGGTCCTTCTGTAACAGAAAAAGAAACTGTGGTGTCAAATGGACAACCATAATCATCAATAATGTTAAATGTATAACTATAGGTCCCCACCGCATCAGGTTGCACTTCGATCAGGGTATCATTCATTCCTGAAATAATTGTAGGGTCTTCAGTCCACCAACTCGTATCAGCCGAAGTCTGATAAGAACCTAAACCTGGAAAATAAGAGGCGTCAAAGTAAAGTCCCCATTCAAATATATAACCATCGTCAATACCAATATTATCTTGAACAAAGATCGTCCAATTTCCATTTACAGGACAACCTATGAGGGAATTGAAGGAAGTTTCCGGTTGATAAACGTCATTAGGATTTATGGAAGGACCGTTATTTCCAAAGTTTGGAGCTGGTATTGTATTTCCGAGATTATCCGTTAATGGACCTAAATCATTAAAAACAGAACTGAAGCAGTACTCCCAGCCCTCGCCAGGGCCTCCGCCACCTGCATCATCAATAGGGTCGCCCATATAAGTACCAAACCCTGAATTACCGCCTGGTAAAAACCCTCCGGTAAATGAATTTACAAGAGGTGCTATTGTACCATTCGGACACTGCAGCCAAATTTCTAAATCACCTAAGTATGAATGCTCCATAGTGATACAAACCTGATTAAGATCCTGATCATTAGTTATTGTAGAGCCCCCAGGAAAACCATTAATGGTTATCGGAGCCTCATATTGTTGTCCCGAACCATCAGGAAGATAGGTTAAACCTGCAAAGTTACCACCCAACTCAAAACTACCTGAAGGAATTTCAACACCTACAGTATCTTGCGATGTAACTCCTCCAATGAGTGTTGTACTTGCTCCAAGGCATACAGAATCTTGAAGAGGACCTGTGCCAGCAAAACTCGGCAATAATGAAACACGTACTTTACTTCTTACACGTTGATTTAACGGAAACTGGTCTTCAATTTTCAAATCGACAAGGTAGCCTGCCCTTGCCGGTGGCGTAAACCAGATAGAATCGTTGTTAGGATATACATTCCCATCTGTAATATTCCATTCAAAATCTATATCGATATCTACATTTTGAGAATACCCAAATCCTGTTGAATCAAGCGAATTAGGAAAGATAGGTTTTGCTACAAAAAGAATACTATCACCAAAACATATATCAACGAAGCCCGTATCGCTTGGATTTATAGCATCTGGGCCCACACCATTAATATAGGCTTCCATGTGTGCCTCAAAAGGCTGAAATTGATTTCCGCATGAAGCGTTCGCCTGCCAGCCAGTACCTTCATTGGCTCCATCTGATTGAAATACTACAGTAAGACAACCTGAAGGGTTATTCCAGCTTGCTTGATACGTAAAACCTGTTGGGTCAGATATGGAATTGTGAGCCCCCAACAATGGAGCTGAGGTGTTCGGACCATCATATACACTAATAAAATCTGACCCATCGACATCAAATTCATATCCTGCATTTATAGCGAAGGTAATGGATGCTTTTGTTCCAAGATTCAAGTCAGGACAAAAAACAGTAGAATCAATAAAATTGGGAGGGTAGTTTCCTCCAGCCCCCGGATCTTGAAAGTTTGTTCCTGTTATTCCAAAATTATTACAATCCATTGGGTTCGTTTCTGGAAAACCGTCTTCACCCATAATTATGGTTTGTGACCATGAAAATGTAGCCGCAACAATGATGAATAAGCTAGTAAGAAATCTCATTATCATCGCTTGATTTTTTGTTCATTTCTTAAAACCCAAAAAGATTTTACAATGATGATTTTTTGCTGATTTTCCCAAACGTAATATTGATTTTGATTTTTAATTTTAAACCTAAAATCTGTAAAGGAGGCAGTTTCTGGTGAAATATCGTTATTGACATGTTCTAAATTGGAGTGTTTCGATTCAAAATATTCACCAAATTCCAATGCGTTTTCAATAGCATAGGATAATAGTTCATAATCAGCAATATTTACTTGCTTTAGCTCATTAAGTTCTGATTGCGTATAACTATCCAGTAAAGCACTTTGGCTAAAAGCATGAAAACAAGAACAAAAAATGAGGATAAAGGAGAGTAAAAAATTCATAAACAATTTGTTTTCACCATTAAAGACCTCAAAATCGTTGAAAAGTTGCTCCTATTGTTCAAAGAAAATTCAAAGTCAAACGACAATTAAAATTAGTTTTGTAAAGTTAGCAATACTATCCAATAAATAAAACCATGAATAAAGAGGACTTAAAATCAATTGCATCCCAAGTAAGAAGAGATATCGTAAGAATGGTATCCGAGGTAAAATCAGGGCATCCAGGGGGGTCTCTAGGTTGTGCAGACTTTCTAACGTATTTGTATTTCGAAGCAATGACAGAAAATGCATCAAATTTCAATATGGATGCAAGAGGAGAAGATGTGTTTTTTCTCTCAAACGGACATATTTCACCCGTTTGGTATAGTGTGTTGGCACGAAAAGGATATTTCCCTGTTCCAGAATTAGCAACATTTAGAAAAATTTCTTCAAGACTTCAAGGGCATCCTTCAACAGATAAGAAACTTCCGGGTATTCGAATGGCATCAGGATCTCTAGGTCAAGGTTTGTCCGTAGCAATTGGAACGGCAGAAACGAAAAAATTAAATCAAGATCCTACAACGGTATATACCTTGCATGGAGACGGAGAATTACAAGAAGGCCAAATATGGGAAGCTGCTATGTACGCTGCTGCAAACAAGGTAGATAACCTCATCGCTACAATAGATTACAACGGGAGGCAGATTGATGGGGATGTCGACGATGTACTCTCTTTAGGTTCATTAAAAGAAAAATGGCAAGCTTTTGGATGGGAGGTTCTAGAAATGGACGGTCATAATTTTGAAAATATACATCTTACCATGTCTGCAGCGAAAGAAAAAACAGGTAACGGAAAGCCTGTAGTCGTTATTATGACAACTGAAATGGGTATGGGTGTGGACTTTATGATGGGTACTCACAAATGGCATGGTGTAGCGCCAAATGAGGAGCAGCTTGCTGATGCGTTGGGCCAGCTCAAAGAAACATTAGGGGATTATTAGTGAATAAATTTGTTTTCATTCTTTTTATTATCGTCGCCTTGACTGCTCAAAGTCAAAGCAAAACGAGAATACTATTTATTTTGGATGCTTCCAATAGCATGAATTTAAAATGGGAGAACCAATCAAGAATGGAATCTGCAAAAGAAATACTAAACAGCTCCATTGAAGAGCTTAGAGGTATTCCAAATCTAGAAATTGCATTACGCGTTTACGGCCATCAATCAGCTGTAAGTAACATGTCGCAAGACTGCAATGATACTAAATTAGAGGTCCCTTTTGGCAAAAACACCATAGACGCTATTAAGAAAAAAATCAAGTTCTTATCTGCAAAAGGCGCAACACCCATAGCTAGATCTTTAGAGGCTGCAGCAGGAGATTTTCCATCCAACGATGGTAGAAACTTTATCATTCTTATAACAGATGGACTAGAATCTTGCGACAATGATCCATGCGTCATTGCACAAAAGCTTAAAGAAAAAGAGGTAAATGTTACACCATTTGTAATAGGCATAGGATTGGACTTAAGCTACCTTGAGAAATTCAATTGTATTGGCTCATTTACAGAAGCTGAGAATAAAAAAACATTTAAAAATGTGTTAACAAACATTATAGATAAAGCATTACTAAACACTACCGTTCAGGTAAACCTAAATGACTTAGCACTTAACCCTAAAGAAACTGATGTGAGTTTATTCTTTTACAGAGCTGGAACACAGGAGCTTATTTATACCTTTACCCACACCTTAAACAGGTACAAAAATCCGGACACACTAATTCTTGACCCTTCTTTTAAATACGATTTGAGGGTGGCCACATTACCTGAAATCAATCAAAAAAATATTGAAATTATTGAACACGCGCATAACACAATAAATTTAAATGCGGCTCAAGGATACTTGAAGTTTATCAGCTCAAGAAGCAACTACAATGTAAAATATGCCACAAGAGTTTTTCAAAAAGATAAAAACTATAACAAAACCATAAACCATCAACAATTGGGTAGCACAGAAAAATATCTTATTGGCAGCTATGATCTTGAAATATTCACATTGCCAAGAACTTATCTGAATATAAATATTAATGAGTACAAAACGACAACAGTTGACATTCCTGCACCGGGAAATCTAGACTTAAAAACAGCAAAACTTTATGTAGGACAAATATTTGTGAAAAGAAAAATTGGAGCTTATGAATGGGTATGTAATCTCAATGATAATGTACGCAGCCAAAAATGGCAATTACAACCTGGTGAGTATAAAATTGTTTACCGAGAAAAAGGGCAGTTTACAAGCGCTTACACAAATGAAAAAGAATTTAGCATAAAAACATTGAATACGAATTATTTAAAATTATAACTATGGAAGGCATTGAAATATTAGGTAATAAAGATACGCGATCTGGATTCGGGGAAGGGCTCGCAGAATTAGGTGCAGAAAATGAGAATGTTGTTGCGCTTTGTGCTGATTTGACAGGCTCCCTTAAAATGAATGCTTTTCAAAACGCATTTCCCGAACGCTTTTTTCAAGTTGGCATAGCCGAGGCAAATATGATGGGAATGGCAGCCGGCATGACTATTGGCGGTAAAATCCCTTTCACTGGGACTTTTGCAAACTTCTCTACGGGGCGCGTATACGATCAAATACGACAATCCATTGCGTACTCTCAAAAAAATGTTAAGATTTGTGCTTCTCATGCAGGCTTGACGCTTGGAGAAGATGGAGCGACGCACCAAATTTTAGAAGATATCGGAATGATGCGCATGCTGCCAAACATGACTGTTGTTGTCCCCGCGGATTTTAATCAAACGAAACAAGCAACTAAAGCCATCGCGTCGCATGACGGTGCTGTTTATTTGCGTTTTGGAAGACCTGTAATGCCGATTTTCATAAAACCTAATGCCGTTTTTGAAATTGGAAAAGCAGATGTCATTCAAGAGGGTTCTGATGTGACAATTATCGCTTGTGGTCATATGGTTTGGAAATCAATTGAAGCTGCTCAAACCCTAGCTGCGAAGGGGGTTTCTGTAGAGCTTCTAAACATGCACACCATTAAACCAATAGACGAGTCAGCCATTTTAAAATCTGCAGGCAAGACCAAATGCATTGTGACCGCTGAAGAACATATGGCAAATGGCGGATTAGGCGAGGCCGTTGCTCGGGTGCTTGCTACAAATACTCCTTGTCCTCAAGAATTTATCGCCGTAAATGATTCTTTTGGAGAGAGTGGAAAACCAATGGATTTAATGGAAAAGTACGGCTTAGGTGCTTCTCACATTCATGATGCAGCACTAAAAGCTATTCAGAGAAAAGCTTAAAATTAAATTTGTTTAAGTAACGCTTCGATTGATTCTATTCTTGGTAGGCATGTGTTATTTTCACAAAAGAAAATACCCTTCTCAGAATATCCTTTCGTCATTGGAATCTCCCTGTGGTAAGAAATAACGATGCGTTTTCTAAGAAGGATTAACAACTCCGCACGATTGGGTTTATGCGTAGTTAATACATGAAGCTCTTTAGTACCTTTGAGTATTCTGAAATACAATGCCATCCAATTTAAATATCCGCTAGGATATTTAGAGATAAGGCCCTTAAGCTTCCCCAACATCTCTTGGCTTTTTTCGAGCCATTCATCCTTTCTGAAATAAACGCCCAATTCATAAAGATTATGAGCCATAACTGAATTGGAAGATGGGATTACATCATCGTCGATATCTATTTTCCTAGCAATCAGTTTCGCATCCTTTTGCGTGTAAAAGAATAATTTTTGGGTCTCACTGTAAAACTCAGAAAACACGAAGGCTGTCATTCTTTTTGCATGATGCAAATAGCTTAGATCTCCTTGTACTTGATATAAATAAATAAAGGATTGAATCGTATTAGCATAATCGTCTAAAAAACCATCTATACTCGAAACGCCGTCCACGTAATTTCGCTTGAGAGCACCTTTTTCATCAAGTTGTTTCTCTACTATCCATGATGCTAGATCCCCAGCCTCTATTAGATACTCCTTGTTATTAAATGCAAGATAAGCTTGTATTAGCCCATTGATTAAAAGTGCATTCCACGAGGTTAATGATTTTGTATCAATGACAGGTCTCGTTCTCTTACCTCGTTGTAAGAAAAGTATGTTTTTTACGCGGCTTAAATGTTCTTTCGCTTCAGCAATCGTCCAGTTTTGTTTTTTGGCAACATCAATTAGTGCTTGTTTCCGCTGAAGTATAAACAAATCATTTTCCCAAACTTCATCTTCATAAATCCCAAAAAAATCTTTAACCCAATGAAAATCTGTCTTAAGAATTTTTTTGATCTCATTCTTTCTCCAGCAATAATATACACCTTCAGCGCCTTCACTATCGGCATCTTGAGAACATAAATACGGACCGAACTTTGTCTTTAAATTACGTTTTAAATACTCAAAAGTCTCATAAACAATGGTGCCATAATACTCACAATCCGAATTTGAATTAGAATGCATTGCTGCCTTACTATACAATCCGATGAGTTGGGCATTATCGTATAACATTTTTTCAAAATGAGGAACCTTCCAAAGCGCATCAGTTGAATACCTAGAAAACCCACCTTCAACATGGTCATAGATTCCACCATTACCCATTGCAAAAAGAGTTCTACGTATGTGTAGCTCAATCGTTTCGTCCTGCTCTTGACTGCCGAAGTCTAATAGAAATTCAAGATGATTTGGTAATGGGAACTTGGGTACAAACGCATACCCTCCAAACTCCGTATCAAATGTAGATTTTAGCTTAGAGATCCATTTTTTCATGGTGCCGAGATTTAAGGCATCATAATCTTTAATCTGTTCGTAGGAAGCATCCTGAAGATGACCTTGAATTTCTTTTCCAAATTCTTCTACACGATCAGGTTGTTTCCGACTTGTTTCTACCAAGGCCTTAAGAACCTCTAACCATTTTTCTTTTTTGAAGTAAGTGCCGCCATATATAGGCCGCCCATCAGGAAGTAATATACAGTTTAAAGGCCATCCACCTTGAACACCCATCAATTGAATTGCTGACATATATAACTGATCAACATCCGGACGCTCCTCCCTGTCTACTTTTACATTTACAAAATGTTTATTCATAAAGGCTGCCACTTCTCGATCCTCAAAACTTTCCTTTTCCATCACATGACACCAATGACATGAAGAATAGCCGATACTTACGAGCAGCAGTTTGTTCTCTTCCTTTGCGAAATCTAATGCCGCATCAGACCATGGCTGCCAATGCACAGGGTTTTCTGCATGCTGTAATAGATATAAGGAAGTTTCAGTAGAGAGATTGTTATCTTTCATCGTTAGTATTTGTTTAAAAACTATATTTGTTTAGCAAAGGTTTTTTAATGAAGGAATACAGACCGATAAATGTACTTTTTTTTCTTTTATTGACCTGTTCTTTATTG
>Ga0206131_10001657_pt1 | contig 28334 bp, 24 predicted proteins | sample Helgoland_Spring_FD_148636 | JGI IMG/M metagenome (GOLD analysis project Ga0206131, IMG submission 148636) | Pelagic subsurface seawater microbial communities from Kabeltonne, Helgoland, North Sea - Helgoland_Spring_Bloom_20160517_1 | ecosystem: Environmental > Aquatic > Marine > Epipelagic ...
TTGAGAACACTGCTGTTGTTGCAGTTGTGCTCGGCGCAACCATTCCAGACTTCTTGTAGTAAGAAGGAGTCGCAGCAGATGTCGAAAGAATGCCATCAGTGACTGTTCCTCCTCCAAACATTGTAAACTCTTCCAAGAATGTTCCAACGCCGGTTGGAGTAGACGATGAACCGCCACCTTCATCTCCAGTTCCAATGACCTCAACAACGTAAGACTCGTTAAGACCGAGCCACGCCAAAGAACCATCAGAGCGTACAGTTAATAATTTTCCATCATCAGATGATGTGTAAATTGGCACTTCGTCAATATCGTGAAGCTTTCTTGTTTCTTTTGAAACTCCAAAGCGTGGCTGGTCGATGTCTCGTGTATCCGAAGACAAAAATGACGCTCGAACAACTTGTTCAGCACCAGTTTTGGATTCGAAATAATATTTTTGATGTACAACTTCTGTGGTATACGAATTGATCAAACCATCGGCGTTGTGCAACAACTCCCATTGGGAACCAGTAAAGCCATAGATTTTAATGTCTACGCCTCGAAGACTTACAGAAATCTTGAATGCATTCGGAATAGATGGCGCAAAGCCACTAGACATTCCCGGTGCACCTACAAGAGCATTCTGTCTAAAAGTTATTGTTTTTTTCATTTTATCTTTCTCCTTATCTTGCGATCCAGGTTAAATTACCTTGAGCATCCACAGATAAAATTTTACCTGCAAACGATGCATCAAATGATGGAATATCTCCCACATCCTCAATAGAGTTGATTTTATTTCCTTCAATAGCTGGTGAAGTTACCGAATCTTCAATGAAGAAATATCTTAAAACTTCTTCAGCACCGGTTTGAGAGTGGAAATATACTTCTTCGTATTCCTCTAAAGATACGAATGTTGCTTTGTCGTCTGCCTGAATAGTGGCTGCGATTTCCCAAGCGTTGTTTTTCTTTCCGTAAACTTCAACGTGAGCGAACCCAACGATGATGACGGAGTTTTCTGATGCACCTTCAGCGACCAACATACCTTCTGAAGATAGGGTTGGAGCAGATAAGGAAGCATTTTGTTTATGCATAATCATAGACATGTGTTTTCCTCCAATAGAATAAATTTGTCTTTTTGATAAAAAAGGGCCTCGAAGATTGCTCCTCGAGGCCCAACGGTGCAATGCTCAACAGCATTGAGAATTGCGCCTACAGGACTATTACATCATGTAGTAGAATGTTCCCATCTTCAAGAAAGATACAGAAGCACCTGGGTGAAGGATGATAGAACCATCAGCATCACCGTTCAAGCTAGAACCAGCTGGAACTTTAACTTCAACAGACTCAGCACCCAATACGTCTTTCATAGTGAAAGTCATCTTGTACTCGTCAGCCATTGCAGGAAGTTCAAATACCGAGTTAGAACCTGAGTTCTCAACGATGTAGTATTCGAAACCATTAACCATAGCTTCAAAGTGAGATGCTACAGAGTTAGTGTACTCTTTAACCATAACCTTACCTGCTTGCATTTCAGAGATGCTTTGACCCAACTGAGCCTCAGCAGCAGTTGCGCGAGCAACTTCGTTGGTCAAGTCAGAAGCAACAGTGTTAATGTTAGCTTGCAATACAGATTCTTTGGTGTTGATAAGGGCAGTCATAGCAGCCTCAACAGCAATATCACCTGCTTCACGAGCAGCAATTTCATCACCCATTTCACCGTCAAGACGTGCAACTTCAGCTACAAATGCAGTCTCAATTGCTGTATCAGCAGCTTGGAAAGCAGAAGTAACAGCAGCATCACCAGAAACACGAAGAGCAGCTTCAGCAGCTACATCAGCGTCGATCTCGCTTTGCAAAGCAGCTTTTTCAGCAGCCAATTCAGAGCGAATAAGTGCACGGTCTGTAGCTGTAGCATTGAAAGAAACTACATTAGCAGCTTCGTGATTAGACAATGCAAGTTCAACAGCATCAACTTGAGCTTCAAGGTCAGCTTTAGCAGTAGCGATGTCACCAGCAACAGTAGCAGCGAAGTTTTCGTCGTCACCAATTGCAGCAGCCAATTCGTTCAAAGTATCCAACAATGCTGGTGCAGAGTCTACAAGAGCAGCAACCTGACCATCAGTGTAAGAATTAGCAGAAGCCAAAGTTGAAGCATCAGCAGCAGCCATTTCTGTACGGATAGCACCGCGATCCAAAGATGCAGCAGAGATATCAGCATTTGTAGCAGCAATTTCAGCATCTAAAGCAACTTGAAGTGCAGCATCAGCAGCGATACGAGCAGCTTCTTCGGCATCCATCTCACCTTGAATAAATGTACCCAAAGTAGTGATTTCGCCATCGGTGTAGCCTTTTGCTTCTTGAAGCTTAGCAGCATCTTCAGCTGCGAATTCGCCACGAATAGCAAGTTCTTGTGCTTCAGCACGGTTCTTCTCAACTAATACATCAGCATCAATCTCAGCAGAGATAGTTGTATGCAATGCTGTATCAGCTGCGGCAAACTCACCACGAACAGCGTTATCGCCAGCAGCGCGGTCAAGGAGTTCTTGAGCCAACTCGCCATCAATACGGTCTACTTCAGCTACGAATGCAGTTTGAAGCGCTGTATCAGCTGCAGCAAATTCGGTACGAATAGCAGCTTCTTGACCTTCAGCACGAGTTTTCTCAACCAACACGTCAGCATCAATCTCAGCAGAGATAGTTGTATGTAAAGCAGTGTCTGCAGCAGCAAACTCACCACGAATGGCAGCTTCTTGACCTTCGGCACGTACACGCTCACCATCTACGGCACCATCGGTGTAAACTTGCATTTGTCCTTGAAGAACAGTATCGGCAGCAACAAACTCACCACGGATAGCAGCTTCTTGGCCTTCAGCACGGTTCTTTTCAACCAATACGTCTGCGTCAATTTCTGCAGAGATAGTGGTGTGCAACGCTGTATCAGCAGATGCGAATTCAGAACGGATAGCAGCTTCTTGACCTTCTGCGCGCAATTGTTCTGCAGAGATTGCAGCAGCGTTGGCAGAAATGTTAGAAGTATGAGTACCATCTTGAACTTTAAGAGCGTCAATTTCAGCAGTGAAAGCAGTTTCCATTGCAGTGTCTGCAGCAGCAAACTCAGAACGGATAGCACCACGATCAGTAGCAGCAGAAGCAAAACGAGTATTGGTAGAAGCAATTTCAGCATCCAAACCAGATTGAAGAGCAGAGTCTCCAGCCGAACGATCGGAAACTTCTTGTGCTACAGCAGCATCGTTAGAAAGTTTATATGCATCCAAATCAGCTTGGATAGTGCTATCGCCCAAGATACGAGCAGCTTCTTCAGCAGCATTAGTTGCATCCAATTCACCCATCTTGGTGTTATAAGCAGAAACGTGTCCAGCAAAAGCTTGATCATTTTCAGCATCGATAGAGTTAACCAAAGTTACGATTTCAGCAAATGAATCTTTATCAGCATCAGAAGCCAACAAGATAGCATCAATACGACCTTTTTCAGTGTTGATCTTACCATCCAATACAGCTTCACCAGCCAAACGGTCTGTCTCTTCTTGAGCCAAAGCGTTTGCCAACTGAGTTTCAGCAGCCAAAGCACGAACATTTTCAGCAGAGATTGCACTTGCATTTGCTTGTTCAGCAGCACGAGCTGTTGCAGCTTCTGCATCGATAGAAGATTGAAGACCAGCTTCTACACCTTCAGCACGAGTTTTTTCAGCAAGAACTTCTTGATCAGTGTAACCTTTTGCTTCTTGAAGCTTTACAGCGTCAGCAGCAGCGAATTCACCACGAATCAATGTTTCTTCACCAGATGCGCGAAGAGTTTCAGCGTCAACCTTTCCGTCAACAGTGTTAATTTGACCTTGCAAACCAGCTTCAGCAAGTTCAGCACGGTCTTTTTCAGTCACTACAGCAGCAGCATTTACAGCTTCTGCAGCTTGTGCACGAGCACTTTCGTTATTCAAAGAAGTTTGAAGTGCTGAATCACCAGCAGCACGATCAAGAAGTTCTTGAGCTAAACCACCAGAAACAACATCAATGTTTCCTTGCAATGTAGAGTCAGCAGCTGCGAACTCACCACGAATAGCGGTGTCTTCTGCTGCAAATTCAGAACGGATAGCGCCACGGTCAGTAGCAGCCGAAGCAAGTTCTCCATCAAGACGACCAATTTCGCCAACAAAGATAGCTTGCAATGCATCATTTGCAGCTTGTGCAGCGATTTCAACTGCTTTCAAGTGCTTTTCTGCAACAAGTTTAGATCCGCCTTCAACAGGAAGCGAGTTTAAATCAAGTTTTACTTCAGATGAGATCTCTGATAAGTTTTTAACAGCGTTAACTGGTAGAGCCAGAGCACCGTCTGGCATAAGCGACATATCGAATGAGGTTACTTGCCCCAGATCGTTTTCGCCATGAAAAAATTTAATAGCCATTTTTTATTCCTCCAAAAAAATAGTAAAATAATGAACTCTCAGATATATAAAAATAGCCGAAAGTTACACCTAAATACACTCGAGTTCTTTTAAAAGAAAATATAATTTAGATACTTCGCGAAAGAGTTTTTTAAATGATAAAAAAAAATATATTTTTTCTACTCTTTCGGTTGAATGGGAACTATAGAAGATTAGAACAAGAAATAATTACCACTACCATCAGTGTAGATACTTACACCTGTATAGGGAGATAGTAAACGTATTTCAGACTCTCCATCAATGAGTTGACCTTCTATAGTTTTAATAGTTAAAACGTTTGCATTCGCAGTTCCTATTTCGTCTTTTAGAACAAAGATCTGACCATTAAATAATGTAGATGCATTTGGGAGAGTTATGTCCAAATCTTGCTGTGCTTGTATGCCGATAAAATAATCATTTGTTTGTATCTGATATGTTTGTGTTACTATTTTTCTATTTCTAACCTCGATACCCGACTGAGATGTTGGAGATAGGATTACATTTCCGCTTTCATCTAGAGAAAGAAAGGCACTGGAAGATCCTTGCTGGATGTTGCTTAAATTTAAATTGGACATCTTCACAACACCAGAGGTCGGAGATATTTCAAGGTCTCCAGCTTGGGTTGCTTTAAAGTCAACATATTGATGTTGGCTTAGTCCGAAGACATATTCAGTGGATGTAAGTCTTAGTTGTGCGTCTGTAGAGTCTTTTATTTCCACCTTCTTGCTTGGAGAGTCTGTTCCAATAGCAAGAGTGTCTGTTCGCGTTAAGCCGCCAACATTGAGAGAAGTAAGCGTTCCCACGTCTGTAATGTTAGTTTGTGCCGGCGTTGTCAATGTCCCACTAATAGATGTTGCATTTAGAGTTGGGGTCTCAATAGTTTCACTAAGGATAGATGTGTTTCCAACGGTGATGGAGTCCGACTCTAGGTCGTTGAATAGTCCAAGGGGAGCAGTCATCGATGTCGATGCGGATACTTCTCCACCATCACTAAGAGTAATGTCGCCACTTGAGCCAACAACTAGGTCGCTAAGAACTCTTGTCGAGTTTGCTATATCAAGTGTATTGGAAGTTGTTGAAAGAGTTGTGGAGCCATTCTCTAGGCTTATGGACATGGTTTTGACTTCATCTGTAATAGAAAACTGGTTTGCGTTAGCTGAGACTTGGAACTTACTAGTTCCAACAGGTGCCCCAACAGAAACTTTTCCTGATGCAATATAAAGATCATCATTTATTGAGAGGTTGTTTGGAGTCGTCATCGTATTTGCATTTACGATAATATTATCTGTTGGTTCATCACCCAGTGTCAACGTATCTGCCGAAACAGAAAAGTCTGTCATTCGTGCAATAAGAGAACCAGTAACGACAAGATCCCCAGATACGTTAAGATCTCCTGTGACATTTGTGTTACCGTTGGAAGGACTTATGGTGAAGTCGCCATCTGTGTTTGTGTGTAAGTCCGTGTATTCGAGATCTTGAACGCCGAACACTCCTCGCTGACTTGTTAAGCGTAATTGAGTTGATGTTGATAGAATCTCTGATGTTGCTTGAGGGTCGGATACGTTTACTCCGACTTTGCTCTCTCCACTTTTGACATAGAGCGTTCCATTGATTGTTGCATCATTTGCAACGTTGAGACTTGTGAGGGTTCCAACTTCTGTGATGTTCGTTTGCGATGGAGACGTTAGGAGACCTTCTATAGTTGTTGACTGTATATGGTTCGCACTTGTCAAAGATCCTTCGGTTATAGACAAAGTTCCATCTGTAAAAAGTGTTGCATCGAGGTCTTCAACATCAACAGAGTCGAATAGTCCAATGGTCCCACTTAACTGTGCTGCGTCAATCTCGATTGCATTGATGTCCCCAACGACATTCATAACGGCACCATCGAAGGTGAGGTTCTCTTCTGCATTAACTGTATCGCCACTGACTGACGTTACAAGTCTGTTATCGCCATGGTTAGTATAGTAGTTAATCGCAACACCGTCTAGATCACCGCCCCAACCATAAAAGTTAAGAGCAGAGACATTGCCGGTAACGTCTAGAGAGCCGGTAAATTGATGAAGGTCATCTTCGGTGTCACCAAATATTGATGACCCTGACACTTCGAAATTGAAAACTGTTTTTGTTTGGTTTTGGATTTCAAAGTTATGAGCGACAATATTGCCGGATACCAAGAGAGAGTTGAGATCATCAGACCAAATGAGATTGGTGTCGTGCTCTAGCTCTACGCCTTCACCAGCTAGTTGAATCGAACCCTTGGGGCCCGATCCTTGTCGACCAGCAACATATGCCCATCCAAATTCCTTCGCCATTACTCATCGATTCCCGGTCCGGTTAATTCATACATGCGAGATGCAGGAATGTTTGTTAGGGATGCGCAAATAGAGAACTCACAGTCGTGACCATCAGCGTAAACAAATATTTCTTTGCATTTGACTTTTAGTTCTATCTCTAATAAGTCACTGCTGAGTGTGAAAAAGTTATTCAAAGAAAATGTGGAAGCCGTCAATGACCATCCTTGTTTAGCATCTTCAAACACTGAGTCGACTATCCCGTCAGCATCATCTAGTGTGAGATTATTTTGACTCACTCGGTCTATGATGCTACTGGTCGTATCCGGAGTTGTATATATGGGCCCATTTGCATTATCTTCAAAAGCCCACCATGACTCTAACTTGTTCAAGAGAGAGTGTCCAGTTGGGTCATAATAATTTCCACTATTATATATTTCTAATATTTGAGATGCATTGAGTGCAGCGGACCACAAAGTCATTTCATCATATGAACCTAAGTATCCAGCTGCTATACCACCTATTACAATATTTTGTATATTGGGTGGCTGTGGTGGACTATCGCTGGGAAGCACTTCTAGTTCAAGTGCTCCATTCACATAGATCCTGTGAGTGTCTATGCCATCTCTGACTATTGCGATATGATGCCAAGTATTTACATTTGAGACATTTGTGGTAAAATCAAAATTTCGAGGGTTCGTGCCACCGCTGTCTCTAAGTTGAAGTCTAAAATTTATTGAAGTTGTTGTAGCGCTCCATGCTTGAATCTGGTATGAATTAGGCGAACCGTTGCCACATTCAAGAATTCTAAGCCTGCTATTCACATCTCCAATCTCAGAAAAATTTATCCACACAGATATTGTGTGAGTGTCCGTGTAATTAAAGTTGCCACTAGTGTACTTTTCAAATGCACCACTACCAGAGTTTAAATTTATTGCTCTAGTTTGAGTAATCACAGGTGGAGAAGTGCTGCTAGAAAAACCAATCTTCAAATTGTCTGACGATCCATGCGGCTTTTTGATAATTTTAATGGACTTTGTTACAAATGGAAAAGATATTTGCTCTTCGGTACCATTTGTAACTGTTTCATATTTTAACCACGGCCTTCCAGAAACCTGATACGAGCCAACGTTTTGTAAACCAACACTATATCTAAAAGTCATTATTGTGCCACTCCCTCAACACCATCCAGACTAAACATTCTGGCTGCAGGGATGTTTGTAAGTTCTGCGATAACTTCAACATTCCCACCAACAGTATTGTTGTCACCAGCCGATAAGAATATCTCTGAGCATTTAACTTCCAACTCTATGACTCCAGCATCAAAAGAGCTGATGTAATTTGAGTTATTGCTAGCCCCATTAGTATAGCTGAAGTCTCCTGCAGTATAAGGAGCAAAATGAATTCTAATTTCATGATTGCTGCTTTGGAAAGTTCGTATGTACACCTTCCTTGTAACGGATGGAAATTGAAATCGTATAGAATCCGATGTATTGTTGGGCAACACAGAGCCACTGACATAAGGAACCCCGCTTACTTGATATGCACCAACATGGTTTAGCCCTACGCTATAGATATTTGAACTCATAATTTTCCCTCTCTTTAGCACTAAATAGTTATTGCTTCTTCTTCTTAAGATTTGCTCTCCACTTTTTACGTGCGAGCCTCTTCTTCTCTGAAGCGGATGTGAAGTGTCTGTGATCTCGAGCTTCTTGTATGATGCCGAGCTTTTTGCACTTCTTTGTAAATCTCTTGATGAATTTTTCCATCACCTCGCCTTTGCGAGGCTTCATTTTGTAATTGGTAGCCATTGTTATCCCTTTGCTAGTTTTGACCATACAGCCGAAGATGTTCCAAAAGCAGACAAGTCAACACCTGGATCATTAGGCGCAACGCCATCAAGAGCTTTCGCTCCCTGAGGTGATGTTGCTGATCTTCCACTGTCTCTGCTAGACATTGGTGTTGTTCCTTCGAACAAGTCAACTCCATTATAAGAGTCTCTACCAATTGAGTCAAGCATTTTGCGACGTTGATTTTTGCGTTTACGCTCTTGGGCTTCGTAATCGATTTGTGGTTTTTGATAAGTTGGTTGAGTTTGAGTTTCGACAATGCGTTGCCCGCCGGTTCCCTTCACAACCTCTGAAATGATTCCAGAGAGAACTCCCTCTTCAAAGATGACCTCTTTGATGCACTCTTTAATGAGTGGCTTAAGTGTCTTTTTCAATTCAGCTTTGTTCATTTAGTCTCCAAGAATCTTCTTAAATAGATTGTTAATGTTATTTTCTTTTTGTTCTCGCAACTTTGGTGCGAAACGATTCGGTTTTCTAGATGTCTCTCCGGGATAAACATAGGCATCCGGTGTCGATGGTTCTGATACAATATCAAAACAAATTAGTTGAAAGTCTTCTTCAACAATTGTTGAACCCATTGATTCTCGAACTGATCCAAGTCCTCGTGATGATATCCCAAGTTTCACACCAGCATTGATAAGATCCTTCAGGATTCTACCGCTAGGAGTGTCTAGGACCTTGATCTTGCCCATTACGTCCTTACCTTCCCACCAACAGTCGGTGACCATGTGAGAAACGTTTTTAAGGTTAATTACAGAGTCGTCAGGGTGATCTAACTCACCACACGCTCGGTTGTCTTTAACAATAGCCATGTAGTTATCCATCTCTCTCTTGAGAACTTTGTGTGGATACTTACGGCCGTTACCATTCTTTTTGTCTGCTGTCTGAATGCGTCCAGTTAAGTAGACCACACCTTCTTCGACAACTTCTTTCTTTTCTCTTTCTGTTAGAAGATCCAAGCATCGACCATCGGGGCATAGTGCGTGGAACTCTCTTAATAATTGTTTCATTCTTCTCTCCAATAAAAAAAAGGTGGGCAGAGCCAAGCTCCACCCTTAGCGGGCGCTACCCGCTCGCGCTACGAACCTGAGCAGCAGCGACGAACTGGTTGTAACATCCAGCGCGTACTAATCATCGACATAATCACCCCCTGGTCTCGATGATAGTCTTAGCCCAAAATCATCGACTAAGACCGAAATTAAATAAGATGTTCCGGCTGAAATGCAACCAAGAACAAATGCATTCCCGAAAGAATACTCGAAACTAAATAGTTCCGTAAATGGGGAAAGGAGCATTAAAACCCAACCTACGTGAAAACCGACGCACAATGGACAGTTCCATAGAATGTTCCATTTCTTTGTGTAGTCTTTCTTGGGGCGGATGTCTTCAAAGATTTTTCCGTAGACAATCATAAACGTCATGCCGTATGCGGCTAAAATGAAATGTAAAAGCTCCAAAGGATCTCCAAGTATTGATTGTGTTTTTTATTTTAAGGCCTTTGTTTTATGTATGTCAATATGTGTATCTACCATACAAATATGGTGCGAATAGGTTACGTTGGCGGATTGAGCCTTTCTGATCTTCATGAGGAACTTCTCCAAGTTCTGTCGAGTATTCACCGTCAGGTTGAACCATGTGTTTTTCCATTTCCTCGTCATGACCCTTGAGTCGTTTGACATAAGGTTCTTCGTCTTTCATCCATTCGTGGATTGCTAAAAGAGTAATTTTATTAACATCATGCTCATTAGCAGCCATCAGCTGACCTTCCATTGAGCCGTAGATGTTTCCACCTTGGATAGAATCAAACTCCAACACTCCCTTTTTTCTAAGAAACTCAAACAAGCGAGACTCTGCACCGTAAACAAAATCTGAATTCATTTCTTTTGCAAATGCAGTAACTTTGCGATCTTTCTGATTGAGAACGATGTCGATGTCTCTGTGAGCAAAGATCATAAGGTCGCCGTTGACTGCTGACTTTGCTTGGAGTTCGAACTCGATTCGCTCTTTGTCGATGATTTCAATCTTAACCGTCGGTTCTGATGGTGCGCTTGGTGCATCAGTTTGTTTTATTTTAATCTTCACAGAGCCAGCATCTTCGATCTCCATAGGAGTCTCTTCTTGTGCTATTTTTACTTTAACCGACATTTCTCTTTACCTCCGCTAAAAGATCTTGAATGTAGAAGACCTCTTCAACAGTCGCTTCATCCAGTGGCCTTGTTGCATAGTTGTTGAGTTTTTCTTTAACTTTTTTGAAATTTTCAACCAAAGAAGGATTCTTGGCTTGGGAAATTTCAACAGATACAGCCTCTTTTAGGCGGCCAATTTCAGAATTCAAATAAGACTTGAGTCCAAGTCCATTATCAGAAAATGATGTGATAAAATTTGTTAACAACTCTTTTTGCTCTTTTAGTAAAGAATGTTCGTATGTGGCATTAAATCTATTAACAAACATGCCAAACTCTAACTTATCTAAGTGTTTCATTTCAGTCAAAACCTTTTCAGTGCGGCCTAGGTATCTAACACAGTTGTCTTCAAGCATGATGCGCTTCTTTGCTGATAGGTTATCTTGTTGCAAGAACATACCTACAGTAGCAAGGTCTTTATAGTTTGGAACAAAGATGCCAAATGAGTCACTTCCTAATGACTTGTTAATTCTATTGATGAGGGTTGTCTGTTCATTAAACACTTCTTTGCGATCAACAGCGTCGAAGTCTTTTTTTGTCTCAGACAATAAGCGACGAGAATAGTCCACCTGCAACTCTTTCGACTCCAACAAAGAACGGTAGATATCAAGCTCTAGTTTAAGAACCTTTCCTTTTGAGAAAAATTCCTTTAAAAGACCCTTGACTTTTGCTTGTTTGTTTTTGTTTTCTTGAACAATTGCTTTTGTTAATTCACGAATCAGACATTCGTAAAGAAAAGCTGTATTTCTTTTCTTATTGTGTTTCATCTGCATCTTCCTTTTTTTTCAATGATTCTAGAAGCGTTTTGATTTCCGCTTCAGATTTAAATAGTTGACTTTCTTCAAAATCATTGGACTCAGTCACGCCTCTAACTAAAGAGTCTAGTCCGCCAAACCCAAGCTTTCCAGGAAATGTTTTTCTCGCTGTGCCAATCTCACCGGATGCTATGTTATTCATTTGCTTTTTCATCCCACCTTTTTTATAAGATAACTTGTGTCTCTTATAAGGTCCTCGAGGTTTTGCGTCGTCGTCTCGCTTTGCTGGTGGTTCTGCCATAAGGTCTGGCTCTGCGTCCGAACCTGTGTCTGCTGGTGCATCATCGTTTCCTCCAGAGTCTCCACCAAGATCTAGATCTCCACCAGAGTCTCCTCCGAGGTCAAGATCTCCACCACCACCACCGGAATCTCCTCCGGTACCTTCCTGACCGGCGCCTTCTAAGGCTGCCATAAATTTCTTGTCAGTAAACATTTCTCGTTGCATTCGCAAATACTCCTCTTGAGACAGGCCTAACAGGTTTTCTGAGACCCATCTACGAGAGAAGTAGCCTTCTGTCGCTGCTCCGGCAATCTCAAACTTGGTTTTCCAATGTTCCAACTCTTGCATCTCGGCAATCTTTGATGGGTTGTTAAGGCTTAGTTTGAAGTTTAACAAGTCATCTCCACGATATCCCATTGTGTAAAGATGCACGATGCCGACCTTTTCTAACTCCGAGATAAGCACTCGCTGAAGTCTTTGAATCGTTCTTGCGAATCTGATGTCTTTTTGAGCCAAGGTTGTCTTGTCTTCAGTGGCACCTTCTCCCATTGAGAGATAAGATTGTGGAACCTTAAGTGCCGAGAATAGTTTATCTCGAAGATACTTAACGTCTTCGATCTGTGCTGTAAATTGACCACCAGGAAGGTTGACAATGTCCGTAGAGGACTGTCCGTTTCTAATTGGGATAAAGTAGTCTTCCTCAATTGAAAGAGGGTTGTAGCGCAAATCTACTCGTCCTGTGCTAGGGTCTACAACTTGGTGTCGCTTCATCTGAGTCATAACTTTCTGCATGTATTGTTCAACATCTTGGGGTGCAATTCCACCGACGTCAATCTTGAACACACGTCGCTCTGGAGAGCGTGTAATGCGATAGGCCATCATTGCGTCTTCGAGAAGCGTAAGCTGTCTCCAGATGCGTCTAGCGGGCTCTAAAACGGATGTTCCATAAGGAGCATGCTTGTCATTTCCAAGAACTCTAAAGTGAGCAACCTGCCAGTTTTCTAGAGTTAATGATGCATTGTTCCATTGGAACTGAACATAGTTTGGGTTTGTTGGATCTTCCCCTTCGAGTCTCTCGACTTCTTGTGGAGGTAGTCCAATACAATTTTGAATTCCTTTTTCTTCGTCAATATCAAGATAAACGAAGAGGTCTCCATATTTACACATCGTTCTGGCCCAACCAAACAGGTTATGGTCAATATTCATAATGTTGAAGTAGAGAGAATGTAGGATGTATTTGATTTCATCATTTGTGCACTTAACGTGAAGCATCGGCGTGAGTGCCGAGTGGGTCGTCATTTCATCCGCGTAGATGTCGAGAGAGGAAGCAATCTCTGGTGTGAATTCCATCTGGTCAAAGTCGATGTAGCGCTCTGCTCGGTTTCTATTTGAGATCATGTTGAGCGTCATGATATTCATCGGGTTATATTCAGTCTTCTTAAACTGTTGGCCTGATGCGGACTTAAAACGCTTTGCGTAGATGTCCAAGTGTCGTCGTCTTAGTTGTCGACCTGACTGTGTTCGTCTCAGAGTCAGAGGACCCGAGAACATTCTAGTTAATGATTTGAACAATTGGTTTTGATTGTTGTTCGGGTTTCTTTCGTTGCGAGCCATTTTTTATCCTTTGTAAATCCAGAGAAACTCTTTTGCCTTCTCTATTTCCTCCCGATGTTTTTCGTTAAACGATTCGTTATAGAACTTTTGTCCTTTTATTTGTGTGTTCATGGTAGTGGTGCTTTTAAAAACACCTCCAAGCATTGCTTTCTTATATGCCATGTCTCGTTCATTTTCTGCAAGAGCAGTGTCTCTAACCCAACAAGCGATTGCCAAAGACATTACGAGATCATCATTGTAAGAACGCATTGCTTGAGGTTTACCGTTGAACCAAATAAAGGTTTTTAATTCATGAAAAACTCTAGCGGAGTGCATAGTAATTAGTTTGTTTCTGACGTACTCTTCCATTTTGGCTACGATTAAAGGTCTTGTTTTGGTAGATGTAGTAAAGCCCATCACTGCTCGGTCGTCATTCTCAGCGAGGTAAGCCTCTACGTATTCATGAGTCGATTTGATAGAATAGTAGAGTTTTTTATAATTCATATCTTTTAATTTCTCGAGAACGGCAATACCAACTCCGACGTTCTCAACTACCAACAAACAATTGCCATACTCCACTCCGGCATCATAGAGTATCTTAGAGTACATATCTAGATCTGGCTTGCCTTGATATTCTGCTACAACAGTCATTGTGTCAACACGAATGATGTGAAAACAACTAAAGTCCGCTCCGTCGCCTCGAGCAACATCTGCAGATAGAAGATAGGGGACACCTTCTTGGAACTTTTCCCAAATCCAAAAGTTGCGGTCATAGCCAACGCGATATTGAGGATCACTAACATCTAGATGGATTCTTTGCAGATCTTCAGGGTTGATAACTGTTTCACCAGATGCATTGAAAGAGCACTCAAGCTCCTGTGCGATTTGCCTTTTAGACATGTTTTTTGTCTCTTTATCAAACCAAGCTTGGTCACGATCAGGGTGCACATCCCAATGAAGTTTTGTTGGAAAGAAATCATTGTTTCCTGTTTCAGACTCAGCATAGGTTTTATGAAACCAGTTTCCAACGCCGTTAGGGGTGCTTAGAGCGATGCAGCGACCACCTGTTGACAAAGTAGGGTAAAGACCCGTCCAAAGCTCTTCGAGGCCGTCAACGAACGCTGCCTCGTCAATAATGAGAAGCGACAAAGCTTCTGAACGACCAGCATCGCCTGATGTGGTTCCGGCTTTTACTTGAGAGCCGTTTGTCAACTCGAATGATTGCTTGTTGTCTGTTTGTATCTTTGCAATCATCATCCACGATGGAAGGTTCTTGAAGATCATCTTGACTTTTTTCACAAGGTTTGTCGCTGTGGATAACTTTGTTGCGATAACGAGAACATTCTTTTCTCGATGAAACAACATGAACCAAGCAACATAAGCAGCTGAGATGGTTGATATCCCGAGCTGTCTTGCTTTTAGTATTACGTTAAAACGATAATCGTTAAAGTTCTTGAGCATGTCCTTTTGATAGTCATAAGTCTTAAAAGGAATTTGTCCATGCATTGGGTGGGAGATCTTACAATAGTTGTCGATAAAATATTGAGGATCCTTTCCGCACTTTACAAGTTCTTTAACAATTTCATTTTTGGTGAGTTTCATTACTTACTATAGTATTCGTCTTCCATTCCAACTTCACTAGAGAACAATTCTGCTATGGCAATAGCTTGCTCACGAGTAATTTGAGGAGCAACGCTCATGATGTCATCAATATACTGAGGAGCTCTATAATCTTGATCAGTCTGATATTTGTTGACTAGAGGCTCAATAGCATCTTTATTTCTCTCAGCATCCACTTTTGCTTGAAATGTTGGAGATTTAAATTCACCCTCTTCCAGGGCAGCTTCCATCTCTTCTTTGATGATTTGCTTTAATGTTTCTTTCGTGAGTTTCATTTCTGATTATCCTTTGGGTTAATTTTTTCGTTTTGAGGGCGCTTTGCTTTTGCGGTCTCTAAGAATTTCTTTGTGATGTCTCGAGTAGTATCTGCTGATGGTTCTAGAATTTGATCCATCTTAAGTCCGCCAATCTTGTAGTGCTGATAGGCTTGGACAAATGTGCGAACGTTCGATGTTGTCTGAACAATAACTTGTGGCTCGCCTTTTGCGGTCAAAGAAACAGATTTACCAGTGATAGTTTTGTATTCCTTTTGCAAAAACTTCTTGACTTCATTAATGGTTCTCATGATGTCGTTTTCAAAACCATTCTCTTTAAGTTCTTTCATTCTGACGTCAGACTGATAATTGATAATCATTGAGTCTCCGTAAAACTTAACCTTGAAGCCGTCAATGCAACGCTTGTCAAGAAGAGGGATTCCTTCTTCTCGCTTAAGACCGGTTTTGCGAACTTGTCCGTCAAGAGAATAGTTTTCCATGTGAGCGCCGTCGTAAGCGTTGGCTGCTGCTTGGGAAAGTCCTCTAATAATTTCTAATGTTTCTTTGCTCATTTGTTTGGTCTCCAACCTAATTTCCATCTTTCTTCCCGACCTTCTATCCACTGGATGTAGCACTTGTAGCAACAATCAAATTTCGTCATGTACAAGTCATCAACGGATTTGAATGAATAAGTGTTACAGGTTGGACATGAACGCTTGGATTCTTTATTAAGTAGTTCTTTTGAGATTAAAACTCCACCAAGCTCAACTCTTTCGCTTTCCGATTTGTCATTGCGATAGTTGTTCTTTAGTTCAGCTAGATACTCTTTTTCTTTATCATCGTCCCATTCTGACTTGGGATTTACTACGGCCTCTTTGCCATACTTCTCTGCGATGGCCTTCTCAACCTTCGCAGCGTAATTTGGATCTTTACTCATTAGTTCTCCGATATTTGATTAACAGCGTAATAGGTTGCAAGAGAAGAAGCTGTTCCAAGCGTAAAACCACCAAAAAATATCCACATAGACCTTTTGGGGTTTATATGCTTTCGTAGAGACTTGATTTCTTCATCTCGAATCTCAATCAAAGCTTCATGTTTCTTTTGCAAAGTTTCTTTTTCAATGCCTAAATAGTCAATCTGTAGTTGTTTTTCTGCTAATTGAAGTGAATATTCTAAAGACATTTGGATCTCACATTGTTGCTCTGCAAACTCTTTGCCTGCTATTATCGATGCAACAGCCTCATCATTAAATAGTCTACCATCGAATGGAGCTGGTTCGCCTCTTTCCAATGAAGACATAAGGGGCTGTGCTGAAACTAGTGAAACTAAAAATAATATCACTTAAGCATCTTCTTCCATCTATTGGAAATGGATTCGTTCAGACCAAAATCAAGCTGAGCTTGCTTGGGAGATGATACATCAGGCGCCAATGTTAAAAGCCACTGTTCATAAGCTCTTTTGGTATCGATATTGGTCTTGAAATCCAAAAGCTTGTGCATCACTTCATCACCAGTGAGTTTTGGATTCTCAACAGAGTATTTTTTAGAGATCCATGCAGAAAATAGAGTTACAACTCTATCAAGTGCATCTTTCTCGCTTTCTTTATTAAATTTTGCCATAGCCCAAGGTATGTCTATAATTTTCAGCTGAATGAGATCGTTTTTAAACTTTGTCTTTACTGTTGGTGCAATTTCAGATGGCGTTCTTTTTTTGGGACTATATGTTGGCATGTCAGGAGTCTCATGGGGCACCAAGACTTGCGAGCTTAACTCGCTATATGCTTCAGCCATTGAAAGCATGTCGATAACCGCTAAAGATAAGACTCGAGCTAAATCCTCACAGTCATCATCTGCGGTGTGAGTCTGTGTCTTATTTTCGGTTTCTTTAAAAACCTTAAGCATTCCATCTAATTTTGATTTAACTCTTTTGTGCATTTTTGTAATTTCTTGAACCTTTCGACGACTCTCTCTTGATACTTCTTTCGTTTTTTCACCAATACTAACATCTTCAAGCATCTCATCTGCCTTTTTGCTGAACCATGACATTTGTTTGGTATAAATATTTAATAAATTTAATGAATCTAGAGCCTCTGAGTCTTGAAAGTGACTTCTTAAAGTAGCTGGTATTCGATGCATTTTTGAACGTTGATTTATGACGCTATTATCAAATGCTTTGATGTTGTGGCCTATTAGAATGTATTTATTTTTACCCAAACTCTTAAGGTATTTTAGAAATTTTAAAATACCTTGTTTTTCATTCGGCCGTGCCTCTTCTTCATCATATCCATATCCATCACGATATCTTTCCAGAGGAAATTTATCATATTCTGTAAAGTTTTTGTTTTCAGTATAAGTAAACGCAAAAGCTTTATTTTTCCACGGAGACCATGCCCTCTTTAATTCCGTAGTCAACTTTTGCATTTCTGGCCCACCTCTTCTTTTGGTGAATGTATAAGGTGAGTTGGAAAGGGTAAAAAATAGTTCATACAATTTTAAAAAGAACAATTCTAGTTCCTTTGTTTTCATGGTCAGATTGTCCTTCCATGGTTGTTTGATCCGAAAACTATCAACGCCATCTGCTTCAGGTGAAGAGCTAATAGATTTTTCTAGACAATAGTCTATTAGAGCTTGTGTCATTGGATCGAATTCTGTGTTACGTTTTTTGTGACCCGTTAGTACATTTGATACTTTTCTACTATTCTCCATCCAAGCAGCTTCTGTTAGGCATAGTTTGCAACCAATTATGATCTCAGCTTCTTTGTTTTTTGGATCATAATCAAACCGTACCCCGCCCTTTGATCTTCTCATTAATGAGTTACCAATGTTATATGGTACTGGGTCTTTTTTTCCGCGATACTTAAAATTTATATTATAAAAATCATTACGGGCTTTTCTTATTTTTTCATCTTTATCAACGAAGTCTTTCTCGTCAAACAATGCTTTCACAATTATGCCGCCGGTGGCCTTCAACTCTTGAATATCATTCGATACGGATTGTCCATCTTGATGTTTTTTGAATATTTTGCCCAAATCAAATTCCAAAGCAGCGATTTGGTGAACATATGCTGCATCTCCAAAGCCATTTGTTTCCAAATCGTAGAAAATCAGTTTCTTGTTGAAAATATTGTTTTTAGATGCTGGGTTGAACAAATCTTCTAAAATGTACTGTGTTGATGACTGGCTTCCCATTTTCCATCGTTCATTAATTTGTTCTTTGTTTTTTAAAATTCTTATCTTCATTGTGTTTTGCTCTCCAAAGTACTTACATTAAACTCTTTTAGTAAAATCATATCTATTTTTTCAGGGTCATCTTTCGCAAGTTCGATGAGTTGAAGCTTTCTTTCTATAGTCTCTTTTTCCAAATCAGAAATAGCCATGGCTCTTTGTTGCATTAGCTCTAGGCGACTTTCTGAAAACTTTTTTCTAGCCAGAGCTTTGTCGCGACGTTCTTCTTCAGTTGTTTTTTCAATAACTTCAATTTCTTTTTCTTTTGCTTCTAGGATAGTCTCAACGGCTTTCTGAGCTGCTACTTGCTTCTTTCTACTAATAACAAAAACCGTCAACACTACAAAAGCAGACACCAGTAGTTCCCACTTATCTTTTATCCAAGACCACATCATCCGTTCCTCCAAGTCTTAGCAAAGTCTATTGCTGTTTGTCCACCGATGTAAGTCATGGCAATCATGCCCCATGTATCAGCGTCTAAGCCAACTTCTAAATACAAAAGGGCAGTAGCGACAGCGAATACAAGGAGCTTTCGTGAAATTGCTCTTTCCATTACATTGTCGATAATGCCCTTCTTTTCTTCTTTTTTTTCATCAGAGTCATTCATGGTTCCGCCTCATTGTTTGACCCTAAGTAGTTTGGTTATCTACAAATTGACATACGCATACCCATCAGCTCTATCAATTTCAATCGTCTTATCGACTACATCTTTGAGTGTATCTAGGTGAGTTATTAGCAATACCGTTTTGAACTGCGCCTTGATCATTTGCAATAGTCTAGTGAAGCCTTCCATATGGTCTGCATCTAGTGCTGTTGCGGGCTCATCAAGTACGAAAATATTAGGCTTTGGCAGAGACGATACCGATATAAGCGCTAAACGAATAGCCATTGAGGCAATGGTCTTTTCAGCACCGGACCCCATAGAGAGTGGTCTTGGGTCATATTTCGGGTGCTGGAGGTATGCTTCGAGCTTATCTCCATCATTGTCAAAGAATACTTGGAAGTCAACAATGCTTGACAATATCTTTTGTATCTCCTCATTGATAACTGGCATCATAGACTTTATTACTTCGTACGAAATACCGTTTGCATGAGTAGCTTGAACAAAGATGTCATAAGCAATATAATCCCGCTCAGCATTCTTTATTTGACGAATGCGCTCAACAGCCTCTTCGATAGTTCTCTTAGCCGATCCTTTCTCCGACATGAACTCTAAAACCTTTGACTCACATCTTTTTATTTCACTTCGTTTTATTGATATAGTTTTATCGATAGCTTGAAGATCTCTCCTTAGTGAAGTTAGGTTTTCATAAGCTTCGATGTTATCGTTATAATAAGCAATGTCTTCTTCACATTTTTTAATACGGTGTTCCATAAGAGATACTTTGCCCTCGCAGTTTTCCCACTGCAAAGACATGTTACGAACCTCGGCCTGTTTTTTTATGAGAGTGTCTCTTTGAACTTCGTAGTCTCGAATAATTGCTTCTGAATAAACTTCGTTAAACAAAGACGCTTTCATCTTTAAATCTAGCATTTGAGAGTTGAGGTTATCGATGTTCTGAATTACATCAACAATTGTAACCTTTGCTTCCTCTGCTTTTCTAACGAACTCGTTGTTACTACAGAAACTGCAATCCGGGTCATATTCATGGTCATGCAACATGTCAATCTTAGATTGAAGCCTAGATCTTTCTCTTTTAGATTTCTCAACTGCTTTATGAGTTTTGCTTATTTGTTCTTTGAGCAGTTCCAATGATTGCAACTCTTCTCTAGCTGTTGTTGACTCTTCAAGCAAACTAGGCAGTCTAAGTTGCAAATTTTCAATTTGAGAGCGCTTAGAAGCAATCTCAGTAGATAGTCTATCTATCTCTTTAGAGTTTCTAGATAAGTCTTTGCGATGACTTAACAAAGCCTTATTTACGCTGTCTATGTCTATTTCCTTCTGTGATGCTGCGTCGACCTGGTCTCTTATTAGGACTTGCTCGTTGGAAAGATCTTGAAGTCTAGAAGTGTGCTTATTACACAAGCCCTGTTGTTCCGCTATGTCTTCGACTACTTCTTCGAACTCCGCTTTTGCTCTAGACAGTTTCTTGCTCCAGTCAACACTGTTGAGATGCTTTATTACGCCTCTCATTTCAGATGAATCTGCTTTTGCCAACTTATGCATCTGATCGAATATTTGAAGGTCAAGGAACTTCGCAAGAATTTCTTTGCGCTTTGTTGAGCCCTCATTTATAAAACCAAACGAATCATTCTGGGCAGAGAGAGATGTCATCATAAAGTCTTCTAGAGTTCCGAATGTTTTTCGAATATTCTCATCCGTCTTATTCCTAGTATCTCCGTTTTTTGACTCAGCTCTCGTTCCAAATGTTAGTTTTTTAAAGTTTAGTTCAGTTTTCGCCGAGACGACTTCCCTGCCTTTAGACTTTCCGGTTGTTTTTTCGAGGCTTCGAGTAATTTTATAAACATCATCGCCGACAGCGATCTCGAGGTTACAAATAGCTCTTTCCTTGTTTTGATTGATGATATGGACATTCTTTCTTTCTCCTTTTGATGTAGTATTGAAGAGGCCAAACAAGGCAGCATCAATAATAGATGACTTACCTGAATAGTTTTTTCCGAAGATACCAACAAGACCATTTAGTTTGCTGAAATCAATAGAGTTGCCTTTTCCGTAATTAAATAGATTGTTCCAAGTCATTTTACGTATATCCCACAAAACGTTTCGAGATACCTCTCCACTTCCAACAACCTTCTTAAGATATTGGCGAGAAAGCTCCAATACCCTGTCTTTAACTTCTTGCTCTACTTCTTTGGTTTTTAAAAATTCAATAAGAAACTTTTCTTGATTTTTTTCATCTCTCATGTTGATGGACTTACCAACAGACTCTCCTGATGAATTTTTTGTGGCTTGAGATGTTTTATTAACAAAACTAACAGTGTATGGTCTCCATTTGACTTGTGCATAGTCACACGCTCTCTTTAGCTTTGCAACGGGAAGGTTATATTTGGAGACAATTCTCAAACGAGAACCATTTGGAACATCGTGATCTGGTAAAGTGCCATCTTTATTCAACTCAACAGTAACAAATGGGCGTGGGGAGCGAAACAATCTTTTTTCAACGCTGTGCTTTTCTTTTGAATGAATATTCCATATTAGATACCCTTTCAGTTCGCTTTCTCCGAAGTTTTGCTGAACTGTTGAACCAGAATACCAAATACGCTGAGATGTATCTAGATGTTGAAGTCTGTGGATGTCGCCCAACATGGCATAATCAAACTTTTTAAATATGGCCAAGTCGTCCTCTCCATGGTCCAATGAGAAACCTGAGCCTACTTGGCAACCCTGGATAGCTCCATGGTAAAGAGCAATGTTTATCGAAACATTGTTAGATGGTGGTTGCCAATTTGTCCTATCAAAGACCGATAAGACATTGAAAGTTAAGCCATCTTCTGGTGAATATTCTCCAGAGTTCTTCAGTAGGGTAAAGTTTGGGTGTTGCATAGCCTCCACTATTGGCGTGACTGCGTCTTGACGATCACCGTTCTTAAGATTGCCATCGTGGTTACCGAGTATCATAATTGTCGGTGCTATATCTGCCAAAGACTTGAGAAAGTTTGATGCCATCTCAAAATATTCTGGTGATAATTGTGTTTTCGTATGAGCAAGATCTCCAGTGTGTACAATATAATCTGGTTGCTCTTGCTTCAAAGAGTCATATATTTCCCTAAAGACATGTCGGTATTCGTCATGATATTTAAGATTGCGGATGTGGGTATCACTCACATGAGCGATACGAAACATTTTATTTGACATAAGTTCTCCTAGTTGTGTATTATCAATCTAACATGTTTAGATTATATTGTCAAGTATTTTTCTTCAAATTCATCATAAAAAATTGGACCATCTGTCATAAACGTTAGGTCAAAAATATTATAATCAAACCACTCTAGTGCCATTACGGGGTCCCATTCATAAGCCTTTCTCAAGCACTCCAAAAGAGCATCAACGTTGTACACTAGCCTCTTTTTTTCTAAATTAAATTCTTTAACTGAATCTTCAAACACTTTTCGTGGTTCCAAAATTATAAACGTGTGACCATCTTTGATAGCATCTTCTATTATTTTATCTGCAAAACTCATTATAACCTCCTAAAGTTCATACTATAATATAACACGTTTAGGGCTGGTTGTCAAGTTAATTAAGGAGTTTTACCATCTCGGAAGACACTACGATGTCCACATGACCAAACATTACAGAATACCATGTGACTCCTTCGTGTGTCTCATCAACCAATAGCTCGTCTATGATGATGACTTGGAGAACAATTCCAACATTGGGAATTGTTTGACTTCGAAACTCTTTCAAAAAAATAACTAATGAGCCGACTTCAATCTCTTCCACATGTAACCCTCCACTACTAAATAGTGCCGAGAGTAGCGGAAGTTATTCGATGTGACCAGTTCCCACAACAGACCATTCGAGTTGCACATCGACATAACCATTCAGGCCTTCGTATGGAACTCTTTGTTGGGAAAATCTTGTCATGTGAATTGCAGTAAGTGACCAATAAGGATAAGCTTGAAAGTAAGAACCATCAAAAGACATGTAGCCACTGTCGGGACCTGAGCATGATGCAACGCCAAGAAGTTGACTTCCGTCTGAGGAGTAAGTTGCAATGGTGATGTTGAACAAGTCTTCTCCACCAGAGGGTCCCCATGAGAACTGTGTTCCAAACTTTGAAACAACTGCAGCGAAGGCATAAGATGGATCCACATAGCGCATCTCGTAAGGTTCGATAAAGTCAAATCCATGAATTGATCTAAACTGGAATGATGTTCCGTCTTGAGTTTGAACATTCATTTGAGTGTCTCGGTCATATTGAGACTCGGTCAAGAACCCACTATAAATGTTTGAGTTGTTGTTGAATGCTGTGAAAGAGTTTGGATTGCCGAAAACATTGATGGATGATCCAATGTTGATGCCTTGCACAAAGATTGAAACAGGATTCATTGAGTTTACGCACTGTCCTGATGGTGGATACCACGTTGGATGTGTCTCGCCTATTTTATCATGAAACTTTGCTTCAAACTGAATCGTGATCTCTTGAGATACGCCCATACATTGTAAGCAAGCAACTTGTTCTAAATTGTAATTTACAAGCCCAACAGTGCCCTCTAGAGGCTCGTCAGATGGTTCGATAGATGGTTCGATAGATGGTTCACTAGAAGGCTCTAGTGATGGCTCCGTGGAAGCTTCTGTTGTGATGTCTGTGTCATCGACTGCCGTGTCTAAGACTTGGACCTTGTCCGTTGTTCTAATTCCGATGTCTCCACCGCAGGCCAAAAATAAGGCTAATAGCATGATAACTCCTAGTGCTCTACAACAATTATGTAACCGAGGAATTCACCTCGTTCATATTCTAGATCATAGTAGTCCAATAAAGAACAAACAAGATCCTTCATGGCTTCTGAGTTTCCGGTGATAACCTTCATTCTACAACGCCAATTGCTATTAATAAATAGTTCGAGTTTGCGTTTAGCGTCTTTGTATCTAAATCCATGGAGGTCTATCGTTTTCATTTTAGTCCAAAATAAAAAACCTCTCCGAAGAGAGGTTAAGAGGATGCGTGAGAGCTCCGAAGAACATAGGTTCTAGAAAAAGTGGAGATGAGGAGAGTCGAACTCCTGACCCCTTGCGTGCAAAGCAAGTGCTCTCCCAACTGAGCTACACCCCCACATTCATTTCTAAATAGTATGACTGAGTGCATTTGGGATGTTTTCTTTTTGTATTCTCAGGATTTCTCTGTAGCGAGAAATGACCCTGAAATAAGCTTCCGAATCTGCTTTAAGCAGCCAAGAATGGAGCTGAGCGAATGTTTGAGTTTGGCTATGTGTTACCATTCCATAGTGCTCTGAGAGAAGTTGTAGGGCATCCTCGGGCGACGTAATTGTCCATTCTGAGGTCTTTTTCTCTTTGATGCCCGAAAAGTGACTAAATGTATATCCAATCTCCGAAAACAAAGCAACAAGAAATTGCGTTCTGTGTAGTCCTTTAAGACCTTGTTCTCCATGAGAATAGTAGGACCATCTAAGCCAATCAATGTCTCCAACCATCCAATCTATTTGGACATAGTCACCTGTTGGTCCATTGTCGTCATGCTGCTCGAAGCATGTGAAGATGTTGCCTGCTGTGACCCTATCGTTTACTTCGATATTGTTCTCTGTAATCTTTGCAGAGATTAGAGTCAATAAAGCACGCATTTTTGACATTTCATAAGTTGAAGTTCGTGCTCGCTTGTGAATCTTGGCATAGAGATCATTCCAATCATCCCAGTCAATTCCCCACTTTTGCAATTCAGCCGACGTGAAAGAGCGAGCTATGTGAGTTGAGTCAATGGCTAAATCTAGATCACCAGAGATTGGCTTCTTACCTGCCGAACCTACTGGTTTAAAGAAAGTGAGAGAATGAGCTTTCATTGGAAAGATTTCTCCAAGTGCCTTAGTGTATGCTTTGATTGTTGGTTCAATTCTGTCTTTAGGAATTGCCGTTGCGATGTTTTTAAAGATGTTACCACCCATGTTATCCTCCATTGTTTTATATAAGATAACATGTTGGAGGTGGCTTGTCAAGTATTTTTATTTATTTTCATCGTGTTGCGCAATCATATATATAATATGGGGGCTTAGCATTTCTTGACTTGATAATATCTACGTAACCAAGAGGTTCAAGCCCTCTTTCTGCAAGAAAGGGATTTATGTAATCTTTAAATGCTTTTTCAGCTTCTTGTTCGTCAAACGGCTGGGAAGACTCTGGATTTAATAAAATTTGTTCCAAGTCGCCTTTTGGCTTTATATAAAAAACAAATTCTAGAAATTTCCCTTCTTCTTCATAAGAAATGTCAATGCTAGAATCTGAAGTGTTATTGGTGACAAAAATATTGGACAATAGATCATCATTCGTGATAATTTCCCAGCCATCAGGAGCGGGAAAATCTAGAATTTTATCGACAATTTGTTTTTCTAAACCTTTAGACTGTTCTTTGTTTTTTCTTTTGTCGGCAAGATCGCCAAACGTCGGGTTTTGCTTAACAGCGCGCAATATTAACTCGTATATTCTCTGTTTTTTCTCGGAGTCGTCAAGTTTGGATAATAGTCTTTTTAAATTTTCCAAAACTATTTTGATTAAAAATGGTGCAGACTCTGTTTTCCAGTTCTTTACAATCTCAACCTGGTCGAGTGTTTGCCACTCAAATTGTTCCATGTATAGGTCTACAGTTTTTTGATCACTAGAAGATAAAAATTTATATAAAATATATTCATAATTTTCTGGGAAATGTGGTTTTATTGCGGCATCAAAACTATCAATATTGTCTCTCAAAAAATCATAATAGTGCTTTATATCAACCACACCTTGTTTAACTAAATGTGGGAGATGCCATGCTACTTTCTTTAGTATTCCAGAACTCTCGGCGCGGGGGTGTGGAATTACAACATTCTTTATAATCTCTTCATCGATTTTGGCGAGGTTTTGTAGTAGATTCGTGATACCGTAAAGGTTTTCTCCAATATAGTCCATCGCCATTTGTACATTCTTTTCGGTTTTTGGTGATTTTGTAACGATTGCGTTTATAGCCATTTGCAATGGAGAGAGTGACCAACTTCCTTCTATTTTAATTTGTTTGTCTGGTCTCGACCTAAATCTCCATGCCAAATCTTTTGCATTCTCAAAGGTAAAATTTGTGTTTTTATGTATTGCATTGAAGATAGATCTATAGTATTCTTCTCGTTGAGTCTTCCCACCAGGGCTGTCTGGGTCGGCCATCTCTCCTTCGGGTATTCTATCCATAAGCCGAAAAATATAATGGACAATGTCCAGAGATTTTGTTCTTTCAACTATTTCTGCATAATATTTTTCATATGTGCGACCTGTTTTTTTGGTAGTTAGCTTTCTAAGCGCCGCGTAATTATCTACAAAATAATCAACGTTTATTTTCTGTTCTTTGTTTTTGGCATCAAACCTAGAAGTGTCCGGTGTTTTATATGAGATTGTTTTACTAGATGATAAATCTACCTTAGTCCACTTTATTTCTTCTATTTTACTATATACTGGTTCGATCTTGTCACTTGTGAACATAGGCTTTTGCGAACCGCGCAACAAATCTGCATGCGCCATTATTAATGAACTGGATGGGTCAAAGACAACGCAAACATGTCCATCATTATATTTTTCAGGATTGTGGGTAAACATAACACCAGCCATCATGCCTTTGAAAATATCTACAAACTTTTTGGCAATAGACTCAGAATAACTACCATCTTCGTATTTTCCATTTTTTGCCGGTAGTTTTTTGAATAATGCTAAGTCTTCATCGCTCATTATTTTTTCTTTTCTTCTAACCTCAGTTTTGCCAATTGTCTTGATAGCTTGTTCATATGGAGAAATTGAACTTCCCCAGACGTTGATGCAAGGCTCTTCATCAAAACAAATAAAATTATTTATGTTTTGCCTAACCTTATAAAGATACCTACCGTACCTACCAGAGAATGTATGTGTTTCCATGTCAGAACTCTCTTCATCATAAACAGTGTAGAGACCTTTTCCATAAACTGCGCCGCTGCCTTGCCCAGGATCGGTTGCATCTCCATTTACAATGGGTATATATTCCTCAGGTGACATCTTGCTAGCAGTATACAATATTGCTCGTTTGCCATAAAGTCTTTCATTTAAAACTTCTGCTATCAGAGTTTTTAAGTAAAATGGCGTTAGTTTCATTAGATGTTCTCCAACATTTGTTCAAAGAAATACATTTCATTCTTTATTTGTCTAGCACTAAGTAGTCTTTCTTTGAACTCTTTCTCGCCCATTTCTCCAACATCTTCTTCGTCAATTGGAATCTTGAAAACTTCGAGGTCATACTTCAAAAGAGACTTGATGATCCATTCGGCCTTCTTCTCGGCATCATGGTCAAGAGCCATGTAGACTGGTGTGTCGTGGATTGCGATGGCTTGGAATAGGCGTGACTGCTCTCTAAGTGTTGAGCCGAGGATTGGGATTGCATTTTCTCCTGCTGCGATAGCATCAAACACACCTTCGACGAGAACGATTGGCTCATCCCAATCAATCATCAGTTCATTAAAAACGATGTCACGGTCCGCTGGAGGGTTGAGGTACCTATAAGAATGCCCAACGTAACTGCGAGCGATGAAGTAATTGCAATCTCCATCCATGTCAAACGACGGTATAATAATTCTTCCTGCATAACGACCCTCCTTACAATAGCCAATTTTCCATTTTAATATTTCTCTCCGACCAATGCCTCGGGATGATAGATAGCGGAATGCGTCTGTTGTCTCCATTGGCAAGTCTTTGTTGCACAACGAGATGAACTCTTCGGGCAAGCCAATGTGTTGCTTCTCTTCGATGCTGTTAAGTTCTTTGAATAGATTGTCGAACTCGTTTAGATCGAGTCGTCCTTGTAGTTCAAGATACTTTTGTCGTTGCTGGTAAGTGCCAAACTTTCTTACGATTCGGTAAATGTTCTTGCCTCTCGCATCACAAATCCAGCATTTAAAGCTTTGTTTCGCGAAGTTCACCGACATTTTCTTCTTGTGGTGATTGCAATAAGGGCAATGGTATAAATGCTCATCACCCTTTTGATAATAAGACCCAAGAACTTGGGTCACAATTTTTCTTTTGTCCTCGATCATAATGTCCTCCTGTTTATAATGTAACACATCACAGAAGGTTTGTCAAGTAAAAAGTTTAGAAATCTTGATTACGAATTGTAATTATTGCCTTTGTGTCGTCTGAATAGAATTCACCTACAGGCACTCCTGCGTGTTTTAAATGGCGATAAATAAAT
>Ga0206131_10001659_pt1 | contig 28332 bp, 39 predicted proteins | sample Helgoland_Spring_FD_148636 | JGI IMG/M metagenome (GOLD analysis project Ga0206131, IMG submission 148636) | Pelagic subsurface seawater microbial communities from Kabeltonne, Helgoland, North Sea - Helgoland_Spring_Bloom_20160517_1 | ecosystem: Environmental > Aquatic > Marine > Epipelagic ...
AGAAACTCCAGAGGAAACTCCAGAGGAAACTCCAGAGGAAACTCCAGAGGAAACTCCAGAGGAAACTCCAGAGGAAACTCCAGAGGAAACTCCAGAGGAAACTCCAGAGGATGAAGAAGATGATAAAAAAGGTGCTAAAGAAGCTCTTGTAATTAGAGCTAATGCAGCTGGTCTAAATGAATTAGCTTCACAAATCGATTCTAAACTAGATTGGCAAGTTGCTGAAGGAAGCGTATTAAGATCTAATTATGAAGCAATCATCAAGAAGGCAGAATCAGATCAAATATTAAACGAATCTAAATACCAAGTAAATTCAATAAAAGAAGCGTTTAAGAGATTAATGTAATTATCTTTTAGAATTTTTACGAACAAGTTTTAAGAACTCCTTCTGTTGATTCAGTAGGAGTTTTTTTACGTGTTTTTGAAAGCGAACCGAAGATTCCCAAATTCTAGAATCTACACCACCGCTCAATGTGTCCCAGTATTCAGGATGCACAAAGTTCTCTGCATTAAAGTTATTTATATTAGATCTAATGTCTCTATCGCTTAAGGCACATTTCCAATCTATCGTATCATAACTTTCTTTTAATACGTCAAGTTTTACAAACTCTTCAGTAGACCAGTCATAATATAATTTGTCAAATCGATCAACATGTCGGTGTCTACATAATTCAAATACGATTTGTAGGAACTGATCATCCTGGGCACGGTCCTTGATAATAGGATGTTCTAATAATAATCTACGCTGTTGTTTTGAGATAGAGTCGTAGCGTATCCCGTACCTATTTCTAGGGTAAGGTCCACCGGTTCTCTGAATGTTTGGATATTTTTTATTATACGCCATATAGTATATTTATCTGAAACATTTCACAATACCTTCGTATAATATACCTAAACATATATCAGATGATTCACGCTTTATTTACAGAAAAATACAGACCTAAAAACCTACAAGACCTAATCTTACCTGAGAGAGTAATGTCAAAGTTTAAAGATGGTCTATCGCAAAACATGTTATTGGCTGGAAGTCCTGGAACCGGAAAGACTTCAACTGCTAAAGCAATTGTTCAACAGTTTGATTTACCATATCTTTATATTAATGCATCCACCGATACTTCAGTTGATGTTATTCGTACAAGGATTACAGACTTTTGTTCAACTATGTCAATCTTAGATGATCGTGATAAATTTAAAGTAGTTATATTAGATGAGGTTGATGGTGTATCAGATCAATTCTTTAAAGCCCTGCGTGCGACTATGGAAACATTCGCAAGTAATTCACGTTTTATTGCAACCTGTAATTACATTAATAAACTACCAGATCCTATCCTATCAAGATTCGAAGTAATTAATTTTGATTTTGATAAAGAAGAAGAGAGTGAATTAACAAAGAAATATATCCGTAGAGTATATGATATTTGTGGAAAAGAAGGAATGACAATTGAAAAACCAGCATTGGTGGAATTTGTTAAAAGAAACTTTCCAGATTTAAGATCTACATTAAATAAATTACAAGGATTTAAAACACAAGGAACAACCTCAATTAACGTTGAAGATGTTAAGAAATTTAATTCAGTTTATAAAGACGTATTTGAATTAATATTTAATGAAACTGATCCAATTAAAAACTATCAATATTTAGTTGGAGAATATTCTAATAGAGTAGATGATGTTTTACAAACGTTAGGAGATGAATTTATTCAATATATCCAATCGGAAAAACAATCAGCCACTAGATTTATTCCACAGATTGCAGTTACAGTAGCAGAACACCAAGCTCAGCGTAATCTGGTAATTGATCAAGTCATAACACTTTTAAGTTGCGTATATAAATTACAAGAAATAGTTAGACAATAATTTTTTTATGTCGCAAAAAAGTGTTATATTTACTTATAACAAAAAATAAAAACACAAAGATATGAAGTTAGGTAAACACACATTAATAATAGATGGTAATTATTTTCTACACAGTAGATTATTTGTATTACCAAGACCTAAAGGTGAACAACTATTAGGAACTAAAGACAGCCAAGCTAGTTTAATGCGTAAGTTATGTATTGACTTTGCATCTGAATTACGTAGAATGTCAGGTTTTGTTGATCAAGTTGTAATTGCAGTTGATGATAAATCATGGCGTAAAGATCTTTTCCCAGATGCACAATATAAAGGTACTAGAACATATGATGACTCCATTAACTGGGCCGGCGTATTTAGTACTTATAAAGCATGGCAAGAAATCTTACAAAAACAAGGTGTAGTTATTCACCAAGTCAAAGGTGCAGAAGCAGATGATGTTATGTTCGGATGGTCAACACAGTTAAACAATGAAGGTAAGAATTGTATTGCATGGACAGGTGATCGTGATTTAATTCAATTAGTTAATTACAATCAAGCAACTGATGCATATACCTTATGGTATTATAATTCAAAACGTAAGTTAATTGCATTCGAAGGTTTCGAAAAAGTATTAAATGAACGTGCAACTGATAAAATGTCAAATGATGACTTAATGTTCAATATGAACTCTAATACAGTAATGCACGATCAGATGAAACAAAACTTAACGGATTGGTCTCTTAAGAATAGTGTTTCTATCGAAGAAATCAATTGCGATGATTTTATTTTTACTAAGATCTTACAAGGCGATAAAAGTGATAATATCAAAAGTGTTGTCTCTTGGACAAAAACAGCAAAGTCCGGTAAGATTATGAATTATTCTATTACTGAGAAGAATGCTTTTAAAATATTAGATCAATATAAAGAAATTCACGGTAGTTTTTCAATAGATGATTTCTTTAATAAAGAAAGCGTTGATTCAATCGTAGAAGTTATTCATAAAGTTATTGGCAAATCTACGTTATCAGAAATTAAAGGTAGATTCAACCAAAACCTAGATTTAATGTTACTGCATTTTAATACTATACCAGATCCTATTCAAAAAGAAATCTACAAAGTAGTTGAAAATGATTTTAATATAGAACCTACATTTCCAAAATTAACTAAGATGGAAGTAATATTAGAAGGTACTGATTGGTTACAGAAAAAAGGAACAGCAGCCCCAGGAGGATACGATCCGTTTGCAGGTTTAAAAACTCCTGAAACAAAACAACAAAGCGACAGTAAAATAACAAACGAGTTATTCTAAAATATGCTAGACGAAACTAAACTATTCGATTTTGTAAAAATAATGTTTACAAAACCGAAAGAATATTATGACATAAAACAATTTAACAAGAAGAGACATCACTTTATGATTAATCGATTCTTTGCTATTAAGTTTCCAGCAAATGCGCAATTGTTTAATGTTAATGGTATTAATCCAATTGCAGTAATTGATAGCTGGGCACTTGTTGCTTCTAGATTTAGAGGAGTTCCAGGCTGGATTTATACTAAAACAAAAAAATCTAAAAAGAAAGCAGTATCAAGTAAAGGTAAATATATACCAAGTGATGAAGCCATTCGTTTTTTCATAGATAAAAATGAAATAGGAATGCGAGAATTCAAAGAACTAGAAAAGTTCGCACAGGATGAATTATACACGTCACTTAAGTCGATTGAAGGATCGATGAAAGTGTATTAACCTAGAATTAAATGAATATTAGTAAATTACCGACAGCAGTCGACGTAACATTACAGCGATACAACCACATGGACAATCGCCTATGGACACAACTCAAAAACCAATTAGACTATGTTGAAGTTGATGATAGGTCCATAGTGGTTAGCATAGATCAACTTAGGTCATTTTTGGAGATTAACTACGTATCTTTAGTTAATAAAGTCAAATCCTCAGGCGCCGAGTTCTTACACAAGAAAGTAAATTCACCTTATTTTTTATACATGATGTGTATCGACATGGAAAATTTACAGCTTGTTAAATTTACTTTAGATTATGATAAAAAATTTACTAGACTAATTGAGAATGATGGTAACAAGGTTTTAAAATTTGATTTTAAAATACTAACGATGACATTAAAACTGTCAGATATGTTTGAAAAAGAAGATCTTGCTATTATAAATCCAGTTTTAGAAAAATTAAAAATACTCGAAGAAGGAGTACCTTACGCCAGATTAAAAATGATAGATCTGTTAGATACTCTAGACGAATGGATAGCTTCTGAAATAGACAGAGATTTAGAAGAAGACGAGCCGGATCCAATACCTTTAATAACAACAATAATGGATACGATTGATGCAAAATCAGAATCCGACGATCCTCTCACGCTTTTAGTTACTGATTATTGATATATTTAATCGAATATATAGATTAAATAAAATAATCCTATAATGAAAATATTCGGTAATTTTGGAAAGAGGGAAGCTTTGATTTATATCATAGTAGCTCTATGGATAACTATGGGTATATTTGCGGCAATAAAGGCCTCAAGTTTATCAGATTTAGCAGTTTACTTTGGAGCCCTAACAGCTTATGCAGCAACATACATTTGGGCAGAATCAAAAAGGCCTAGTAGTAAAACAGGTATAATGCGTAAAGGTCCTCATTCTAGGAGAGAGATGATGATATATGTTGTAGTTCTTCTTTGGGCTATCGCAGGGTTTGTATCAATGTATTATGCTAGAGATCTAAAAGAATTATCAGTTTATTTTGCATCATTAACAGGATTCGTAGCTTCATGGATAGCTGGTGAAAAGTTTAAACCAGAAGACGAAGTAAATCAAAACATAAAAAAGTAATGGTTACAGGATTTACAGCAACAGAATATGGTGATTTTTTAATCGCTAAACTTAATGATCCTTACTATAATACAGTAAAGGTATTAGATTGGGAAATAGTAGCAGGTGTTCAGAGTTTTAGAACAACAGGTACCCTATCAACACAGGCAGGATCTCCCACAATTCATGGAAATTTTACAGAATTTGGTAATTTTTCACAAGGTGATGAAATTATAATTGGAAACACAACGTTTACAATCGACACGATAGTTACACCAATTGAATTGACCTTAACAGAGGCACCAGATTTCACAACAACTGGTATTGAGTTTTACACCCCAGCTACAGAAAATAATCTATTTGAATATCAATATAGATGGTCTACTGATAATTCACAGTTTTCAGAATTAAGGCCTCTTAATCGTTCTCAAGGTTTTTCTGATCTTATGGGATTAACATTTGATCCGCTAAAACCGCTATGGATCGACGTTAGGGCCGAGGTTGCAGCAATAACAACAGGATATACAATCTCTATCATATCAGTAACATATACATTAGAAACGGTTGACGGTACAGTCGTTAGCTGTCCACAATTTTGTGTTGAATGTACTGATCCTTTTGCAATGTATGGATGTGCAAACATTATCGAATGCGTTGATGATAACTTATTCAATCCATATGATTTAAATAAATCAACAAACTTATACAAGCAACTTGTTGGAATGACCAGTGATATATTTGGCCACGAAGTTCAATATTTTAGAACTGAACCGGATGCTAGAACAGAAGATGTTCATTTAATGGAATATTCTCTACACAATGTTGTTGATAAAAAACCAGTAAAGATATTAGTACCCGATAACGAATTTCCAGATGAGTCAATGACTTATGATATTTTTGGAATGGAATTTGCAGAATTTGAAATCCATATTACTGCATCTGAATTTCAAGCAGTATTTGGACAAGGTAAATCTCCAAGAAATAAGGATTACATGTATATTCCATTAATTAATAGAATGTATGAAATTAATTCACTTTCAATTGCAGATGAATTTAACCAAGCCTCTTCTTATTGGAGATGTAAATTAGTTAAATATCAAGAAAGATCATCAGTTATCAAAAACCAGTTTGAAGTAGACACAGATAGTTTAACAACAGGAGTTGAAGAAATATTTGGTGAAAAACAGAGAGAGGAACAAGAAAAAGTTACTAAACCTCAACAATTTCAAACAGTGTCAACTGCATATCGAGATGGTATTAGAGGATTTATTGATAAAAATCTAAAAATAGAAGATAATGACTTAAGAAACAGATGGACTGTTGTCAGTAAGAACTATTACGATTTAAATAAAATTAGCGGACAACAAACTGGCGTTGAATACGAAGTGTCATCTAAATTAATTTCAACTGATAATTTAGCGACATCGCTGTGGTTTAATCCACAATTAGAAAGTGATGACACTAATGAATATGTTTTATTCGGAGATTTAGCAGCACTTGGTGGTTTTAAATTATTTTACAGCAATACTGGATTTAGGGTACATGCCAACGGAATAGATCATGTATTTACGCATGGAATTACTTTACAAAAAGGAGAATGGTACGGTTTAGTATTAAATATAAACAACAAGTTTTTCCAAGTTTCTTTATCTCTATATAGATTAGATTCAACAAACAATAGAGGAACTGCAGTAGGATCACGTCCACAAGATTCAAGTAATGATTTAATTGAAGAATATACAGAAACAATAGAAGCAGGCCAGCCGTTACAATGGGATTCGAATTCGAAATACCATATTAGAGGAAATAAAACATACATGACAAATATTAGAGTCTTTACTAATGTGATCGAGTTTGAACAACATCACAATGTATTAAATCAATATGTTGTCAGAGATAATCAATTATCAATCCTTATAGATAATGCAATTCCAAGTTTAGGCTATCAGCGATTCAAGAACGCTAGATAAAATTGGAATAAATAATCTATAATAAAACATTGAAAATATGCCAGAAGATAAGAAAAGTATTAAATCACAGGCTGAAGATATTAGAAAAGAACTAGACGATCTAATTGGAAATAATGATCCAATTCAATCAGTTATAGAAACAGACCCGGAACTACCGACAAAGAGAGATCTGCCAGCTAGGATGTCTTACTCTGAATTAAAAACAAGTGCCAGTAAAAAAGCAACAAAGACTATTACTAGTTTGATGAAGTTTTATTTGGACGAGGATATAATTGAGAGAGACGAATATATTATTGCTAAAAAGAAAATAGATGAGATGACCATGTCATCTTTAATATATCAACTACAGGCGGGTGAAAGAGCTTTAACAACTTTATTAGAAACAATCGAAGACGGTGAAATCGCTCCAAGAATGTTTGAAGTTCTTGCAACTCTACAAAAATCAATGTTAGATATTATTAAATCACAAACCATGTATTTAATGGCAGCTGAAGAAGGTGCTAAAAGAATGGCAAGAGATATTGAATTATATAAAAAGAGAGACGATGCACAAACAATTGGCGAGGCATCGGGAGGAGCTCCAACAGGAGATACAGTACAAAGAGGTACAAAAGATTTGATGAGAATGATCCAAAACGGAATTCTAGATGATCAAATAGAAGACGCTGAAATTACAGAAGAATAATGGGAGATTACGTAGGAGATAATAGGTGGATCCCTCAGGGACAATCTGCAGATGACGCTGGTAAACTTATCTGGTCAACAAAAAGTATCAACGAGTTGATGCTAGCACTTGATCAAGGGTATAGACCGTCGGTTCCTATGCCTTTTTATGAAGGTAAGCAATTCTTACGTAGAGGTAATATTGTATTTGATTATACAGATGCTGAAATAACAGATCTTGCGAAATGTGCAAATGATATTGTATATTTTGCTGAAAAGTACGCTGTTGTAATGACGGATGAAGGAGTCCAGCAAGTAAAGTTGAGAGATTATCAAAAGCAAATGCTTAGAGATTTTCAACACAATAGATTTAACATAGTATTAGCTTCTCGTCAAATGGGTAAAACTGTAACTGCCAGTATTTTTAATGCATGGTATTTAACATTTAACTATGACAAGACTACGTTGCTACTAGCCAACAAATCAGAATCAACAAAAGAAATTATAGATAAAGCAAAGGTTGTATTAGAGAACTTACCGTTCTTTATGAAACCAGGGATTATTAAATACGATGTTATGAATGTTCGTGCTGATAACGGATGTCGTTTGGTTGGACAATCAACCACGGCAAAATCTGGTATTGGTTTTACTATTCATAATTTATATTTGGATGAGTTTGCACACATCCATCCTACAATTGTGGATTCATTTTATGAAAACGTATATCCAACATTGTCAGCTTCAAAAATATCGAGAATTAACATTACGTCAACTCCAAATGGTTTTAACAAGTTCTACGAAATTTACGCTGACGCAGAGAAACAAAATAATGAATATAAGGCGACCAGAATAGATTGGTGGCAGCACCCGGATCGAGATGATGAATGGTATAAAAGAGAACTTGGAAACCTGGGTTCTGAGGACGCATTTAATAGACAATATGGAAATGAGTTTACAAGCTCATCTAGTTTATTATTAAGTCCAGGTACTATGAAAAATATGAGATCTAATGCAAGAAAATTCGAATGGTACGATTTTGAAGAATTCGACAATGTTCATATAGATACTAAAGGTTATTTAGGATTTGATCCGGAATTTGAAGTTGAAAACGCAGGATCATCTGATAAATATTATGTATTTTCAGTAGATATTGCAGAAGGAAATGGAGGGGACGATTCAGTTATTAACATTTTTGAAGTTTTACCAATGTCACAGTCCGAGATAGAAAACACAATTAGTCCTGGCGCAATGTATGATTTCTTTAAATTAAATCAAGTAGGTATATTTAGTAGTAACGAACATCCGATTGAAGAGTTTGCAAAAATATTATACACACTTGCTCTAGATATATTTAATTCTGAAAATACTAAAATGATCATTGAATACAACACATACGGAAGTATATTGATTCAGTATTTAAGTACAGTATTTCCAGGGCGTAATGATTTTGAAGATGAAATGTTACTAAGATTTAAACACAGACATGACTCTAGAACCTTGAAACCAGGGATCAGATTAAAGAGTGATAACAAATCTGTATTTTGTCAGAATCTTAAGAAACAATTAGAAACAGATAGAATGAAAATCAATGACTTAGATACTGTTCACGAAGCAAGTCTATTCGGAGTATTAAAGAATAGCAGCTACGGAGCTCAAATGGGTAAAGATGATAAAATCATGACATGTGTTACAGTGACTGAATTTTTTGGCACAACGGACTACGCGGATTACATTGAAGAACTATTAGATATTATACCAGCGGAAACCGTTAAACAAATGGAAAAAGTCTTATATAAAGAAAGTGATGTACAGGGAGATTTACAGTTCGATATTTACGATTTACTGTAATATTCACCAGATAATAAAGATATATAATAAAAGAAAAAAAAACAAAAATATAATACTATGGCACTAAGTCCTAATTTATTGCAATTTAAATCAAGTGGTGTATACCGTTTAGAATTTGACAAGTCACAGACTGCAGATATTAACGTTGAAACACTTAGATTAGTAACAGGTCACTCAAGAAAAGGACCTTACAACACACCAGTTTTAATTTCAAGCGTTGAAGATTTTACTAACGTATTCGGATCGATTGATAAAAAACTAGAAAAAAGAGGAATGTTCTTCCACAGATCAGCTATGGAAGCTCTTTCAAGAGGACCAATCCTAGCTTTAAACTTAAACAAGTTTGATTCAACTGACACGGCTAGCTTTGCATCACCAGTAACTAACGGTTCTGTTCATTCAATCACATCAGCTGCTGGAACTAAAGAATATTCAAAATTCTTTAATACTGACAAATTTGCGGTACCATCTGACGATGCGGTTTTATCACAAGTTGATGTAGATTCAGATCATTTATTTCACTTTGTTAACATCAAACAAAATGCTATTACTGTTATTATCAGACAAGCACAGGATGTTAAAGAATTTCAAATTATCGCAAGAGAATGGTATGGAGAAGGTAATGTACCTGAATTCATGAATGATTTTGATTACGTATCAGATTATATGGTTGATGTATTTGTATTCAAAGGAGAGTTTGATGCAGCTAAAATGCAAAACGATCCAGTATACGGAGAATACTTTAACGAAGATGGATTAAACAAAGAATTATTAGGTCAGTTTTCTAACCTAAGACAAGTTAATTTAGAAGCACAATACACAGGATCTTTAATCCCAGGATTTAAAGATTTAGAAGGAAGAAGCTTATATGTTGAATCAATGATTAACAATGAAGCAAGAAAAACAGGTTTATTCTGTGCGATTAACGAAGATGCAGTATTAGAAGGAGATGTAGACTTAGTAGGTCACTCATACGATGCTGATCAAGATCATGAAGTATTATCACACGTTATAGGTCAGAATGTAGTAGAAAGCTCGGTAGTATTACCAGCAACTAAAACAATCGCGCTAGACGTAACAGGGGAAGTACTAACATTTGATTACAACTCAACTGCAGATTTAGTAGTTGGTGATTTTTTACAAGCAGCAACTAGCGGAGAATATGTTGAAATTTTATCTTCAGTATATGATCAAGGATCAACAGTAGTAACATGTGATGGAGTTATTAACTCAAGCTATGTTTTAACTGGAGCTACACCACAAAGTTATATTGCACCGGTAGCAGAGGATTTAACTGCTGTGCCACCAGTCGCTGAAGTTTTAGAACAACTAGAAGTATTAGCTACAGAGTTTAATGTATTTGCGGTTTCTCAATCAAGAGTAATTGCAGAAGAATTTACAGGAGCAACTTACGCAGCTGCAGGTTCTTTATTTACTTTAACATATGTATCTGCACCAGATTCTATCAGCATGTCAGCTGGAGATTATGTACAAGCAGACGAAGCTAATAGATTAGCTAAAATTAAAAGAATCGCTAAAAACGGAAATGTTTACGAAGTATACTGTGACGTTACAGTTGCAGCAGCATGGTCAGGAGAATATGTAAAATCTTTTGAAAATGCTTCAACGCACTACAAAACATTCCCATTACAAGGAGCAAGCTTAAAAGAACAAACTATCAAATCAGCATTAGATGCTGTAAGAGGAGGAACAGGATTACATATCGGATTAATCGATAAAGATCTAATAGACTTCAGATATGTTGTTGATACTTTTACTTCTTTTGATACACTTGATGGTTTACAAAATAAATCTCAATTATCAGAATTAGCAAGAGCAAGACAAAATGCATCAGCTATCTTAAATGCACCAACAATCGGAGACTTTAAGAAGTCAACTAATCCATCGTTTACAAACGCTGAAGGTGAATTTAAAGTAGAATACATTGCACAAGGAGGAAATTTAGATAAAAATCCAACTAAAACATATTTCTTACCAGGAATAACAGAAGGAGCAAATTACGCATTCTACTACGGACCAGGTTTATTAATATCAGATAACGGAAAAGATTTAATCGTTCCACCAGCTGCTAATGTATCTAATAACTATTTAGATAAATACACAAGCGCACAACCATGGTCAATCATTGCAGGTCCAAGAAGAGGAGTTGTAGGAGGATCAGGATTAAAAGGAGCAGAATACGCTTTTGATAAATCTGATAGAGATGTATTAGAGCCTTTCGGAATCAATCCAATTGTATTCCAAAGAGGAGTAGGTCTTACGATCTTAGGAAATAAAACGGCACAGCAGTCTGTTAAATCAGCGCTTTCTTCAGCTCACGTTAGAGAAGCTCTTATTTACATACAAGATGGTATCGCAGATATTCTTAAAGGATACGTATTTGAATTTAACAACACACAAACTAGATTAGAAATCAAAACTTTAGCAGATTCATTTATGGAATCAGTAAAAGCAGACGGTGGAGTTTATGAATTCAAAAACATCATGGATCAATCAAACAACACTGATGACGTAATTGATAACAACTTCGGTATTATAGATACTTATGTTGAACCGGTTAAAGGATTAGAAATAGTTGTACATAGAACTACGGTTTTAAATACTGGTGAAATTTCAACAGGGAACTTTAGTTAATCAGATATATAAAAAAATAAAAACAATATAAAAATGGCTTTACCACATTATTCACAAGATCAAACTAGCAGAAGCGGTAGACAATTCGAACCAGTTCAAGCGAACTTATTTGAAGTAACAGTTTTACCTCCAGCAGGAGTAACGGATGCACCGTTAATGATTCAACATGTAAACTCTATTTCAGGTTTAGAATTGTATAAAGAAGTTGCTGCAGTTGAGCAAAAATACAAATTTTCAACACGTTCATTCGCAGGAATGCCAGATGCAACGACATTGGATGTTGCTATCAATTTCTCATTAAACTTAAACGATGCTAATCAAGCATACCTTTACAAATCAATGAGACAATGGTATAACAACCAATACGATCCGCAAACGGGAGCAATGGGTCTTAAAAAAGATTACGTAGGTACTATCGTTGTTGTACAGTTCAATAGAGCTGGAGACATTTATAGAACAGTAACTTTAGAAGACTGCTTTATTACGTCTGGATTACCTTTCACGACTGAATTAAGTTATGAAACTACAGAGGCTCAGGCTTTAGAGGTTACATGGAGATGTGATACTTTTAAGGAAGTTTTAGCTTAATAGAATATTTTATAATAGGGGATTCCCAGAGGTTTCCCCTATTTTTATGAAACAAAAACATAATATGTTGATATAATAATAACAAATGGATAAACTGACAAAAAAGTTACAAGTTCTTCTCTCTGAGTCGGAAGTAACAGCAATTAACAGGATTATCCTAAATGAGGCAATTGAAAGTGGCGAGAGACCAGTATCGATATCAGCTTTTATTAGGGATATAATCCGCAAAGAAATTGAATTGAAAGCCGATTCAATACTAGAATGGAATAAAGATAATATTAAGAAACTTAAAAAGAAGTAATAAATGAGCGATCAACACCAAGACGACGTAAACTTAGACGATGCATACAAGAACATCGTAGAAAATCAGGAAAATCCTAAGCCTGTCGATTTAGGATCAATAAACATGGACAAGTTTAAACAACCAGAGGCAAAAGAAGCTGATGTTGTTTTAGGTTACCACGCAATCCCAGTTAATTCTTTACCATCAGCTGGTATGTTTTACCCTAATGGAACTGAACTACATATCAGATCTGCAAAGGTTGCTGAGATTAGACATTTTTCAACAATGGATGAGAATAATATTCTAGACGTTGATGAAAAATTAAACTCTATTCTAGAAACATGTACTAGAGTTACTAATAATAATAAAAGAATGTCTTATAAAGATCTTCTAGAAGAAGATAGATTCTTTTTAATTCTTTCAATTAGAGATTTAACATTCCCAGAACCAGAATCTCAATTATCAACAGACCACGTCGATAAAAAAGGAGAAACTCATAAAATTGAAATATCTAAGGATAATTTTACATACTTTAAAGTTCCAGAAAATCTAGACAAATATTACGATAGAGCAGAAAGAACTTTCTTGATTGAAACAAAGTCTTTTGGAATATTAAGATTGGCTCCACCGACAATCGGTATCATGCAAAGAATGACAGCATACATTAAAGATAGACAAGAGAAAAACTTAAAAGTTGATCAATCTGTTTTACAAATTATGCCATACATGGTTACTGAATGGAGAGGTTTTACAGATAAAGAAATTTTCAAGTTTGAAATTGAAATGAATAGCTGGTCGAACAAGAAATATAGTTTAATTTATAAATTAGCAGAACAAATGAAGGTTGGTATTAAACCTGACATGAATGTTCAAATAGGGGATGATTGGGAGGACGTCCCTATTGGGTTTCGCGACGGAATCAAGTCTCTTTTCATTGTTCAAGATATCGCTGGAGAACTTCTTTAAAACGAAGTTTTATATTTATAAACACTTACATCTGCAACCAAGTGAATTGGAAGCAATGGAGTACTATGAATTCCACTATCTGGTTAAAGATCTCTTAGAGTTCTTACAGAGGGAGAATGACACAAACACAGATCAACAAGATCAAACAGGTAAGGCGATGTCAGGTATGAAACTACCTAACATAAAGATGCCTAACATAAAGATGCCAAAGATGTAGATATATACTCTATATTTTAAAACATATAGTATATTAAGATTAATGAAATTATTATTCGCACCGCTACAAAGGCTAGCAAATTTAATGGAAGGACAGGTCGCAGAAAGTAAACAACTGCGATCCGTTCTTACCCTTTCTATAGAAGACGCAAGTAAAGCACAGATATCAGAGCTACAAATACAAACTAGCCTTCTAGATGATATTAAAGGAATATTAAAGATGCAAATGACTCAAAATGCCATGTCCTCTAAAGGATCAGGCAAGCCTGGATTACTAGGCGGTGTCAAAGATAAAATGCCAAAATTTAAAGGAGCTAAATCAGTTGCAATTGCGGTTGGTTTATTCGCAGGTGCTATATTAGCATCTACGGTTTTCTTTGCTTTAATGCCAACATTATCAGTTAGAACACTTTTAACTACAATGGCAGTCGCTGGTATAATGACGCTTATTGTTCCAAGATTTATGGAATTAACAAAGCTGTATAGGTTTAAAATGAAAAATATTTTAAAAGCCGCGGCAATATTACCAATAATTTCAATGGCAATATTAGCATCTGCATTACCATTAATGTTAATGCCGGCGGTAAGCCCTATGGCTTTAATATCTGCGTTTTTTATAGGTGCAGCGTTAACCTTATTTGCACCTGCATTTATAAAGTTAGTACAGGGATTAAAGGGTACTAAATTAAAAGATCAAATAAGTACAGTTGCAGCTATGGCGATAATGGCAGGTGGTATTGTTGCAGTATCATTGGTATTTGCACTCTTAGGAGGTGTGTCAGGCTGGTCTGCTCCGCCTCTATGGTGGACTATAACAGCAGGATTGGCTATGTTTTTATTTTCTTTAGCATTTGTACAAATATTAAAAACTATTAAGGGAAGATCAGTTAAAGAGATTGCATTTGCAGGTCTTGCAGTACCTGTAATGGCTGCCGCTATTGTTGGTGTTGCATATATATTTAAACTCTTTCCTAAGGAAGCAGTAGCTCCTGGATTAGGTTGGACAATTAAGGCTGGATTAGCTATATTTTTATTTTCTTTAGGGTTTGTACAGGTATTAAAAGCTATTAAAGGAAGATCACTTAAAGACATCGTATTCGCAAGTCTTGCGGTACCTATGATTGCAGCTGCTGTTGTTGGTGTTGCATTTATATTTCAAGCACTTTCGTTTGTTGAAGGTTATGAAAAATTTGCACCGGACCCGATATGGTCACTTAAGTCAGGATTAGCTATGTTAGCATTTACTGTTCCTTATTTACTAATATCTTTGGCCGCTAAAAGAATAGGAGCAAAAGGTCTTGTATTAGGAGCTCTTGCTATGATAGCAGTTGCTGGAGCTATTTTAGCATCTGCTTGGATATTCTCGGTTTTACCTGATACTTTCATAGCACCGCCTATGGATTGGGCAATCGGAGCTGCAATCGCAATTACCGCATTTACAATTCCATTAGCAATCGTTGGTTTATTAGCAACAGTATTAACCCCAGTTACTTTATTATTAGGAGCAGCTGGTATTATATTAATTGCAGGAACAATGTGGGTTGTTGCTTGGATTTTTAGTAAATTGCCAGATTTAAGTGCAATTTCTAAAAACATCACAGATGCGATAATGTACCCTGTTGATTCAATGATCAATGCATTAGGAAGATTCAAAAATGAAATTGGAATTGAAAATATGGTACCGCTTGCTGGTGGTATTTTAGCTATTGCAGGTTCTTGGTTAGTTTTAACAGCAGCAATGGCAGGTCAAGGAATTGGAGGAGCTATTGGCGCAATTGGTAATGCAATAGGAGAAGGGATTAATAAATTAACTGAATGGTTCGGTGGAAAAAAAGCAATGGGACCTAAGGATTTATTAGAACTATTAATAAACAAGGCAGATGGTCTTAGGAAGATCGCAAGACCTATGAAGAACATAGGAATGGGATTTAAAGGAATAGGATTACACGCTGCTTCTGTTCAAAGGGCATTAGGAGCTTTAATTCCGTTCACACAAGAAGATGAAGTTGAAGAATTATCAAGTGCTGCAACCTCTATTATGCTGCTTGCAGGAGGATATCGTTCGATAGCAGAATCAACAAAGTTAATGAATATTGATGCTCTTAACGCATCTGCTAGTATGTTTAACGCAATTGCCAGAGTCGCAGAGTCAGATGGAGAAGATTTAATAACAAAAATATCTGAAGACTTAATGGAAGCTGTTAGACAACTTTCCGAAACAGTTAAAAATCTAGAAGCATCTAATAGTCAAAATTCTGAATCTATGGGAGATTCTATATCTAACACATTAACAGGATTTATCGATAAGATTAAAGGTAAAAAAGACGAAGCAGGAGGATCAGAATCAGGCTTAGTAGATATGTCCGCTGTAATTTCAGCAATACAAGAACTTGAAGGTAGATTTGATAGACCTATTAAAGTTAAAGAAATCTAAAATCTAGTTTTTGAAACTTTTTTAAAATATTGAATATAAATTTAAACATTTATTATTTTCAATATGATATTTAACTCAATCTTAATATTTTTAATATGTGTAAACTTTTACATAGATAATAAAAATAGAAAAATACACCAGGATAGGATAAAACTTTTAGAATCCAATCTTGATACAATGTCTCGTGTTCTTTACGAAACATCAAATCAATTAAAAGATCAATCAATAAGCCCAATCGCAATTACAGAAGACGATTTTCAAATCGTTTCATCTAACCTGGAGTCGGCGCAGGATAGATTGGCAGAATTAGATCTAATCATACAGAATATACAAATTAAAATTAACAAAGAAATCAATGACTAAGGCAAGTGTTGTACAAAGACTATTAGAGCAAAAGCAGATTACCGCAGAAGAGGCAGTGGTTTTATTACAGGGTGAAGTTGTAAATATTCCAATGTATACTCCTAATCCATATTATGATAACCCAAACTACACAACACCGCCAGTATGGTGTTCAACCCCAGATACAACATCATGAGTAATTCTTACGAAAAATATTTAGATTTAAAAGAACAAGGTGCCTTTGAGTTTGATCCAACCAACATGGGAGATGTTTTAAATTTAGCATATTCTAAAGGGCTAAGACAAGAAATTATGTTTGATGCAATGGATATTCTTAGAGAAAATCCTAAAATGACAAACGAAGAGGTTGTTATCCTATCTGCTAAAAAATGGAATTTAATATGAAAATAAAACAAGAATATACGATTGATCTAGCAAGAGAAAAGGCTATTGTAGATATCTTAAATAAGAACGAAGCGAAGGTTGGTGTTGAGATTGGAGTTTTTAAAGGTGAATTTTCTAAAACAATACTAAGTGGATGGGGAGGTAGATTATATATGGTTGATCCTTGGCGAGGTCTTGGAAATGACTACATAGACCGAACTAACCACAAACACCACTCTTCAATTTACGAAGATGCCATGAAATCCATTGATGGTTATGAAGATCGTGGAATTATGATCAGGGCCCTGAGTTCTGAGGCCGTAGATCTATTTGAAGATAATACTTTAGATTTCGTATATATTGACGGCAATCACGCATATAATAGTGTTAAACAAGATCTTGAATTATGGTGGCCTAAATTAAAAAAAAGTGGCATTATGTCAGGCCATGATTTTCTTTTAGTAGACTGGGAATCAATATCAAAAGTACCACATGGTAAAGATACTCATGTATATTCTGAAGGTACGACATGGCAAATCAAAGGATATTACGATCCTAATAATGAAATACCACATGGAGGAGTTTTCGGAGTAAATCCAGCAGTTCATGAGTTTTGTGAAAAATATGATGTTGATTATGATTTGACCCGAGATTGGGCTTCTACTTTTATAATACAAAAACCACACTTATAATGTATACATATAAAGCAAAAGTAAATAGAATAATAGACGGCGATAGTGTTGTCCTAGATATTGATTTAGGATTTGATACTTGGATTAATAACCAATCAATCCGATTAGTTGGAGTTGACGCTCCAGAATCTAGAACCCGAGACCTTGTTGAAAAACAATTCGGTAATTTAGCAAAGGAAAGAGTTAGTGGTTTATTGAAAATAGGATCTGACGTAATTATTAGAACTTATAAAGATCAAGGAGGTAAGTTCGGGAGAATCCTAGGTGAAATCATTACAGATGAAGAAATTAATATAAATGATTTGTTAATTGAAGAGAGGTTAGCTGTGTATTACCAAGGACAATCTAAAGACGAGGTTAAACAGCTGCATTTAGCAAATAGAAAATATTTAATCAAAGAAGGCAAAATAGTATTAGATGAAGATAAATAAGGATTTTAAGATCAAGGGTCTTTTAGAATTTCAACCAAACGTATATGGTGACGATAGAGGCCAATTCATTGAAACTTTCAACGAGGACGTTCTAAGGTCACTCGGGTTTAACGAACACTTTAAACAGGATAATCAAAGTATCTCGCAGCGCGGGGTCTTTAGAGGGATCCATTTACAATCAGAACCACATGGTCAAGGAAAATTAGTTCGTGTTGCAAAAGGATCTGTTATCGATTATGCTGTAGATTTAAGATTAGGTTCTCCAACTTATGGAGAATGGGAATCTGTGAAATTAACAGCGGAACAAGGAAATCAATTCTGGATTCCAAATGGATTTGGACATGCATTCCTAGCACTCGAGGAAGACACTATCTTTTGTTATAAATGTACTGATGTTTATGCGCCGGATCACCAAGTGTCTATCATGTGGGACGATACAGATATTAATTTAGATGTTAGTTCACAAATAGATATTCCACTTTTAATTTCAGACAAAGATTTAAAAGGTTTATATTTACCAGAATACACATATCAAATTAACGAACAATTACAATGATTAAAAGAGCACCAAGTAGAGGCTATTTCGGAGGAGTTTGCCAAGGATTAGCAGAAGAAACAGACACTAACCCACTAGCATGGAGGATAATATTCTTATTAGCGCCATCAAGTCTTTGGGTATACATTGCATTATGGATCTTATTAAAAAAAGAAGATGAACAGTATAATTAAAATATTTGCAATCATATTAGTCGTTTTCTTTTACTGTTTAGTATTAGCAACTCCAGTTCAATTTCTATGGAACTTTGCCCTAGTACCTGCAGTTGATGGACTTAACCCTATTGGATTTTTTCAAGCACTTGGAATAAATCTATTGTGTATGATATTATTTAAGAACCCAAGTGAAATCCAAACACCTAGTAAAGAAGATGAATAAGGTAACTGAAATATTTAAAGCCTGGAAAATTGCATACGACCCAGATGACAGACAAGCGGAGTTAGCATCAGCTAGAATTAAAATATGCGATGGATGTGAAAATAAAAGTCTTGTACCTATAGCACACTGTACCCTATGTGGATGTGCCCTTAAAGGAAAGATACACACTCCACGAAAAAATGGATGTCCAGCAGGTAAATGGAATGATGTAGATAATAAATTTTTAAAATAATTAAAAGTTTTTTCACCAGGATTTTTTTATCCCAATAAAAAGGTTTATATTTACATATAACAAATAATAATAAGTATGAAAACAGTAATTTTTGATTTAGACGGGACCTTAGCACTTATCGATGATCGTCGTGCTATGTCTACAAAACCAGATGGTAAAATGGACTGGGACACTTTCTTTGACCCAGCTAATATACAATTAGATAAACCAAATTGGCCCGTTATCCACATGGCAAAACTTCTTAAGAAAGACGGCCATCGTGTTGTAATTTTTAGTGGAAGATCTAAAGCAACTAAGGACGCAACGAAAGATTGGTTAAACGATCTTGATATTCCATTTGATGTTTTAAAGATGCGACCAACTGATGGCGGTTTTAAATGGATGAAAGATGATGTGTTAAAAAAGAAATGGCTTGATGATTTGTTTCCAAACACGGATGATATAACGTGTGTATTTGACGACCGAGATAAAGTTGTTCAAATGTGGAGAGACAATGGTATCACATGTTTTCAGGTAGCTGAAGGTAACTTTTAAATTTAAAACTATGGTAGAATATAAAAATAGATACGGAGACGTTTTTACGTTTACAAAACAAGAAGATGGTTCAGTCCTATGGGAAGGTTCATTTAAACACTGTAGGTTTGGAAGTTCTAATGATTATAAATTAGCATATCAGAATTACTGTAAAGATAGTTCAGGTATGGGAATTACACCAATGCATATTGAAGATTTCAAAGAAGCAATTCATGAAGCAGTGTATGATGAAAACGATCGATACGTAGGACCTAGTGTTATTGGAAAACAATATCAAAAAATGGTAAAGTCAAATCCATGGATTAGCATGGTAGATCCAAGCGGAGGTCCTTACCTAAATGAACACATGGACTTAGGTAACTTCTTTAGCGATGAGTTTGATGGACTATGTATTAGATCATTTGAACCGATAGAAACAGGATATAAAATTAATACTTACGGTAAATTCGATCATTTAAGAGAACGAACTGACGATTAACCTTTAACACCAAAGAGAAATGAAAAAGTATTGGAATAAATTTCTTAATTGGCTAATACCAAGCAGAAGAGGGAGGTTACTTGCTGAAATAATGAAACGAGACCAAGAGTTAGGTCTTTATGATGAAACCTTTAACACCAAAGAGAGATGAAAAAACTATTAGTACTTCTAGCTTTAATTAGCACGTTAACATTGCAAGCTTCTCATTTTATGGGAGGTATTATTCAAGTGGCTCAAACTAGCCCAGATTCTGTTTCAATTGGAATGTATGTTGTTGGTGATCAGTTCCCAACACTTCCACAATATGTAACTTTAGAAAGATGGGAAATGAATTCTCAAGGCTGGTATGACTTAGATGGTTATATCACACTTACTAAGATTAATAGTAGTACACACCAAGGATTTAATACGGCAAATTACGGAAGTGATTACATTAATTTAGATTCAAACAAATACAGGTTTATCTATACTAATTGCTGCTGGCCTATCCTAAACAACTCAACTAATTCTAATACTTCAGAATTTGTTATCTCAACAGATTACTGGCACGTTCCAAATAACACTACACCATTTGCTGAAAACCCAATGTGGATTAACATGGCGAAAGACTCTACTAATAATGTTATGAAACCAATATGGGGAATCTACAATTGTTTCTTTACAAATCCAGATGGTGATTCGGTTAATTTCTATAAAACAGAATTGTACTCATCATACTCAAACGGAGTGTTTGTACCGCAGGTCCAATCTACTACATGTGTTGCCGCTAATAACGATTCAATTATATTTGTTAGTTCTCATTTAGGCGCACATGCATTTGGATTTCAAATAGACAAATATAGAAGCGGCTACTTATTAACAACTCAGAGAATCCAATGGACATTTATTTCTCGTAGTTCTACACTTAATGTTACAGAATTAGAATTAGAGAAAGATCCAATAGGAGTATGGGACTGGCAGGGTCGCTACATTCAAGGAGGGGTGGAAGGACTTCCGACAAATAAACTATACTTAATTAGATACAATGATGGATCCTATAAAAAAATAAAAACACTCTAATTCTTCTGATTAATTCCACCGATATTTCTCAAAGGTTATGAGACTCTCATTCCCAGGGAAATTTTAAAATTTTAGGAAATTTTATATTTTATATTAACTAAAGTACTATAACGTGAGCACTGACCGCAAACACTACAAGCAACAGGCAACACTTTCAAATTTAAAAAATATCCGATATCGTGCAGGGGCCTGGCTCCGCTACTATTTTGGCGCCCAGGGGAACCGAATGGCACACCCCCCAGAGGACTATAAATTAGTATTAGACTCCCAGACCCCGGTCGGAGGGGACAACAATTGGCGAACGGGCCACCCGTGGGGACGGGTACACGCAGATCAGTTATGGCGATATTGGCCTCAGGAAACTGTAGTCTGGAATCAGAATGAAATACTCAAATTAGGTCTACAGCAGATTCCTCGTAGGTTTAAGAGGGCAGAACAACCTCGTTGGCTACAAGGACGCCTACCTGCAGAATGGACCCCAAAATGGGCGACGGGTTTGGTTAGTAGTAAGGACTCATATACCTATGGTTGGTTTGAGGCCCAAATAAAACTTCCTACCCAAAGGTGGATGTGGAGCGCGTTTTGGTTGATGGGTCGCGATGGATGGCCACCGGAAATAGATGTCTTTGAGGCACTAACTGGCGAGGATGCAGAGGACATCAGCATGCTACCTAATATACATTGGGGAGGCAAGGGGTCGATCATATTTCCTAAAGGGGATTGGGGAGCACCTCGTATAAAATTAAAATCTCCAAACCAACGTTGGATTCAGTATGCTTGTCATTGGACGCCCCAATTTATTAGAATTTATATGGACGGTCATTTGGTACAAGAGTGTACTATTCCAAGAGTGTTAGAGCAGTTCAGCGTTCCACAGTATGTTATATTGAATAACGGATGTCAGAACCCTAAAGTGACTGGTGGTGAACCGAGTGAAGGGATTATGCAAGTACGTGGAGTTAAAGTATATCAAAAGAATTAAATATATAATTAACAATTAAAATAATAAGCTATGGCAGGATTAGGAATTGGAGTATTTATAGTAGTATGGATTGGTATCATTCGTGATATTAGAAGGGCTCCACTTGTAGATGAGAACTTTAATATTATTAAAGAAAACAAAGAACAAGAGGATTAATGCTAACTTGGTTACTAATTCCCCTTGCTATTGGGGTTTGTGTTCTTTGTTTTTGGCAAGGCCAACTAAAGGGCAGATCGGAAACGATGACTAAGATCTTTAGTGCAATTCAAAGACAAGATCGTTTATTTAGTCTAGGTAAATTTAATGATGCCATCGCCACATGGGAAAGGCATCAAGTCCGACAAAGAAAAAACAATCCTAGCTGGATTCAGAAAATTGTTAATAAGTTTTTGAAATAAAAACACCTTAGATTTTTTTATATCAATAATTAGTGTTATATTTACTATATAATAATAACAAACAGATATGGACATTCACACACAAACACGCATTGAAATTGATTTTAGTAGAGGAAAAGAGTTTACACCTAACATAGTTTTTGACGGGGTAGAACTAGACTCAAAAACATTTAGCAACAAGACTCATCAAGTTGAGGAGTTACTTGATTATATTGCATACAATGAAAACGGAGGATGTGATGTATACCTATAATAATAAAAACAAATAAATATGCCAACATTTTATCCTGAAAGTATCGACATCGACGTCGAAGAATTTGTAGATGACTGTAGTTCATCTGAAATCGAACAACTAGTAAACTATTTAAAAGAAAACGGACTCTATCCTGGACTCATAGGTACGCCTGGTGATGTTACCTGGAACGAAGAAGTATCAAAACTTGTAGATTCTAAGTGGAAGTTATCAACCGAAGACGAGGCTACAATTCTTAGAATCTGTAACAAATTAATCTAAACTTTTTCTAATTAATCTATATAATAATAAAATGAAAACTATCAAATCATTTATTAAAAAAATCGACAGCGTAGATGTTGTATTAATTACAGCAACACTCTTATACGTTAGTTTTTTAGCCGTAACCCTTTTAAAAATTACTGAATAATGGATCCACATGTAGATTCAGACAACGATGATTACGACTCTTATACAATAATAAACCCACCAGCATATAACGACGATGAATACGACTACTAATATGGAATTAATTTCAACACACCCAGTAAAAAAATCAGATTTAGGATTTCATGGAAATCTATTTGGTGGAAAACTACTGGCATGGGTCGACGCCGCCGGAGCAGCATACGCTACTCAAGTATGTGATAGTCCAAGAATGGTAACAGTTCTTATTGATGAGTGTTTATTTAAACGCCCTGCAAAAGAAGGACATCTTCTAAAGATCTACGGATCGGTTGCAGCAATTGGTAGAACATCAATTACACTGAACGTAGAAGCAAGAAGCCATAATGTATATGACGGTCGCCAATCTATTATCCTATCAACAAATATTAAATTCGTAAGAATTGACGAACAAGGAGAGGCTATACCAGTCAGTCAACGAGTTAAAGATAAATTTAAAAACAAATAATATGATAACGTTTAAAGTATTAGAACCAGCTCGAGTTAGATATGAATTGACCACGTGGGAAGGTAAGATTGAATACGAAGGAGAAGCAATAACCTATAGATATTCAGAAGATAACCACGGAGCTGAACTTTATGTTTTAGTAGATGGAGAATGGGATGAGGTAGATACTGATGAACCACCGTACGAAGATTTATTTAATGCAATTATGGAATATGGATCACCGGCTGAGTTTGGTGAAATTGGAGAAGAATTTAACATTAATGATTAAATAAAGATATCTATGCCAGAATTAGCAGAATTAAAGTTAACAGCTCAATTTATTAATGAAAATGCAGGAAATCTTAAGTTCACAAATATTGAAAAGAATCCAGTACATAAAGGAGCAGAAGTAATTTCACCTTTTAAAAAATTCAAAATCACTTCAAAGAGTCGCGGTAAAGAATTAGTACTTTATTTACATGACGCAGAATCTTCTGATGTATTACCTATTAGAATGACGATGGGAATGTCAGGTCACTTTAGAATGACTAACACTGGAGGTGAAGATAAACATGCACATCTTAAGTTTTATAACACAGACGGAACTGTATTAAGTTTTGTAGATGTAAGACGGTTTGGAAAATGGAAACAAGGATTTGAATGGTCAGATAATAGAGGACCAGATCCAACGGTAGAATACGATGAATTTGTAGAAAACATTAAAAGTAATTTACATAAGATAGCATTTGATAAGCCAATTATGGAGGCCTTAATGAACCAGCAGTATTTTAACGGTATTGGTAATTACTTAAGAGCTGAGATCTTATATAGACTACCACACGTAAATCCTTTTATCTCAGCCCGAGATGCGATTCAACAAGAGCCTAAAATTCTTGAATTATGTAAAGCAATTCCAGATCTAGCATTTATGTTAGGAGGAGGCCGTATCAAAAGCTGGGAAAATCCACTAGGAGAAATGGCTGCAACTCCAGAAACTAGAAGAGATCTTTTCCAATGTTATAATAGAAAAGGTATGTCTACCATCAAAGATCGTAATGGTCGAAGATTTTGGTTTGATCCAAAATGGAATTCTGAAAGAATTCTGAATTAGTTTAATGAAACAAAACGAAAACAGTATATAAAATAAAATATAAACACTTACACATGAAAAATATATTAGTAACCGGAGGAGCTGGTTTTGTCGGCTCAAACTTAATCAAAAGATTAAAGCATGATTATCCAGAAGCTTCGATCGTTTCACTAGATAATTATTTTACTGGAAAAGAAGAAAACCATATCCCAGGAGTTGAATATTATAGAGGACATACAGCAGACGCTAGAAAGATATTAAAGAAACATACATTTGATACAGTATTCCATTTTGGAGAATATTCTAGAATTGTACAATCTTTTAATGATATTAAAATCGTTAATGATTCTATATTAACTGGAACTCCAGTAATCTTAGAATTATGTCGAGAGTGGGGAGCTAAGATTATATATTCAGCAAGCTCGAGCAAGTTTGGTAACAATGGAGCAGATGAAAACTTAAGCCCTTATTCTTGGATGAAATCTAAGATGGTGGAATTAATTAAGAATTATGGAGAATGGTTCGATCTACAATATGAGATTTGTTATTTCTTTAATGTATACGGTCCTAACCAAATCACAACAGGAGACTATGCGACAGTCGTTGGTATTTTTGAAAGACAATTAAAAGCCGGTAAAAAATTAACCGTGGTGAGTCCTGGAACACAGAGCAGAGACTTTACTCATGTTGATGATGTTACTAAAGCATTAATATTAACAACTCAACAAAATGCGAATCATGAATGGCACTTACGTAGTGGTATTAATGTCACGATGATAGAATTAGCGGATATGTTTGATGTGGAATATGATTTTATTCCAGAACGCAGAGGAGAAAGATTCACAAGTGAAGATTTTCCATCTGACACTAATGAAAGATTAGGATGGACTCCTCAAGAGAATTTACAGGAGTGGATAACATTTGTAACTAACACAATTAATGCATAGCAAAATAGCACTAGTAGGTCCTGGAGCATCTGGAAAAGATTATCTAAGACAAAAATTCCAAGATCGAGGATTTGAATTTGGAATTTCAACGACAACAAGACCTCCTCGAGAAGGAGAAGTAGATGGAAAGGATTATTATTTCGTAAGTGATTATGAATTTACAGAAATGATAGGACAGGATCAGTTTGCAGAGTGGCAAGAATTTAACAACTGGAAATATGGTTTAATTAAAACTGAATTCGAAAGATGTGATGTTATGATTCTTAATGCAGAAGCTGTAGATTTATTAAAACCAGAATACAGAGATAGATTATTTGTAATGTATATGAATATTGATCGAGAAACTAGATTAGAAAGATTAAAAGCTAGAGAAGATTTTGATAATCCAGAGAGAAGAATTTCAGAAGATGATAAACAATTTCGAAACTTTTCTAATTTCGACTGTAAAATAACTAACAAAGACTTTTAACAATAAATAAATTAAGATAGAAATGGCAAAAGAATTAACAAAGGATCAGGTAATTGAATTACGTGTAAACTTAGAAAACGAAGTAAACGAAGCACAGCAAGCCCTTGCTGATGGATCTTACTCAATCGATTTAGAGAACATGTCTAATATCAATGCATTACTTAAACAAATTGATAAAACTTATAATTGGAACATCAAGAATGCTGCATTAGTAATTAACTTATATGATAATTTAAAATCAGCAAAAGCGGCAATCACCGCTTCACAAGATTCAAACTTTAATGTTGAAATCTCATCAATGAATTTAGGTACATTGTATCAAATTCTTACAAGTATTGAAGGAGTTGGTATTGAATCAGCTCGTACTTTCACGAGATTATTAGCGAACGTTGGTTCTCAAATAAGTACTTCAATGGAACAAATGTCAGAATCTAACAAAGCTATTCAAAGAATGCACATTGAACTTGCAGAATTAGACGCAAAGGTAAAAGAACTTAGCGAAGAAACAATTTCAGCAGACGAGATTGTTTAATTAGAATACCAAACCAATTGTACAATGAAACTAGCTAGTAAAAGTAAAAACAGAATATCGATACTTGAGATGATCCAGGATGGCATCTCAACGCATGAGATCTTTGAGACGATTGATTATAAGAATCAGTCCGAAGATAAAATCAAACAATTTATTTACCCAAACCTATTAAACAAAGTTACTGAATATGTAATGGAGAAAAAAGGATTTAGTCGCGGATTAGCTCGTGAAAAAGCTAAGACTATGATCAAGTGGGAAGGTAATAAACAAACAACCGTTAAAAATATCCATTTCATGGGTACTGACAATCGACCCGATATGTCATTAGATATTGGAGGAGTAAAAGTTGCAGTAGAGTTTAAAAAAGGAAATCGTGGATCTGGTTTAAGAGAAGGATTCGGACAGTCTTTAATTTACTCAACAGTTTTTGATTTTGTAATCTATATGTTTATTGATACTAGCGATGATCGTAAGATTGTAAATGGTGCAACAGCAGTAACTGAACAAGATTTCTTAGAAAACATCTGGGATAATTTTAATGTTAAATTTGTAATAGTTTAAAAATTAATGAAGATATTCGTAACATCAAACCAACAGTTCGGTAGACCCGGATCTATTAATGCGTATAAAAGACCTTTCACAGATGTGGAGGAGATGGATGAATATCTAGTAAAACAATGGAATTCCGTTGTTAATAAGCAAGATACTGTATTTGTACTAGGGAACTTTGCATGGGATCCAGAGAGTGGAGAAAGATTGGCTAAATTATTAAATGGAACCATCTATGTAATGCCAGGAGAATGGGACAGAGCAGCTAAAGATATATCAGACGTTTCAGGTACGACATTAACGTATCACGGAGTAGGAATTAAAGAACTACTGTCTTTGAAGGCGGTATTAAGTTATTGGCCACTAACAGATTGGCCTAAAAAGAAAAAAGGTTTTATATCTTTTGTTGGTCACCCTAATAAAAGATATAAATCTGATCATAAAAAACATATAGTAAATACTCGATGTGATGATTGGGATTTTAAACCAATTGAAGTATCGAAATTAGTTAAACTATATAATGATCCAGATTTAATTTCATAACGCACTAGACGGCATAATTTATTATGTCGTTTCGGTGTCTTATTTGGAATCATTATAAATAGGACTTTTATTGAAAATAAATGCACAAAAGTTTTTTTGTTCCAATAAAAAGTGTTATATTTAACTATAATTAAAACCGAACAAGATATGTTAAAAGAATTTAGAGAACGAATGAAAAAAGAAATCACATCACAGGGATATATCCCACAAGCAGAATTTAAACCAACTTTCAAACTAAGTCAATTAGTAGATATTGAAGTAGAAGGAATTGATACTTCGGATTTTCCAGATTTCTGTGACGCATTCATTAGTAGT
>Ga0206131_10001664_pt1 | contig 28286 bp, 27 predicted proteins | sample Helgoland_Spring_FD_148636 | JGI IMG/M metagenome (GOLD analysis project Ga0206131, IMG submission 148636) | Pelagic subsurface seawater microbial communities from Kabeltonne, Helgoland, North Sea - Helgoland_Spring_Bloom_20160517_1 | ecosystem: Environmental > Aquatic > Marine > Epipelagic ...
CATGAAGTATCATAGAAGTAATGGTTGTTTTTCCATGTGACCCTCCAATAACTACCCTGGTTTTATCTTTAGATTGTTCATATAAAAACTCTGGGTACGAATATATTTTTAAACCCATTTCCTGTGCTTGTAACAACTCTGGGTTGTCTTTCTTGGCATGCATCCCTAGAATAATGACATCTAACTGTTGCGTAATTTTTTCAGGAAACCAACCAAACTCTTTTGGTAAGAGTCCTTTTTTTTCTAAACGAGATTTAGAAGGATCGTGAATGGTATCGTCACTTCCTGTTACTTGATATCCTTTGTTGTGCAAGGCAATGGCTAAATTATGCATGGCACTACCTCCTATGGCTATAAAATGAATGTTCATTTAGTATGGTCTAATTAATTATTTTTTTCTTTCTTCTAAAACAACTCTCGTAGGAGTATCTTCTCCAGAAATGATGCTAGTTGTTCCAACAGCTACCGCTTGTATGGTTTGTGTAATAACAGTAATATTTAAGGTTTCTGCTTCATCTGAAACTTGATGGTAATCTTTATCTGTATCTATTGGCGAGGTGCTAAATGTATGAGACGGAACCCCTAAGCGTGCCAAAGAAGCATTGTCTGATCTAAAAAATAAATTAAATTTTTTATAGGGATCTGGGTATAGCTGATAGCCTGTACCCACCAAATTTTTTTGAATTATTTTTCCAAAATCTGAACGCTCAAAACCGGTTAACCAGGCTGTATTAGGTCCAAAACTTGGGGTTTTACCAATCATTTCTAAGTTGATTCCTGCAACAAATTTGCTAGCCTCTATCCCTTTACCAAAATGTCTAGAGCCCACCAGTCCCATTTCTTCGGCAGTAAAAGCTGCAAAAACAAGGGTTCTCTCATTGCCTACTTTTTTAAAGTATTCTGCCAAGGCCAAAATACCGGTTACCCCAGAAGCATCATCATTAGCTCCGTTATAAATACTATCTAAGACTCCTTCTTTTGCTCTAATTCCTAGATGATCATAATGTGCAGATATAATAACAATCTCCTCTTTTTTACTTTTTCCTTCCAACACTCCAATAATATTACTGGAAGTAATGTCTTCTTGAGTTCGTCTATTTTTAAATGTAAAAGTTTGTCTATAATTAGAGAGTGTATCATAGGGTACTAAGCCTATCTTTTTAAATTCTTTTTCTATGTATTGAGCAGCTTTTTCTATACCAGCAGTACCAGCTCTCCTACCCTCCATTTCATCGGAAGCTAGGGTATATAAATGTTTTCTAACTTGTGTAGAATCGATGATTGATGAAGAAGTTTCTGTGGTTTTTTTGATTTCATTTTTACAGGAAATCATTCCTATAAATACCAATAACATCATCCCTATTTTTTTCATAAACCTTAAATTATTAAGGGTTAAAGATACCAAACCTCAACAACATTTATTTTGTACTTTTGTTAAAAATTTTAGTCATGGATTTATCATTGGTACCCAACATAAAAAACCTAGAGGCAAATAACTTCTTTTTATTGGCAGGCCCTTGTGCTATTGAAGGAGAAGACATGGCGCTTAGAATTGCTGAAAAGGTGGTTAGCATTACCAATGATTTAAAAATCCCCTATGTGTTTAAAGGAAGTTTTAGAAAAGCCAACAGAAGTAGAATTGATAGTTTTACGGGTATTGGTGATGAAAAAGCCTTAAAAATTTTACGTAAGGTTTCTGAAACTTTTGGAGTACCAACAGTAACTGACATCCATGAAGCTGCAGATGCAGAAAAAGCAGCAGAATATGTAGATGTACTTCAGATTCCTGCTTTTTTAGTTCGTCAAACAGACTTGGTGGTTGCTGCTGCAAAAACAGGCAAAGTAGTCAATTTAAAGAAAGGGCAATTTATGAGCCCTGGTGCTATGAAACACGCTGTTAAAAAAGTACAGGATGCAGGTAATGCTCAAGTAATGACTACCGATAGAGGGACCATGTTTGGCTACCAAGATATGATTGTAGATTTTAGAGGAATTCCAGAAATGAGAGCATTTTCTACAACAGTGCTAGACGTTACTCATTCTTTACAGCAGCCCAACCAAACTTCTGGAGTAACCGGTGGAAGACCAGACATGATAGAAACCATTGCAAGAGCTGGTATTGTAAATCATGTAGACGGCTTATTTATAGAAACACATTTTGATCCTGCCAATGCAAAAAGCGACGGAGCAAATATGTTAGATCTTCAGTACTTAGAGAAGTTACTCTCCAATTTAGTAGCGATTAGACAAACCATCAATACCTTATAATTTTTAGTATGGCTTCAAGTAAAAACGTAACAACAAACAACACTCAAAATTTTATTTTAAAAGGTTTTAACAGCATTCAAATTGGTTTGTACATGCTTTTAGGCGTATATGTTATTAATGCGGCTATTCTTGGGTTTATAGCAGATAGCAATCCATTAGGCATGCTATCGATAGAAATTATAGAAAGCATCTGTATGTTTATGGTAGTGCTGGTCGCATTCTTTTCTATGTTTGCTGTTTTTTTCTCGAGCAGAAGAGCTGCTAGAAAAGCAGGGATAGCGGTTTGGAATGCTGCTTCAAAAAAACAATTTGGCCTCTATGTCCTAGTTGTAATTCTTGGTATGTTCTTATTATCAATGGCAAAAAATACAGCAGTAAATTATGCCACTCCATTCTTTTTGGGATATCTAGGACTAGTAATGGCGTTGTTTAACACCCAACGAAAAAAACCCTATGATCTTCTTGTGGCTATTTGTTTATTATTGGCCGTGGTTGTATTTGTAATTCCTACCTATTGGTACTCTTCACTATTAATATTGGGTGGAAGTTTCTTTGTATACGGCATAGCCAATAGAAAATAACCCTTATTCCTCTCCATTTACATAGCCCTGAAGATACTCATATCTTGGTGTTAATTGTTGCTCATTTGTCATTGCTGCACGTGCTAAAATGCCATCTTTATCTCCATTAAAAAAAGCGGGAATCACATGGGTTAAAAATAAGTCTCCAAAACCATCACTGGCATCTTTTGGTAATTCACAAGGTAAATTATCTACAGCCATCACCGTAATGGAACCAGGAGAAGTATACGCTACCTCTTCAGAAGTCTCAGGATCATAACCATAAATTGGTTCCGCAATGGTTGAGGCCCTAAGTGTAGAGGCTACTGGCCCATCTATATCGCATGAAATATCGGCTACTAAACGAATGTTAAAGTGTTCACTTTTTGCATCTTCTCGGGTAAATAAATACGGAGAACCGTCACCAAAAAAATGTCCTGCAATAAAATAATCGGTAACCTTAGCAAAACGCATAAAGTTAGAAACATAGGCAGATGGGTTGTTGTAAAAATCACTGTTGGTAAGCACCTGACCATCGATGCGTTTGTTATAGTCTAACACATCTATTTTACAATACACAGGTTCATTAAAACTAGCTGTTAGATATTCTGAAATAGAAACCGACTTAATATGCATGGCATCTAAAATTTCTTTAGCACCTCTCGCTACTTTTCCTGATCCTGTTAAAAGAATTTTAATAGCAGGGAGTTCTATGGCATTTAACTGATCTATTAATGCTGGTAAATCGGCTAAACTTTCTGCTTTAGGTAAAGAAAACGTATGTTCTTTTATTCCTAGAGCTCTAAACCCATTATAAGCACCAACTAGACCTGCATATCGTCCAAAACCAATAAGACGATTGCCTTTGGGATCGGTAATCACTTCATGATCATATAAAGTGATGTTTTTCTCGAGCATTGCTTTAAGCAAGTCTCTGTTGTAGGGTTGTTTTTTGATAGTATGACTAAAGAAAAAATATTTTTTATTGGGTAGTAGTGCAGCGATAGGCACTTCTTTTACACCAATGAGTACATCGCAATCTGATAGATCTTCGGTAATCTCAAAACCAGCCTTAGCATACGCATCATCAGAAAAAACTCGTATATCTGAAGATTCTACTACTATGGTAGCTTTGGGAAATTGTTGTTGAAACTCTTGCAATTTTTGAGGGGAGAACACCACCCTTCTGTCTGGTGGGTTTTTACGTTCTTTGATGATACCAAATTTCATGTACATTATTTTCCTCAAAATTAGTTGATTTTGATAGGATGCGCAAATGGTAAATTGGTTTCATTTTCATACTTTTGCAGACACTATAGGTTTTAGCGACCTATCTTAGGGGACGACTGGTTTTGACAGCAAGGTCAGTGAGACTGTAAGCATACCGAGGACTGAAATGATGACTCGTAAACCTTATTTCAACCATTTAAACGGCGAAGATAACTACGCTTTAGCTGCATAATCTGAATTAACAGTAAGATTAGCCTCGGCACACAAGGTGTGCAAGCTTTATGTCCACGAAAAGCCTTGGTTTATGGCGTTTCTCTTTTGGGCATCGTAAAAATAAACATAGAAATGTTAGGGCTTTGATAACATTTTGAAACTAAAGAAGCTAAGCTTGTATTGGATTGTTTTTGATCAGCTACTAGACGAAAATTAAACAAAAACTATGTATGTAGAAAGCATTTGAGCTGCTTGTTTGGACCCGAGTTCGATTCTCGGCGTCTCCACGATTAAAAACCTCATCTTATTGATTTACAATAAGTTGAGGTTTTTTTATATTTAAATATGTACGATTATTGTACGACCAATCGTAAAAATAGTATTATAGCAACTTTTAAAAGTTTTTTTATCAGCTACATTTACTACACCTCCTTCACCTTTGAATCAGTATTAGAAAAAATTCAAAAAAATCTGACCAAACGATTATGAATTGAGATTTACCTACCTAAATAATATGACTTTTCTTTTGGGGTAGGTCTTCGTAAGATGATGCATAACCTTGGGGTTCTGTATAAGTAGACAATTAAATTTTTGTAACTGAACCATCTTTGGATACCCAAAAATGAATTATATCAAGTTTACTTAAATGACTAACGGATTTATTAATGTGTTTTTTGATTAATTCGTCATTTGGATGAGCAATAGCTAGTTTAAAGTTTCCAACACTATCCGTGCTTTTTGAATTCACAGAAATTGATTCTGAATTATTTTATATATTTACTTTGGAAGTATTTATGATAGCAAATCTAATTTCATAACCATCTGGATTTTATTAATAACCATTGACAAACAATAAATAAAAATAAATACATGGGTAAAACTGAAATAATTAACGGTAAAGAGAGTGTAGAGGATTTAATAGCTATGATTGATAGAAATGTAGACTCAGTTCATGCTATAATTCATCTAATTAGCTCTACTACTCAAAGGACCTCTCCAGCAACATACAATCAATTTGTCAAGAATTTAAAAAAAGAAAGATTTTCGATTTTTAAAAAATATACAACAAAGTTTAACTTAGAAAATGAGATTAATAAAGACAAAGCCCCTTTTAGTTTTTTGAGTATTTTTAAAAGTAATCGAAAAGAAATGATTACAAAACTAAATGAAAATAATTTAAATTCTATGATTACACTCTTACCCTATATACAAATTCTAGAATTAGGTAATTTAAAAAAACTAATAAAAATAGAGTGTATACAATTAAAAGAAAAATTTAGTTTACAAAGGGGACCTGCAAATGAAAGTCTAAACAGATTTAAATGGGCAAAAGATATTTGTATCAAACATAAATCTACAATAGGTACAAAATCAATGCAATTTTATATTGATGTCTATGACACGTATTTGAAAGAGTATTGCTAGTAAATTTATTGTTATTTTAAATAATTATTTATAAGTAACTCTTTAAACTCTCTTCTTTACCTTTCAAATCTCCTTTCATCTTCTGCTTAATTCTCTTTAACAAAAATTTCTAATAGCTTCTAAACTAATATCTTTGCCTAAAGTGTTTATTGAATTCTCAAAATAAGGTAATTTAATTTGGTCGTCGTTTTTAAGTTTAGTTAGCCATTTATCCCAAAATACATTTAATTTACCCACCTGTAATAGGCCATTAATGAAAAAATTATTTTTGTAACCTAGTTTTTGCATGAAATAACAAATAGCTTGAATATGTTTTTCAGAATTATATTCAAATCTTAAATCTTTCTCTACTTCTGTTATGAATTGAGAATCTGTAAAACCATAAAATTTACCTTTTTCTAATGTATAATTTAATCTTAACTTTTCGTTGGTGTTTAAATTTAAATTAGACCACAGAGCAATTGACGCTGTCGGTTTTGATACATTGAAAACCAAATGAGGTGTATAATCTTTAAGTAAATAAGTATCACCATTAGCATGAAAAAAATCTTTACTTATTTTTAACATATATGATTTATCACTAAAATTTAAAATTTCTTTTTGAAATTCAATAGTTTGGTAACCCGGGCCATGAAATATATGAGAGCTTAAAATATTATCACCGTGATGATGAATTAAATAAGCAGCATTATCGTTATTTAAATTATTAACTGGTAAAAAGAAATGGTACCTGATAGTAATCTCATCATCTTCATAGACAGTTAATTGGGGGATTTCGCAGGATGTCCATTGTTTATTTAAAAAACTATGATGTTTCAAATTTTGTTCAAACACTTTAGATATAAACTTAATTGAATCTAATTCTGGGAGTATTTTGTGTGCTTTTTTATGAAAATTAATATTAGTTCCAACATCTTTCTTAATTGATAGTAATTTATTAATTGTATCTGAGGAATAAATATTGCTGAACATTATAAAATTAGCTCTTTTTTAAATAAACGTTTTGTCTAAAGTTTCGTTAACCATTTGCTTTATGGACTTGTAGAAGCCGAAAAAGGCAAATACACTACCCAAAATAATATCATAATATTGAAAATTTTTAAACAAAAGTTCTTCTATTACATACAAACCTCCTAAAGAAATTGATTGTTGGATATAAAGAAAAAATCTTGTAGCTGCTTTTTGTGTTTTTAAGTTGAATAAGGAAAAAGGAAGACAAACTATAATACAGGGTATAATGAGAATGGATGATATTATTGACGCAGGAGTAAATACTAGTATTTTAAATATAGGATTTTCATTTAATAATTTTTGATTATTGTAGATATTTCTAATATGATTTATGATTTTCATTAGTTATAAAAATTTAATAATATCTTCAATTGAGCTTATTGGCTTTAAATTTACTGAACAATAGGCTACCCCAGGAGGTCCTCTCATTCCTGTATCCCACTTATAAACTGATTCTTCCATTCGATTTCCCGCATAAGAATCAAAAAAATTAACTTCAGCCTTTTGGATTGCATTATAAGCGATCAAATTTTTAGAAAAGAATTCACCTCCTTTTGTTAAAATAGTTTTAGGAACTTCACCTTTGTATCTTTTCTTATCTGAATGTTTATCTGAACTAAAGGCAAAACCACAACCTACCCACCAATCACTATAAGTAGAGGCAGCATCCTCAAAATCCAATTCATACTCAATAGTTCCATCCGATCTATAATTCTTCCATAAACCCTTATATAAAATATATGAGCCATGATTTTTTCTTACTTCCTCTAATTCAATGTCACATTTTATATTTTTTTTATCATCAAAAAAAGTATATTTAGTTTCATTTTTGATAAATTTTAGGTTTCCATTTTTAAAATATTCTTTTATTTCTCCTTCATACTCATTATTAATAAGATTAAATTCTCTGTATTTATTTCCGTTATCATAAAAACTTTTAGTCTCTCCATATTGAATACCTTCTTTATATTGGGTTTGAAATTTTAAAGCACCATTTACATGATATTCTTTATGTTCGCCATGTAATTTGCCCTTTTCATATTTACAATCTTTACTTATTTGACCATTTTCATAATAGGATTTACAAGTACCATGTCTTTGCCCGTTAAAAATTTTAATTTCGGATCTGACTTGTTTTTTATTATTATCAAAGTACCTTAAATGACAACCATCTTTTAAGTATTTTTCTTCTTTAATTAAACTTTTATATTCATCTTTAATTGAAGTGATTAATAGTTTAACTATAATAAGAGTTATTAAAAGGAGAGGAACTGCTAATAAGTAAAAATAATTTGAAATAGATATACTTAAATAGAAACTGATTATTGTTCCTACAATAAAATAAAAACAGGAAAGTAAACCTTGTTTTTTTTCTTTTATGGATGCTATTGAAGCTTTCTTATTCATTTTTAAAATCTTTAATAGGTATTAATTTTATAATAATTTCAATAGATTTTATTGATGTGCTTTTGATATGTTTATACCCTGTAGAGTTTTAATAAATCTCCAGGTAATACATCTTGTTCAGATAATTTATTGCTTAAACCTAACGCTATTTTTTTACCTGAACTGAGATTTACAATATAATAATCAGAATCCTCAAGGCTAAAAAACTTTACTAACACCTCCTTAAGGCTTGAGGTTACTATCAGTTGATTATAATCTAATGATATCACTTTAATTATTTTGTTACTTAAGCAACTTATATCTAGTTCAACCGTAGATCCATCCTCAAATAGTATAGCTTCCCAATTAGACCAATATTTATAAAACCCTCCATAATTTTCGGGCCCTACTTTAGTCTTGTGCTTGTTAAGGTAACCTAATATTAAGCGTCTATAATCTTTGGCAATAAATTCAGGATTAATATGAGTCCAATGATAACTTTCATCAGAAGAAATATGACTTAAAACGTGCCACAGGTCATCCCATGAGGCATAGAAATTTTTTTCATTATCAAAAAAAATATTGGTTCCTCTAATTGTTTTTAACTTATAAAAGTTAAATTTTAAGTCTTCAAAGGCAAATGATAAAACAAGATCTTTATGAATTTTCAAAATATAATTATTTAGAATCTTTTAAATCTATACTTTTCATCGCAACGAGTTCAGGTAATTTAACATCTCTTACAAAGTTTTTTTGTGAATCATCTGAATCAACTTTAATCTTATCATAATTCATATTTGAGAGGTATGGTATTTTACCAAACCTTTCTCTTAATATTTCATTTTCTACCTCTAACTTAGACCTTAGAAGATTGAAAAACTTTATTTCATTTTCATCAACTTTATTATCTGCATTAATAATTCTAAAAGCTACTTCAATAATTAGTAATTCCTGCACAATTGTTAACTTAGTGGTTCTAAGTGTTTGAAAAAGATCTAAAACTATTGTTTTACCCTTTGTTTTAATTTCTTCAATTAATTCATTAAGCTCATCACTTAAGTCTACATTTTTAAAATAGGACGTATTTGTATCAATTTTTCTCATTTCTTCAATCTCCAAGTCGTCTATATGACCATCACAAGCCATTACACAAAATGCTGTTTTGAATAGTATTTTTTTAAATTCTAAATTTTCCATAATTAAATATTTTAATCAAATTACTTTATTAATTGCTGCTAAAAAATCAGTACCACTTTTATATCTATTTTCAATATTTAACTCTAATGATGTAAGTACTACTTTGTCTATATCTTTGGATATCTCATTATTAAAAAACGAGGGAGCTAGGGGTTTTTTTCTTCTTGAAATTATTATACTTTTTGTGACCTCACTAAAATCATTAAAGTTTGTTAGCTCTAATTCCCAAGGTGATTTTCCAGTTAACATTCTATAAAATACTATACCTGCTGAAAACACATCACTTGTTGGTAAATATATATCTGAAAAGCATTCAGGTGCAAAATAAAGATACCTTCCGGCTGCATTAGATATTTTTTCTAAGTTAGTTACTTTTTGAGCCAATCCAAAATCAGACAACAATCCTTTTAACTCAGTATTATCATAAGAAAGTAATATATTATCAGGATTAATGTCTCTGTGGATTATTGAGCTAGAATGTGCTTTTGCCAATCCTTTAAGAAAATCTGTTTGTATCTTAATTGCTTTTTTAAAGGGGAGTGTTATTTCTCTTTTTAGCAAATCTGACAAAGATTCACCAGAAACGAACTCCATGGCTAAAAAATAAAATAATTTATCTTCTTTTTTAAAATTGTTAGTTTCAAATACTCTAACAATATTTTCATGGGTTAATTTTGATAATATTAGGGCCTCTTTAATTAATGTATCTAAATCTGAACTTGAAACATATTCTGCTTTTAAAACTTTCAAAACCTGCAACCCTAAGAACTTATGTTCTACCCTATATACTTCACCAAATGCCCCTTGACCGATAAAAAACTTTACGGTGTAGGTATTATTTATTATTTCTCCTCTTTTTAAGATCATTAAAAATCTAATTTGTTAGGACAGAATCGTCATCTTCTGATAAAGGACTATTATTATTGATATCAGGAAGTAAAGCATAAAGCTTAATAACTATGGGCCTTAATGTTGCCTTTGTTGGGTTAACAGAAATAATCTCTTTTGCTTGATTTATAAGTGTTCTTGCTTGATTTATATTAGACCAATCATGAATGTCAAACTCGTCATCAAAACCTTTAATTAGATTTATCTCAAGTGCAACACCTGCACCTTCGTCTATCAGTCTGAAGTTTAATGTTCTAATATTCTCTATTAGTTCTTTAGAAACTTGAACATTTTTTTCGACTAACATATCAGACACTTGTTTCTTTAATTGCTTTACAATTTGTTCTGTTTTTTCATTTCCAAATTGCTGATTGAGTTCTTCAAGTCTTTCCATGACATCTTTAAGCTCTTCCTCAACACTTGGCCATTCTGCCGATTGTTCAATTAAATCAATATTTTTTAACACCTTCCGAAGTTTATCTAGAATTTTATTTCTATTATCATCATCCTCTCTTCCGTTGTCTAACATTACCTGCAAATTATTTAAATCGTTTTCTGAATTTAAAATTTCTGTTGAGTTTATTGCATTAGTTCCCTCTTTAAGAATATTGAGTAAATTAGATGCTTTAGAGATTTCACTTTCTAATTTTTCAGCCGAAATACTAGTTTTTGTTGTAGTCTCAACAGTTAATTCTATGGTTTCATCTAAATAAGGAAAAAATACTTCAAACTTATTTCTTCTTGAAGCATCTACATTAATAGTTAACTCAACTTCAGAACCAGCTGGTAATAGTTTGGGTAAATCTTCACCTGAAATAATTACATCTTTTATGTGTTCATTATTGATTGCTTTTGTTCCATCTGCTCCCGTATCTCCCTCATAAAGAGGTATTTTAATAAAATCGTCTTTAACCCCAGGTCTAATTTGCTTTTGCGTTTTTAAAGCATGAGTTTTTCCGACCGCAGGAAGGGTGGTGTTTTTTTCTAATCCATTTACCGTTTTAAATCTAATTAACCCTGTGGTATTATCCTTTACTTCAATACCAATATTCATTGGAAGAGTTGCATTTCCAATTTTTGAGCCTTGAATAATTGTTATTTCTTTGGGTTCACATTCATATGTAGTCCCTTTCGCATCATATGTTATGATATTAAAACTATTGGCCTTATTAGACTCAAGTATAACCTCAATTAACTCTGCATCACCTTCAATTTGAACTTTACCACTAGACCAACCCTTGTCAGCTCTAACGAGCTCTACAAGTAATGATTCAGGAACTTCTCCTGTTGTTTCCTCTCTTAAAACACGAATTGTAACAAACTCTTCGGGCTCTACAGTTGTAGCTTCATAATTTAAATCTAATTGAATTTTAGCTAAATCTCTATTCTGGAATTCACTTGGTATTTTTCTTGTTGAGGCATACAAAGCAGCGCCTGCTGCTACTGCAGTCATTGGATCAATATTTGTATTTACATTATTAGATAACTGATCTTTTAACATTGCACGCAATAAAGGGGAATATGTAGGGCCACCAACTAATAAAATCGTAGATAAATCTGAACCCTTTAAATTATTTCTTTTAATTAACTCTTTACAAGTATCAATTGCCTGTTGAAAAATAGGTGCTACAGCATTTTTAAAATCTTCTCTAGTTATTGTGAAGTCTAATTCAAACTCCTCACCATCATCATCAGTTCCCGGAACTTCTCCAATATCTGTTAAAATATCAAAGGTCTCATTAAAAGATAATTTGATTTTTGCCTGCTCTCCAAAAAATTTCATAGCATCTCTTAGAATATTTTTTTTCACCTCATCTTCTAAAATACTATCTATTGAGTATTCTTTTTTGAGATATGGAATTATTATACTATCCACTACAGCATAATCAATATCTTTACCTCCAAGATGATTATCTCCCTCAGTGTCTACAACTTTCATAATGCCTTCTTCAACCTTAATAAGAGCGGAGTCAAATGTTCCCCCTCCAAAGTCAAAAACAAGCCAAAAACCGTCGGTTTTCCCAGCATCTAAACCATAAGCCATAGACGCTGCAATTGGCTCTTGAAGCAATTCAACATGAGAAAACCCTGCCAATTCTGCTGCTTTTTGAGTTGCATCAATTTGGGTTGTGTTAAATTTTGCAGGAACAGTTATTATAGCACTAGAAATATCATCATCCGTAATAAATGATTTTAATGTTTTTAATATTTCGGAAGAGAGTTGTTCAGATGTATACTCTTTTCCCATAAATGAACTTGGGTAACTTTTATCTGTTCCCATAGTTCTTTTAAATTCTATAAACGCATTTGAAGAACCTGCCTTAAAGGAACGCATAGCTCCTAATTTATCTCTCTTGTAGCTATTGTATGCTGAGTCTCCAATAGAAATAGATTTCTTTTTATTAAAATAAACACAGGATGGCATAGTATCTTTTAAGGTATCTGTCTTTTTAATTTTTGGTTCTCCACTTTCCATCCTAACAATTGCAGAGTTCGTTGTTCCTAAATCTATTCCGTAATCTATTTTTGTTCTTGCCATAATTTATTTTTTTATTCGCCTATACTTACTTCTATTTGAGCAGATTGTACCATAACTCCTTTAAAGTTTATTTGTGGTTTTATAATTCTTGTAATAATTTGTTGCCCTTCCTCAAGGTTTTCATCTGGTACAAAATTAGCAACTACTTTCATTCCTTCGTTATAGGGCTTATTTAGCATCTCAATCATTTCATAGCCATTAACTTTAAAAGTGTCCTGTATTCGTTGTAATGCTTTAGAAAGTTGTTTGAGGCCCTTGGTACCTTCAGGCATACTGCTAAGATTCTTACGCATTCTAATAATTTCATCTCCAACTTTTAAAGCTAATGAGTGGTCGATATCTTCATCTTTTTTTGATGTAGATGTGTTTTCCTGTTTTTGTTTTACCAATTGAGATTCATAAAGTTCAATTAACTTTTGGTCAAGTTTTAATTGTTCTGATTCTAGCTTACTTGAAGTATCCTCTAACTTATTTGTAGTATGTGAAACCTTTTTTCTTAAAAAATAAAATAAACACAATGCAAAAAGAATACCTCCAAAAATTAATAAATAGCCCCAGTTTGATTTGGAACTTATGGTTGTATTAAGATTTTCAAAATTAGTTGTAGTTTTATTATTTACAATTCCTAAATTATCTTTTAGCTGTAATTGATTTGATACGATTTCTTCAATCTTTTCATTTATAGTTTTATCTAGTATTCTAATTTGATTATCAGACTGAACTTTTACAGAAACTATACTATCTTTCAAAGATTTAATACGTAAGGTGAGGCTTTCTTTTAAAGTATTATTATTTGCTTTTAATACACTATCAACATAGCGTAATCTTCGATTTTGAATATTTAAAGAATCTAACAAAACTTCTCTTAAAAGAGAGTTATTTGATTGTAGGTCATTTATTTTTTTATTAAAATCGTTAGTTAACCTATTAGTTAAAAGTTGAATATGTTCTTCAAATTTATCTTCACTAACAAAAATTGAATCATTTTGTGCATTCATGAAGAATGACATAAATAATAGAGAAAATAGAATTAATTTATTTTTCATGAGTTTAATATTTTTAATTTGATCTTGAATATCTATTGATAAATGATATTTTATGATTTCTATCGCTTATTGATTTTCGAATAGAAAATATATGATCAGGAATAGTTTTTAATTGAATATTTGGAGTTTTAGAATTTAAAAATGGGTGTATCTCTTCTTTAATATTGTCAATTTTATCAATTAAAACACCATCTAGATAATTTAATTTAAACTTTTTAGTATAGTCAATAAATACTTCATTTTTTTTATCTAATTGAAAAGTTGGTGTTACATCTAATTTTTTGGTTATATTTTTAATTTCAGGAACGAAAAAACTCCACTCACCCTCTTTTAACCCATTAACACAATACCCCTCCTCTACCAAAATCACACTATAAGACGGGTCATTAATACTTTTTCCTTCCTTAAGCATTAAATATCTTTCAAATTTTCCATCGATAACACCATTTTTATAGCTGACCATATATCTAGTTGGTTTAAAGTCATCAAGGCCAACAGCTTTATTATCTTGTTTATATGAATATGAGTTTTTATTATCGGGATGTTCAGATACATTATAACACCAAGTACCTTCTTTCTTACCGTTTTTATAATCACCAAATTGTTTTACACCACCCCACATATGATATTCATAATAACTTCCGTCAAGGATTCCCTCTTTTTTAACAAATTTTTCTCGAAGAACTATTCCACTGTTAAATTTTGGGTAGTAAGTTTTGTTAATCCCATCATTTGTGAATGAATCTGTGTCTTTACTTTTAAAAAAATCGAATATTCCCATATTTACATATTATTTTTTATAAATTTTAATAAAAGTATTAAGTACTTTCTTAATTGATTTATTAATCATTTTATTATGTTCCAAAGATTTTACCCAACCTGGTGAAAATTTGTAGTAAAAACGAATGAATAATCTTCCTAATAAAAATTGTGCTAAAAAGTTGTCTCTAAACTCTCTTAAAACTAAAACTTGTGGGTGTTCATAATCTCCATAAACCATTGTGGCGATATAGCAACCACCGCTGCTAGAATTATTTCCTCCTCTATATAAATTTCTTATAATCCTAGCTTCTTCTTTACTACCACCATCTATTTCAACATTACGTACTATTACAGCTAAATTTTTCTTTAAATGAGAGTTTGTTTTTGGAGTCATTTCAATATGTAAGATACTTTTTAGCAAGTCTCTACACTCATTCATATTATGACTATTATATTGGTAATGATTTGCATGTTTAATAGCCATCGCTGTTACTAATTGTGCAACTTGGTCGCTAAAAGATGAAAATTCTTCGCCTGTAATCTCAGGGTTTTTTAATGATTTTTTCATAACTTTAACAAGAGTATTTGCAGCTTCTATTAAATCTGGACGGCCCCAATCACTAGCTCCTCCTGGCCCCTGAATTCCACTACCTTTCCAATTATCAAAACCTTCAAAAACTTCCATTGCTTTGTTAAACGCAGCAATAAGTTCTCTTGAACTGTCATTTACCCAATCACTAATAATTTGTAGGTTTTCATCTATCCTTACACTTGTTTGACTTTCAAAGCCACTAACCATCTTTTTGGCGAGCTTGCATAATTTTAAGACTTTCTTCCCATCCTCATCTTCTGCTTGTTCTTCTTCTCTTAGTTTATTAAAATAGTCAATACCACATTGTAGAATCTCATTAGCCAATTTGTTAGCAAGCATTTGATATTTTAAATCTTCCTTACCTAATATCTTTGATAATGATTCAAGCTGTGATTTTGTATTTTTATATAATGTTTCTCCAAATGAAAGTGCCTCTATTGGGTTTTGTTCTCTGAGTTCTGAGGTTGTATCTATATGGTCTTCTGTTTTTTTAATTGGATCTCCTGTAAATTTTGCCGAAATATGTTCTCTTGATTTTTTTGAGAATGTAGCAAACCCAGACAAAAAATCATCTGTTGTGATTCCACTCTTTTTCTTTAAAAAAGGTTTTACAATACTGTAAATACTCGTTATGTATTTTATCTCAAGTTCTTGACTACTCACATTTACATGTTCACCAACAACCTGTTTAGTATAGGAGTCTAATTCTGAATGATTGAAAAATTTCCCTGCTAATAAAATACCTTTTATAAATAGTTTACTATCTAAAGAATTGTCTTTAAGACTCTGAGCAACATACAATGATTTTAAGTTAAACAAACAAGATAAATTCTTTGTGGATACATCACCATCTTTTACTACTTTCTCCCAAATTTCTGTTGCCTTGTCTGTATGATCTTTAGATAAGTTATCAAAAGCAGCTGCATCTATATGATTTGCATTCCAAAACCAAAATAATGAATGCAATAACCTATTGAGGGGTTGTTCAATAGCGCTAGAGGCAATAGAAATTGATTCTTTATCTCTTTTTAAACCTTCTGTAAACGAAAAATCAGTATCGAATGAAATTTGTTTGCCAACCTCAGCATACCTTGTGGTCTTGGTTACTTGTTTTTGAATTTCTCGCTCAGTGGCGGTAGGCGAAATACCTAAAACACAAAATGGGTTTTGATTTATCATATGCAGTAAAAATTTATTCTATTTTAGATTAAGTGATATACATCATCTATTGTCCGTCGTATTAACTTTGTAAATTGTTTTAACAACATTATCCGATAAGCTTCGTATTACTTTTGTATTTGATTACAAAAGCTAGACAGCTATTAGTGTTTTTGATGAATAAATGTAGGGATTACAATTTTTTATAAATATAATAAATTTTAGCAATATCGATTAAAACTTCATTATTACCCCAACTAACGACATCTTTAAAGGTTTTAGGAAAAAGCGAAAAAAATCTGACCAAACGATTATGAATTAATATTTACCTACCTAAATAATATCACTTTCCTTTTGGGGTAGGTCTTCGTGAGATGGTGTATAATCTTAGGGTTTTAAGTGTCTTTAATAAGTAAAATTTTACTATTTGCGGCAGTTTTAGAGCTATGCAAACAAAGACACAATAAATGTTATTATTAGAGTAACAGTTATTGCTTTACCTACTTCAAATTTAAGTTCTTTTGACTTATTTTCGTTTAGAAATATTAAAAATATTGAAATGGGATAGCTGAATGATAGAATTAACATATCTAAATAAAAGTAATTTTTAGATATAAACTTTAGGTAGATTAATATTAAAGAAAAGGAAACAGAGGTATATAATACAGTATTTCGATACCTTTTCTTATTAACCGACCAATTTGTTTTTTTTGCAGATATTACTTCATCTGTTGAACATTTCCAGCAAGCATCAAAAACGTCTTCGATTTCTTCATTACATTTTTTACAAGTCCACATATAATTTATGTTAGTTATTAAATAATTTTATTCACAAACAATATTCATTAATTGTGTAGCATCATAACCTAAATCTTGTGCTTTTTTAGCGTCTATACAAGCTCCATAGGAATCATTTGAATAATATTTACAAACACCTCTATTATAATAAGCAGACGCATAATTAGGATTAATTTCTATAGTTTTAGTATAGTCTGAAATAGCTCCATTATAATCCTTTAAAACATTTTTAACAATTCCTCTGTTATAATAAGCACCTGCATCATTAGGATTAATTTCTATAGCTTTAGTATAGTCTGAAATAGCACCGTAGTAGTCCTTTAAATCATCCTTAACACTTCCTCTGTTAATATAAGCATCTGCATCATTAGGATTAATTTTTATAGCTTTAGTAAAGTCTGCTATTGCTCCATTAAAGTCCTTTAAATTATCTTTAACAATTCCTCTGCCATAATAAGCAGACGCATAATTAGGATTAATTTCTATGGCTTTAGTAAAGTCTGAAATAGCTCCATTATAATCCTTTAAAACATTTTTAACAATTCCTCTGTTATAATAAGCAGTTGCATCATTAGGATTAATTTCTATAGCTTTATTATAGTCTGAAATAGCACCATTATAATACTTTAAAACATTTTTAGCAGCTCCTCTGTTAATATAAGCAGACGCATTATTAGGATTAATTTCTATGGCTTTAGTATAGTCTGAAATAGCTCCATTATAATCCTTTGATCTTTTTTTACTTATACCTCTATTATAATGAGCTTTAGCATCATTAGGATTAATTTCTATAGATTTAGTAAAGTCTACAATAGCTCCATAGTAATCTTTTAAATCAGATTTAGCAACTCCTCTGTTATTATAAGCAGACGCATTATTAGGATTAATTTCTATAGATTTAGTGAAGTCTAAAATAGCACCATAATAGTCTCCTTTTTTTAACTTTTCGTAGGCTCCATAAAAATATTCTTCTGCAGTATTTAAGTTTGATTTTTTTTCATAAACAACTTTTTCTTTACCTAATGCCTTATTAAATCCAATTTTAATAGCATTTAGTCTTTTTGATTTATTTGGGTGTGTAGAATAAGTATCATCTTTATTTGATGCTAATAAGTTTACAGCCTCCGAAGTTTGCTCAAGAGTTGCTCCTAATTTTCCTAATATAAAACCTGCAAATTCATCACTTTCTAATTCTTGTTTTCTTTTAGCAGCTATTGTTTTTGGTTCAACAATATCTGATAAAGTTAAAAGAATATCTATTGAATGTCCATTGATATGATGACCTACTTCGTGAGCTAGTATAAATAGTTGAGACCAAGATGTTGAATTATTTGCTATGGTACTCATAAAACTTTTATCATACAAGATATATCTTAGACCTTTATAGGATGTTGCTACAGCATTATTTATATCACTACAAGGTTGCAGAATGAATCTTTTGGACGCTCCTATTACTGAAAGAATTTTATCCAAAGCTACTTCAGCATCTTTATCATTTATAAAATTATCATCAATACTTCCTTGTGATAAAAGACAAAGTTCTGATGCCTCACTAGTATCATCATAAGATTGAGCATTGGTTAATAATGTAGATGTTAAAAAGACTAATAATAGAATTATTTTTCTCATTTATTCTCTGCTTTTTCAGTTAATATTTTATTAGTTTCCCCTGCGGACTTTTTATTAAATCACTGTAAGTAAATACAACAGGAGATAAAGCATTCCGATAGTTTCCAAATCTAAATTCTAAGTTATCCTCTATTAATTTTATATCCTTTAAATAATACGCATAAAAAATATCCGAAGAACTTGAGCCTGAAAATTTATTTTTTTCAGTTAAATATTCTTTGTGATTTGTATAAAAGGATTTACTCTCAAACAACCTCGAATAATCTCCATCTATATTGAGAATTAGTAGAAAATCGAAAAGTTTAAGTCCATCTTTATATGGTACAATACGTGATATTTCATTATCTATTTCTACTTCAAATTTATCATCATCGTCATTAGTTTGATTTAATTCTTTGACCAGCTCATGGTTATACAACAAACTAATTCCATTGAACATGAAGTACTCATTAGTAAATGAATACCTTGAAATTTTTTCATTTATTTCTGATTCTATTTCAGGTGAGGACCAATATGTTTTATCCTGTTCTGAGCCTGTTCTTAAATCATATTTAGTATTTGAGTGTAAAGCGGGATGAATTAACTCGATCATCCCATTAGTTCTCCCGTTAATAAATTTTTTACCAAAACTTCTATTATATGCATAAATTTCTATGATGTCAACTTTTCCATTAACATCATAGAAATCTGAATCATCTTCGACAGTGAGAGGTTTTACAATTCCAATTTTTTTTATTTGCCCGAATTTATTGTACGTTTTTAATTTGTAGGGGTTAAATATTGTATCCCCTTTATTCCAATCTTCATAATTATTATCAATCTCATATAAAATTCCTTTTTTATATTTATGTCTAACAGAACCTTGTTTAGGGTCTAATATATAATCCTTAATTAGTCTTAATTGGCCAAGTTCATCAAAATACTCAAACTTAAGTAAATCCTTATTTAAAGTTGTTTTCACAATTTCTAATTTACCATTCTCAAGAAAAATAGAATCAACTTTTTCTTTTTTCAATATACCCGATGATGATTTGTCAATTTCTGAAATTACGTGTGATGATAATTCTTTATACCCATTAGAATAATATATCTTAATTATTTGTGTTCGTTGATTTTTATTTGAAGAAAGACTCCTAAATGAAGTAATTTCTTCAAATTTAATATTACCATTATCATAGTAGGTAGTAAATTTTTCTGGTAGTGTTTCATTTGAACAAGACAATATTGTCAGTATTGCAAATAATAATAATTTTTTCATTTTATTTTAAATTTTTCTCAATGCAATCCATTTGAAATTTTTCAATTTTTGATTAGTCTACGTTGCTTAAATTAGACAAATAAAAATTTCAACCAGACCGAGGTGGCAATTATATACAAAAGAAAATAAACTTTTTTTTTCTTCCATTCTCCTTCATAAATAAAATAATGAAAACCAAAGGATATGGGTAATCCTAAAAAAGACCAAAGTAAGAGTAATGAATCATTCATTGTATTATTTCAACTTTTAGGTATTACATATTTAGCTAACTTAACACCCTTAGATAATTCTGTTAAATAAGATGTTGAAATTCCCGATTGAACTATAATGTCTTTTTTTGAGTAATTACTTTGATTTATTTCTATGGCATATTTAACTCCAAATAAATGTATCATAGCAACTGATTCTCCTTTTGGCGCTTTATTATACATTTCGCTCAATTTTGACCCTAATTCTTTTAATGTCATAAGTGATTATATTTATTATTGGTGAATAAATTTTATAAAAAGTCATTGATATTAATCCTCCTCATACCAGCATGGCTCATCCTCAATAATTTCCTCAAGCATATCTTCATCCCAACTATCAAATGAATATTGTTCTTTATTATCAGCATCTATCCATTTAATTGATAGATTCCATCTTAAATCATCATTATCTTCCTGATACTTTTCAATTGCATCAATTGCTTCATCCTTTGTTGTTTTTATACTTAAGGTAACTGAACAATCTATATCCATAGTTAGATAATTATTACCATTTGAAAAAGCCTCAGATGTATCAATATCGTATTTCAAAACTTCTATATGGTTCTTTAATTCGGCTGGTATTTCAAATTCTCCTTTAATAGAATTGTTGCTTTCATTAATGAAATCCGAAGAACTATTATCACATTTTGCAATTAAAAAAAAAGTATTTGGATGTTCACTAAAAATAGTATTGGCGAAGGTTACTAACATGCTGATTGTTTCAGTATCATTCATTTTATTATTTTTAAGGTTAATATTTTTTTTTACGTTATCGTTTTGAGATAATTCTTCCATCACCTCTTGTTCTTCCTTTACTTTATTTTTGTTGCTTTCTTCTTTAATTTCACTCTCCATCGCTTCTTGTATCAGTTTCCTCCAGTGTTCATACCTTTTCTCTTCATCTTTTGGGTCTATTTCATCATCAATATAATTTAATACTAAAACTACCTCACCACTTTCTGAATATTTTGTGTTTAAGCCATTTTTAAGCCCATCTACCATTTCGTAATCCTCTAGGATATTTCCATTATCACGAAGCCAATAAGCTATTCCTGTGAAAGGTTTATTTTTATAATATGTAACTATACCGACATCATCCATTTCATCGCAATTAACTCTTAATTTTGATTTATCGTCTTTCTTTTGTGCAGATTTTGATATTTTATTTTTAACCTCTGAATTAGCTTTTTCAACTATTGTATAATATATTTTTGCACCTAACTCACTCTTACTTGGTTTAAATAAACCTTTAGATATTTTATATATTTCTGTAGCTTGATTCATTAGAGATTCTAAAGATTCTTGAAGCATAACCAAACACTGCAACTTTTTAAAATAAATTTCAGGTAATGTAATTGAATGTGATTTTAGATAAATATTTGGTCGATTCTTTTGAGAAAATAATTCAGATGCTTTTTCAAGAGATTTTAAAGATGATTTCATGAGCTTATTTCCTTTCTTTTCATCAACAACCTCATCAGGAACATCTGTTTTTGAATCATCAACAAATGACAACATCTTTTCACCCTCTGTATAATCATTTAATGCTTTAGTGTACAGTTTATTTATCTTCTCAGCATTTTGCTCAATTTCCTCTAACACGAAAAGCAGTTGATTTCCAGCTTTATCATCTGGTGAAAATGTTAAATATTTCTTCATGTCAGGAATTGCTTTTTGCCAATCTTCTAATATGATGAAGTAAGCAGAGCCTCTCATATAGTAGGCATCCTCATGATTCTCATGAATCTTGATTACTTCAGTAAAATCATCAATTGAAGAATCATCACTTATATTAAACTTTGCACATCCCCTGAGGTGATATAGGTCAACCAATGTAAAAGTCATATCTAATGAAAATCCATCTCCTGGAGCAAAAGCTGTTGAAGAAAGTATTTCTAATGGTAAATCTTGCTGTATGATTTTACCCATTACCTTATCGAAATACTTAACTGCCAACTGATTTTCTTTAAGTTTAGAAGAGCCTGATTCTGACAATCCTTTGTCAAAATGTTTTTTAGCCTTTGCATAATCTGAGTAGATATCATCCATTTTTAACGGTTTCTTTTTCTTGGAAGTTGTTTTCTTTTTAGTTTCAGAAGAACTATGTTTATTTGTACTTATTCGTATTTCTCCTTTAGAATCATATTCTTTCTCTGAAACAATTTTATCATTTTTCATAATTCTATCGGTTTTCAATTGACCATTAGGCCACCATTCTTTTTGTGTGCCGTGGTAATTACCATTTATTAAAAATGACTGCTTTACCTTATTTCCATTTTTATCATAGGAAATAATTTCTCCATTTTGAAGCCCATTGACCCATTCACATTCAGCTTGTAACACACCATTATCATGATAAATAGTTTCTTTACCATGCTTATTGTCAGACTGGTATGTGGTTCTGGTTTTTAATTTTCCATTAGGGTGAAAAGCTTCTTTAATCTTAGTTCTGCTGAAAAAATTGAATATTCCCATTTTGTTATTTATATTATATTATTTTAACTAAGTTATCTATATAGGCTTTAAAAAAAAATTACTCATATCAGTATATTTTACTGTCAGCAAAAACAATATAAAACTTACCCTCTTCTTCTGTTGAGCTTAATTGCACTAGTTCATAATCTTCATCACCATCTTCATCTAAAAATTCATCTTTTAAGATGTCAAACCCTTCAATTTTTTCTCTGAAAATCGTATTTAAATCTTCAATTGTCCATTTTTTTGGATTCCATCTAATGTATTTATCATCAGAATAAATATAACCCTCATCGTCTTCACTTAGACATCCTATTATATCATATTCAGGTACATTATCAATCAGACGCTTATGAATATTTTTTATATCTTTATCTGTCTTATTAGGAAATTGTTTTTTAACCTCTTTGAGAAGTTCTTTAATAGTAGTTGTCCTATTCTTACGTTCATTAACCTTATTACAAGCTAATTCTGGTGATGTTGCTTTAATTCCGAAAAAACTTAATTTGTGCATAGTATTATTTTTTATATGTAGTTATTATCTATAGTCCGTCGTATTTACTTTGTAAATTGTTTTTACTACATTATCCAATAGGCTTCGTATTACTTTTGTATTTGATTACAAAAGCTATTTAGCTATTAGTGTTTTTGGTGAATAAATGTAGGGATTGCAATTTTTTTTAAATATAATAAAATTTAGCGATATTGATTAAAACTTCATTATTACCCCACTAACGACATCTTTAGAGGTTTTAGAAAAAAGCCAAAAAAATCTGATCTAACTACTTAGATGTAGACTACATAAAATCACATTGGTTACTACGAATGAATAGTATTAATTGTGGTGAGGAGTCAATGGTTACAATTGGAATGATGACTCCAATCTATCTAATTAATAAAATCGAAAAAAAAATTAAGAAGACTCAATCAGACGCTTATGAATATTTTTTATATATTGGTGATGAACCTGAGAAATTATATTTAACTCTAATTTTATGAGTGGGATGATGAAGGTACAACTTGTGGGGCTATGAAGATTATTACAGAAGAAAATTAAATTATCAATAGGAAACAGCTTATTCATGAAAAATCTTGAAAACAATTTAGATAAAGCATTGGATATGTTTATTAATGCAATGCGCTTATTTATATCAACAGAATTAAAAAGAGAGTATGGAGACGATTGGGAGAAAATATACTTTGAGACATTATACGATCAGCAAAAAAAGAATTGGGGAAGTAATCGTGATATTAAAAACCAAATAACATTAATTGATTTTGGAAATTTATTTAGTTTTTCTATTAAAACTAGGTTTTTTTATCAATTCGTTGATAGAGGCGCAGGGGATATTCCTTCAAAGTTTAACGACATTTATCTGGCAAGAAATATGCGTGCTCATTACCAAGATTTTGATCAAGATAAATCGGATTTAGCCTATGCCCAAATGTTATTCATTGCCAAAAAACTTGATATGGGTGAATTGGAAAATAACATTAGGCAATTAAAAGATGGTTTATTTAAAAAGGTAAATACAAGTGTTGATTCTTCGACTTCAATAACAAATGAAAAACTTAAAAGGTCTAAAACAAAACAGCACCCAAATAAACAAAAGGTAATCAATGTTATATCTAATACTACAGGAATTTATGTAGATAAATCCTATACAAATTTGTCTACAATTAACTCCAATAATATATATTCTGTAGAACCAAATTTTAAACGCAAAGACAACGACTGGTATTTATTATTAATAAATACTGTAAAGAGAACTATTTATGTTTTTAAAATACCTTCAAATCATAACGTTTACTGTAAACTTGATAAAAGAGTTGATAGAGAGGTATATAGACTGACTTTTGATATCGATGATTTAACTTTTAGAGATAAAGTATCACAACAAAACTTTGATATATATTTAGAAGGGAAATGCAACTATGATAATGAATCATTAATATTTAGTTGAAAAAATATTAATATTATCGAAAATGGTTTGTATTTAGTTTGTAGAAAACTATCATCCTATGTATTCCAACCATTTTTCTTTGGAAATAAATTTGCATCTTTAATATTATCACAACTTGAAATATTGATTTTTTTTAATTTCTTACAATTTAACAGAAATTTTAAACTCTGTAAATTTTGGTAATTATCTAATGTAATTTCTTCTAAATTCTCAAATACTAAATCTGGAAATTGATGAGCTGTATATACTCCACAGTCGGGAAGGTGATTATACCCTCCTGGTGTTGCTATAGACTCTTCAAGCTTTGCACTTAATGTTAAGACATTAATATTAATACGTTTGATACTTTTATGAATAATTAAATTTTTTGGCGCATAATTTATCAATAAAATTAAAGCATAATCAAAATATGGTTGTGCTTGCCTTGAACCGGTAAAGATATTATTGGTAATTAACTTACCATTAGAATTTATTTTTACACCAGCTAAAAAAAACTCATATAAATCTTTATCTTCTAAGGATCTTAATATTTCAATTGCTGAGTCTATGTTGTTATAATCTTTAGTTTTAAGCAATTTTTTAATTTTTGGAATTGCTTTCTTCGAGTTTTTATTAATAGTGTTAATATCAATTTTTCTCGTTAAAGAATTAACATCAAAATTTTTTGAAAACTCTTTAGAAAACATTTGACGTCCAAATTTTACATGCCTATTTATTTCAATCCATTTAGATAAATCTTGATTAAAAGCAGAATGCATTATCCGATGTCTTGGCTCCCAGCCAATTGGGAACCATGGGGGGGCTCCATCAGTTTTTAAGATAAGGGTCATTTTTGTCACATTACTAACATCCCAATCACCAATAGGTTGATTAAATGATGATGCAAACCGAAACATCTGACTCATATTAGTGACACTAGAAACATCCCATTTTCCTATGGGTTGATTAAATGAAGAAGCAGAATCAAACATTGATTTCATATTTTTCACCTTACTTACATTCCAATCACCAATAGGTTGATTAAACGAAGATGCAAACCAAAACATTCTTAACATATTAGTTACTGAGGAAGTATCCCAAGTACTCAAATCTTGGTTGAATGAAGTAGCTCCATAAAACATTGAAACCATACTAGTCACCTTACTCACATCCCAATTCGTAATATTTTTGTTGAAACTATGGGCCATTTCAAACATAGAAAACATTTTAGTCACATTACTCACATTCCAATCTCCAATATTTTGATTAAAGGAAGTACAACTACTAAACTGATGGGACATGAACATACTACTCATATCAGTGACGTTACTCACATCCCAATTATTTAATGGTTGATTGAAAGATTCTGCATACCTGAACATACCTCTCATATTTGTCACATTACTTGTATCCCAAGAGTTTAAAGGTTGATTAAAAACACTAGCATCAAAAAACATCAATGACATATCAGTAACATTACTCACATTCCAATCACCAATAGGTTGATTGAATGATTTTGCTTGATCAAACATATAACTCATATTAGTAACATTACTAACATCCCAATTGTTAATATCCTGATTAAAAGAATTGGAACCTTTAAACATTTTACTCATATTAGTCACATTACTCACATCCCAAGATGATATGTGACCATATTTTTTCTCTGCTAATTCTTCATTATCTAGCCATTCATTGACCGCCTCTCGTATAGTATCGTTATTAAATTTCATATTCTGTTTTGTTTTAACATACATTATCTATAGTCCGTCGTATTCACTTTGTAAATTGTTTTAACTACATTATCCAATAGGCTTCGTATTACTTTTGTATTTGATGATTTCATAAAATCAATAGATTTTTTAGTAAAGTTTTTTGGCATTTAATTAAATTCTTTTTCAAAGACTAACTCTCCATCTTCCCATATTTCAGATGAAAGTAAAACGCCAAGTTCACTCCATTCCTGTCTTACTCCATGATATTTCCCATCCTTAAAACTAATTTCTGTTTCAATAATTCCTTTATCATAATACCATTTCCAATTACCTGATGCTAGTCCATTTTTAAAATGCACTTCTATTGTTGGATATACTTCATATTCAGGATATGATTCTCCTGTTGCAGAATCAAGATTTACATCAGTTTGCAAACGATAAAACTCAATGATATCTCCTGTAAATAATGAATTATCAGATTTTAAATAGCCTTTAGTAATACCATTCTCCTCCTTGATTTCAATATCATTAAAGCCAACAATAGATTCACAACTAGTAAAATGTAAACAAAATACAAGTATGAAAATGATTTTTTTAATTTCTTCTATCTCCATAATTTAAATTTATTAGACTTTAAATTATTTAATCTTCATTATCCAATAGGCTTCGTATTACTTTTGTATTTGATTACAAAAGCTATTTAGCTATTAGTGTTTTTGGTGAATAAATGTAGGGATTGCAATTTTTTTTTAAATATAATAAATTTTAGCGATATCGATTAAAACTTCGTTATTGCCCCAACTAACGACATCTTTAAAGGTTTTAAAAAACCCAAAAAAATCTGATCTAACTACTTGAAATCAAACACCCATAGCTAAATAATATGACTTTTCTTTTGGGGTGGGTCTTCGTGAGATGATGTATAACCCAGGGGATCTATGAGTAGAATATTATATATTTATAAATTAGGAATTGAGAATAAATATTACCGAAAATGAAATTAAAGGTTGTCAGATATAAAAACTACGGTTTAAAAAACAGTAATGCTGGTGAGATAATAGAGCATAAGTTTTATTATTCGTTTTATGAATTAAATAATGGTAATGTTATAAAGCTTCAGTTTGTTCAGTATGTTGGACCTATGGCTAAGGAAGAGGATGACTATGGCTTCTATTATACAAATGTGACATTAAAAAATGGAGAAGAAATTACCTATACATTTGGTCAAGATTTTTGGGAATATTGGAACACAAGGCCAGGATACGTTCAGATAGATAATCCTCAAAATCCCCCTAAAGAAGAGGAAGAATGTGTAAGACTTTTTTTTGATGAGCATTTAAAGATGAGTGATTGTGAATCTGAGGTGATCTTCGTTAGATGATGTGTAACCCAAGGGGTATTAGTTTTTATTTTTAACATACATTTGTTTATCTGTAATTATAGGTTCATCAACTATTTTGACTAATCGTATTTATGAAATAATCTAGAAATTCAAATGAAAACAAAAATCTATCGAACATGTGAGGTTACCAATAATGGATTCATTTATGCATCATGCCAACTACAGTATTGTAATAATAAATATTTAGTAATCGTTACGGAAAATTCTGATGATTTATTTGTAGATTTTAATCTTGAAATAAAAAATGATGAATTGCCTGATATTGTAATAAAATGTTTTGAATTTGAATGCTTAAATCGATTTACTTGTAATAGCCAATTCTCATTAGAAGAGGTAAAAGAAAATTCGGGAGAAGAAATTTCATTTTATTAATATGGTTAAAAATACTTACAACTTCCCACAACACTAACTTGTCTTATGTTCTAATACCTCTAAAGGCTTTGTAAACACATATAAACAAGGGATTAACGTTTATGTCAACCCCCTGTTTTGTTTAGGCTTGTAAAATGTGGTGGTGGGGTAGCCCTTGATGTCTTAACACTT
>Ga0206131_10001665_pt1 | contig 28265 bp, 24 predicted proteins | sample Helgoland_Spring_FD_148636 | JGI IMG/M metagenome (GOLD analysis project Ga0206131, IMG submission 148636) | Pelagic subsurface seawater microbial communities from Kabeltonne, Helgoland, North Sea - Helgoland_Spring_Bloom_20160517_1 | ecosystem: Environmental > Aquatic > Marine > Epipelagic ...
AACGGTCAGTCCTTGTGTGGTAGCACACTGTCCTGCGTTAGGTGTAAAGGTGTAGTTTGTTGTTGCCGTATTGTTCACCGCTGGTGACCATGTTCCTGAGATACTATTCGTACTCGTGCCAGGTAAGCTTAAAGCATCTCCACTACAAATGTCTGCAATTGCAGAGAAGTTTGGTATTGTTTCGGGTGTGACATCAACAGTCATCGTTTCATCACTTGCACACTGACCTACATCAGGAGTAAAGGTGTATGTTGTTGTTGAAGTATTATTAATTGCTGGGGACCATGAACCAACAATATTATTAGTTGATGTTGATGGCAAAACAATAGCGTCACCTGTACAAGTTGCGAGTACTTGGGTGAATATAGGTCCGACTTCTTGGTTTACGGTTACAGTTAGCCCTTGTGTGGTAGCACACTGTCCTGCGTTAGGTGTAAAGGTGTAGTTTGTTGTTGCCGTATTGTTCACCGCTGGTGACCATGTTCCTGAGATACTATTTGTACTCGTGCCTGGTAGGCTTAAAGCATCTCCACTACAAATATCTGCAATTGGAGAAAATGTAGGTATTGTGTTTGCCGGATTAACAGATACAATAATATTTTCTTCAGCTGTAACCGTACAGATCGAGCTGCTCACTATTGCCGTAACCGAAACATTACCATTTAATATACTTGGGCTATAAGTTGTGTTTACATTGGTTGGATCTGAAAAAGATCCAGAAATCGCCGACCAACTGATACTAGTCCCCAGACCCGAAATGACCGCTGAAAAATTAGTATCATCTCCCTCGCAAAGCGTTAAGTCACCAATAGGTTCGATGCTTGGGGCTTCTCGAACTACGATAGTCATAGAGGCGCTTCCAGCACACTCATCTGGATTGGGTGTAAATGTATATGTTGTTGTACTTAAATTGTTGGGTGCGGGTGACCACGAACCTTCGATACCGTTTAAACTTGTATTTGGCAGGTTTATGGGTTCCCCTTCACAGACATAAGGGATGTTTGTGAAGCTCGGCGTCACAGAATTGTTAACCGTGAGATTTACAGCTTGCGAGAAGGTACAACCCGGAGTAGTTTCTAGTTGGATATAAAATATCCCTGAGTTAAATAAAAGATTTGGATTCGTTACAGGATTCGTGCATGAAGCATTGTTCCAATAAGTTAAATTTCCAGATTCGCTTCCTGCGGTTATTGAGGCATCTGTAATATTTCCAATTCCACAAAAAGCAGGAGGGTCGGTAATTATTAAATTTGGTGTTGAACAAACACAGGTTGGGCTTGGAATACTTGTTTGCATATCTATTTCACAAATGGAATGGATTTGTGTAGCCCCACCCGAAGATGATGTAAAACCCCAATAAACTGCAGAAGGAGAGGTAAAAAAGGTTCTGATATCACCATTGTATGCGTTGACTAGGGCATCGTCGAAGTACACTCTATATTGTAAGGCAAACGGATTCCAAGTAATACAAATCTCATGATCATTTCCATCAACCACGGAGTTACCTGAAGGCAATAAACAACTTGGTCCTGAAATCGTGGCGCTGCTACTTGTAGAGCCATCTATTTGAATCGAGCTATGGTTACATGGGATGTCATTATCTCCAAAAGAAGAACCGTTATAGGTGTCGAATTCAACAGAAACACTGGGGTCAATGGGACAACCTCCCCCTTGGCAATTAATAGGGTTTCCGGGAGCATAACCCATACCGCCTCCAGTTCCTCCTAGAACATCTAAACCCTCACCTTGAAGAACAAACGCTATTCCATCTCCTGTTAACTGGTCAGCTCCGAAGTTAGCTTTGAAATTTAGTTTGAAACTTTGGTACAAGCTTATGGTATTACAGACCCAAACTGCACCTTGTTGAAAATTCCCTGGACCATTCATATCGATACAACTTCCGTTCGCACTTGAGGTCCCTACGAGTTGATAGGTATTGGCATCACATGTTCCTGAGGTTTGGTTTAGACTAGAGCCATTTACCGTAATGGTCTGGCAAAATATGAGAGGTGCGAAAAGCACACCGCAAAGCGTGAGTATGAGTGAGTTAAACAAGAGTTTATAGTTTTGAGTTCCACGAATATAAAAAGAAATAAGTGTATAAATGACATTTACTAGCGCTTTTTCTTTGTTTCTCGACCTTTATATCGCCTCAAAAGAGTTGAAATAAATTTATTTCGTTACATTGAGAATGAAACTAAAAGGTGGAGATGAAGCAATTTAAAAAAATACGAACTCAAGATAATTTGGAGCTGGAGCTCTATCAATCGTCGGTAATTTCACCAAAAGCAGTGCTTTTTTTGGTACATGGGATGGGTGAGCATGCCCTGCGATATGCTCATGTTGCTGAATATTTTAAGAACGTGAATATAATTACAGTTGCTATAGACCTTAGAGGTCATGGAAGGTCTCAAGGTAAGCGTGGTCATATGCCAAGCTATGAACTTATGATGCAAGATCTAAAAATTGCTATCGATTGTATCAAAGATAACTATCGAAAAATACCTTTAATCATCTATGGACATAGTATGGGTGGCAATCTTATTTTAAATTTTTTATTGAGAAATCAAGAAGGTGTTTCTGCAGCAATTGCTACGGGGCCATATTTAAGGCTTGGCTTTGAGCCCCCGAAATGGAAAGTGCTTCTCGCTAAGCTCTCTGCAAATATATACCCCGGACTGAGTCAACCAACAGAGCTAGAGCAAGAAGCACTTTCGCGCACACCTCAAGTTATTGCAGAATACCAAAACGACCCACTTGTACATGATAAAATTACTGCATCATTTTTTGTAAATATCCACCAAGCGGGAATTGATGCAATCAACAGAGCATCTGAAATAGACGTCCCTCTTTTAATCATGCATGGAGCAAAAGATAGGCTCACATCCCCCCAAGGAACAAAGGAATTTCATGCAAATGCAAAGGACAATGTTAGGCTCCACATTTGGGATGAATTATTTCATGAGATTCATAATGAACCTGAAAAATCCGAGGTTTTTAAAATGATTTTAGAATGGCTTAACAACATCTTATAAAAGTATTGGTAACCATGTTATGGTGATGTAAGTAATCACAAAAGCAATAGACCACCCTGAATATACCTCTAATGGTGAATGTTTGTCAAGATAAAGTCGAGCAGAAAGCACAAGCCCTGAGGTTAAAAATCCAATTAAAATGAGCCAAGCATTGAAGACGATTTGATTTCCTCCAAATGCACACAAGTAACCTGCAAGGATTCCCGCGCCTGCGGCATGTAAGGATATTTTAAAACGACTGGTTAAAAGGATGCATATGAACGCGACAATTGCGCCTGTAAGCGGCAAAGTATATATGTAAATTGGTAAGACAAAATCAGGTGCTTTTTTCCAAAATAAAAAGAACAATAAAATACAATAGGAAAGCATAATGAATAGTGGGAATAAGCGTTCTTTCCTTTGGTCCATTTCAACAGAAGACAACAGCCCTCTTTTATACATTAGAATAAAGGATATCCCCGGTGCAATCGAGGTGAAAACCGCAAACAAAAATAGTATTTGGGTTTTAAGTCCATCAGGTAAATCAAATAATGAAGCATTGCTAATACTCGCCTCTTGAGATGGGATATATAAGGTTAATAGCAATCCATAAATAGGCATAAAAAGAGGCAAGAAGAGCCAAGAAACCGTTTTAGAAAGCAGTTGCATTATAGTTCTTTACGCATTCTTGCAACTGGTATGTTGAGTTGCTCACGGTATTTAGCAACTGTCCGTCTTGCTATATTATACCCTTTATCCCTTAATAAATTCATGAGTTTTTCGTCAGTCAAAGGCGTTCTCTTATTTTCGGAGTCAACAGCTTCTGATAATATTTTTTTAACTTCTCTCGTCGATACCTCCTCTCCGCTATCTGTGGAGAGTGATTCTGAGAAAAAATATTTCAAAGAAAACACCCCGAAATGTGTTTGTACAAATTTACTATTCGCAACTCTTGAAACAGTAGAAATATCGAGGTTGACGATGTCAGCAATGTCTTTAAGAATCATTGGTTTCATTTGAGTTTCATCTCCTGTGATGAAGTAGGCCTCCTGAAATCTCATAATGGCAGTCATGGTCATTAACAGCGTATTTTGACGTTGTCTGATAGCATCTATAAACCACTTGGCGTTGTCTAGCTTTTGTTTTACGAAATTAACCGCGTCTTTATCCGTTTTTGAAGTTTTGGCACCCTCGGAGTATGAGCGTAGCATGGTTTCATATTCGCGACTAACCCTCAATTCCGGTGCATTTCTGGAATTTATAGTTAACTCGAGTCTTCCTTCATTTTCGTATATAATGAAGTCTGGAACAATCTGTTGAAAGTTTTTATTACTTCCTTTTGAAGCCCCTCCAGGTTTTGGATTTAATTTTAAAATTTCATCAATCGCTTCTTTAAGATCTTCGTTTACAATTTCAAGCTTTTTAGCAATCTTTTCGTAGTGTTTTTTAGTGAACTCTTCAAAATGATTTTCTAGAATAGTTTTGGCCGTATATTTTGAAATATTACCATCTTGTTTTCTATTGATTTGAAGCAGTAAGCATTCTTGAAGATTTCGTGCACCCACTCCTGCTGGATCAAGCTCCTGAATCATATGTAAAACCGCTAAAACTTCCTGTTCATTTACATGAACATTCATCGAGAAAGCAAGGTCATCTACAATAGCCTCTAGGTCTCTATTTAAATATCCTGCCTCATCGAGATTACCAATAAGAATATGCGCAATGAGCTCTTGTCCCTCTTCAAGTTTTAGAAGTTGTAGCTGTTCATTTAGTCTTTCGCGGAAGGTAGTGCCTCCTGAAAAGGGAATTACTTTATCGTCAGAGTCTTTAGACTGATTGTTTGCTCTAGTTTTGTACTCGGCTACGTCATCTTGGAGATAATCTGAAATATCAAAATCATCTGACTCTCTTTCTTCAAACTCTTCTTCATTAGAATAGTCTTCATCAAGCTCCTCTTTCCCTTCCTCAAGGGCTGGGTTTTCCTCAATCTCTTGTTTGATTCTTTGGTCAAGTTCCATGGTTGGAACCTGCAACAATTTCATCAATTGAATTTGCTGAGGGGAGAGCCTTTGCTCTAGTTTTTGAATAAGATTCTGTCTTAAAGCCATATTATAGTCTTCCCTCAAATATAAGATATAATAACCCTATTAAAAAAGAGGAATTGACCTAAAAACGTTAAAAAACAGTTAATTACTGATTACTCTATCTTTTGTTTGATGACTTGGTAGATTTCCCAAGTTGTTTGATTGAACGCACAAATTAGTAAATGCATGTTAGATGGATTATATGTACCATCAAGCTGATCTGGAACAGCAAAGCTATAATTGATTAGATATTTATTATTTACTAAGTTTTCACTTGTAATCGGACGTCCGAAAGTCTCATTGTTCAAGTTACCCCTATGTATATCCCGATGCACATATGAGGTGTTGTGTGAGTTGTCAGCCATTTTTTGATCCCCAACAAGAGAATCTTCCAATAAATAAACCATAATCGCGAGGTTTTCATTAACATCTTCAAAAAGAGGATCTGCCTCCACGTGAAGGAATGCTCCTTTTGTAGCTTCGTAATAATTGAGCTCAGATTGTAAGTTTACTTTTAAATCGTTGCTGCTGATGATTTCATTAGTCATGCTCGTCCATTGAGCAGGGCTTTGAAAAATTGTTCCATTATCGAATCGGTTTACAGTGCCTCGAGGATTTCCAGGGAAGCCACCATCATTTTCACCAAAATATTGCCCGATTTCAACGCCTTGTGGATTGGTGAAATCTGTTGGGTAGTCAGGTGGCGAAACGGATTGGAAATCGCCTATGCCATCTGGTCCTGCATGAATACCCGCAGAAAACACCCTTGTTGGATTTGCCAAATGTAATTCGTGAGCCAATTCTGCTGCGGCAGGACAAAAAACGCATTTGTGCCCCGTGAAGTCTTCGATAATTACATTTCTCTCGGTATTTGAGTTTTCATCGAAAATCGGCCATTCGTTATTTTGGTAATCGGACCAAAGACCCGGGTATAATGTTGTATCAAGATCGATGCTCACTGTAGGAGGATACGGGTTCTCTACATGGTCGCAAGAACATAAAATAAAATAAAGAATACCAATTGAAAGTATATAGCGCATAATTAAAAACTTTGAGTGAAGCTAAGGGTTAGACCATTGTTGGCTGGGACAAACCTACATACACCACCTACACAAAACAATCCAGCTCTCTGTCTTCCAAAAGAAACAGTGAATCGGGTCGATTCTTTTATATAGCCACAGGTAACAATGGGATAATTTACTCTTTTTGAGGCATCCGAGTTTCCATAATTATATTGGTTCATGAAGCTGAAAAAGTAATGTGGGGATATGGTATATTCCACAAGAGCAGTAAACCAATCTCCTTTGTCATTTTCTCCATTAGCTTGGGGCTTTACGAATAACCCTTGTAATTCTGCACGGATGGAATGCTTGGGTGCAATCTTGTATAACATTTCAACAACGCCAATATGTGCGTTGATGACACCTTGAGCATCATTTGAAATTTTAGCCACATCATTATTTATCTTAATGTTGTAGTAGCTCAGGATTCCAGAAAACTTTTTGTTTATTTTTTTTGTGATATTGAAATTAATATCCTGCCAGTAAAGACTGTCGCTCATTACAAAAGGTGTGCTCGTATATGCAACTCCTGTAGAATCATTTGGATTTATAGAACTTGCATCCATTTTCGGCTGATAGGTTGTGGAAAAGTTGGCGCCAATAGTAGTTCCATATTTACCTCCTAATTTCGATTTTCTTTTAAAAGTATAAAGAAAGTCTACCTGATAGGCGACTTCACCAACAGGTTGTGTTGCATATGGATATAATGTGGCAACGAGGTTATAGGTGTGTGTTTTATTCAAAGCAGGCAAATAATTTATAAATACGTCTTGCAGGTCTTTTGTCCGGTCTGAACGATAGCTCATATTGTCCACTGACTTGGCAGAAAAGAGCAATCCAAGCCCTTTTTTAGTGTAGGTCAAATTAAAAACACTGGCATGACCGTAATTATAGATATAGTTATTGTCATTACTCGGATCTTGTTCTTTTTGAATGTACTCACCATCCAGGAAAAAGTTTTTATACATCAATTGAAACCTGCCACCATACGCGCCTACATTTTCAGGAAGAATAAGCGTCGAGTTGTCATCTTTTTGATACTTGCTTACAAAAGATGCGCCCAATACGATATCTAGTTCTGAGTCACTCATTTTTTTTATGGCCTCGTTTAAATGAATTTCTCCATCTATACCTCGAACGATTCCATCTGCGTGTACGATTCTTCCGCTTTGAAAGGAAAGTCTTTGGTACCCATAAACACCTTTTAATACAATCCCAGGTTTAGGTTTTACAATTACTCGAGCTCCATCCAACAAATTATCATAACCCAACGCTCTATCCTCATAAGCTCGAAGAGCAAGACCACTTCCAAATTGTTCATAAAACGAACCTAAGGTTACATCAACAAAGTCATTTTTATATCCAACATAACGCATCCCAAGTCCAGTTCCATCAAACCTGTTTGGATATCCTTGAATTCTAGGTAGATAGGATTCAAGTCGCATGCCTGCCTTAAAATTACCATTCGTATAAAAGACATTCATATAGGAGTTAATGAGGCCTTTTGATGGGGGTTGATTTGCACCAATAACCGTATCTTCATTCAGGTATTGAAAAGTTGATTCTGCATTTCCCGATATGGAACCTTGCGCAAACAAAAAAGAAGCCCCCATAACAAAGGGAGCTAAAAGCAAAAAGTTAAGATTCATTTTGTCCTATTTGGAACCAAGTTTTAGAATTTCCTCATAGAGTTCATCTTCATCGCCCGGAGCATAGTTGTTGTGTGAATATACAATATTTCCTTCAGTATCAATTAAAAAGGTATGCGGTACATTATTAACGCCCATTGCTCTTTTAAAGTCTCCATTTGGATCTAAAAGGATTTCGTAATCCCATGCTTTACCATTTGAATAAACAGCAACTTGTCTTTTTGTTTTTTCATCATCAACTGAAACTGCAACAAGAGTTACACCTGTTTCATCTTGCCAATCTGGGTATAAATCATGAATGGTATTAAGTTCTTTTTTACAAGGAGAACACCAGGTAGCCCAAAAGCTAATTACAACGGGGCCTTCAAAACCCATATTTGCAGTATTTATAACAGATCCAGAAAGATCTTTTAATTCTACAGACGGTAATTTTTTTTGAGTTTTTTCTGTTTCTTGTGCAAATAGGAGGCCTGCAAAAAGGCAAAATAGGAATGTGAATTTCGTTTTCATAAAGTTGTTTTTAACATCAAAGCAAAAAGAATGCCACGCCAAAAATAAGTAAATTAATACAAGTGCATCTTTGAGATTGACTAACTTGAAATTTTGACATTTAGTGTGGAAAAGGCTATATTTGTTTTATGAAAAAACTCTACTTTACCATTCTACTTATTTTACCTTCTCTTTTGTTTGCACAAACAACCATTAACCTTCAGGATTCTGAGGAAAACATTTCGGGAGGGTCTTATGAATTTACCACCTCAAATTCAGATGCTGTAGATATTCCATTGGAAATCAAAAACATGGGAACGTCTGATGCAGATTGGAGAGTCACAAGATTAAGAATTGATGTGCCTGCTGATTGGTCTGATTTAATTTGTTGGGGACACTCGACGGATGCCTTCGGAGGGACTTGTTTTTCTTCGAGTCAAATGCTTGGCAACCCATGGACGACTCCTATTTCTTCAAATTTTACAGTAAGTCCTAACGAGTATGGAAAGTTAAAGGTCACAATAAATCCTACAGAAGGAGCCACAGGATTAGGACACTATCGTTATTATGTATCAAATGATGGTGTAAACTTTATTGATTCGGTAGACATTAAACTCGATTATAGTCTATCCGTTCAAGAAGTTGAACCTATCCAAGTTTCTATTGTCCCAAATCCTGCATCGGAATTCATCCAAATTAATTTAAGTGGCGTTGTTACCGCACAAATGAAAATGGTTGATGTATTAGGTAGTGAAGTTTTAAATCAGACGGTTATGTCTAATGCTACTTTCGATATTTCAAACTTTAGAAACGGGGTATACATAATGTCTTTCAATGCGCCTGGTTCAAAATCAATTGTACGTAAAGTAATTGTTAAACATTAATTTCTAATTAACATTCCTGACCTCTTTAGACGATTAATTTGTCTAATTTCGTTGCATGTCTAAGAAAAGATCAAAAAAAAGGTCTAGTGGTGTCGGGCGGAAATCACTGAGAACATTACTCATTCGTGTTTTTGAAAAACACAACTCCAAGGAATTAACCCACAAAGAAATTTGTCAAATTGTCGATGCGCGCGATCCTAATTCGCGACAAAATGTATTTGATGAGCTGAATGTGCTCTTTAAACATGGATCTATAGACCGTGTAAATCATTTTACATTTAAAGCAAAATCCAATTTACAATATTTAGAAGGTCAAATTGATATTACCCAGCGCGGTGCAGGTTTTGTTTCCTGCGAGGGTTATGATAAAGACTTTTACATTTCCCCACAAAATATTAATAAAGCTTTGCAAAGGGATACGGTAAAAATCAAGGTGATTAAACAAGGCCGTTCTAGAGATGAAGCGGTCGTTGTTGAAGTATTAAAGCGTGACAAAGTTCAATTTGTGGGCGCGCTTAGAATTCTAGATAAACATGCCGTTTTAATTCCTGATAATCATAGACTTGGCTTGGACATTGAGATTCCTAAAAACAAAATCAGTTCAGCAAAAAATGGTGATAAAGTCTTGGTCAAAATCACAACCTGGCCTCAAGGCAGAGAGACTCCTTATGGGGAGGTAACAGCCGTGCTAGGTGCCAGCGGTAGCAATGATGCAGAGATGTTAGGTATTTTGTACAATCAAGGTATTGAACCAGTATTCCCCGATGCGGTAATGGAAGAGGCTGAATATGTTAAAATTGAACTTGATGAAGAGGAAATTACTCGAAGAAGGGATTTTCGGGATATTCTTACTTTCACTATTGATCCATTAGATGCCAGAGATTTTGATGATGCCATTTCTATTCAAAGATTATCAAATGGAAATTTAGAGATAGGCGTGCATATAGCCGATGTTAGTCATTATGTTCAAGAGGGCAGTGCCATGGATATTGAGGCTTTAAAAAGATCAAATTCTGTTTATTTAGTTGATCGAGTCATTCCTATGCTTCCTGAGCAACTTTCGAATGTCGTTTGTTCGTTACGTCCAAAGGAGGATAAATTTAGTTTTTCAGCTGTTTTTGAGCTCGATGAATCTGGTAAAATTTACAATGAATGGTTTGGTAAAACTGTCATTCATTCGGATAGAAGATTTACATATGAAGAGGCCCAAGATATTATAATGGGCGCTGATGGCGATCATAAGTCTGAATTGCACCTCTTGAATAAAATTGCAAAGACGCTAAGAAAAAGAAGAATGAAAAATGGCGCTTTAAGTATTGAATCCGAAGAAATGAGATTCCGCTTAAACGATCAAGGGTTTCCAGCAGAGGTAGTTGTGAAAACATCCAAAGAGGCACATAAATTAGTTGAAGAGTTCATGTTATTGGCAAACAAGCAAGTCGCAATATTTTTAGGAAAGCCAAAACAAGAGGGTGATAAAGCGATAACAAGTCTATATAGAACACACGACCGACCGGACCCTGCAAAGCTTGACATTTTTTCAGTATTCATTAATAAATTCGGGTATAAGGTTGATTTGAATCAACCCGAACAAATTGCTAAAAATATAAATAAGCTTCTCGGAGACATTCGTTTAAAGAATGAATATTCTTTAATTCAGTCCATGGCAATAAGGTCCATGGCAAAAGCCGTTTATGAGACTGAGAACATTGGTCATTATGGGCTAGCTTTTGAGCATTACACGCATTTTACTTCCCCTATTCGTAGGTATGCTGATTTAGTGATTCATCGCATTTTACATTCAGCTGTTGAGAAACGAAAAAACCCTTATGAAAAGGGATTAGAATCAATCTGTAAGCATATTTCGGCAAATGAAAGGAAGGCTTCAGAGGCAGAAAGAGAATCAACTAAATATTTTCAAACCTTATTTGTGCAGGAACATATTGGTGAAGTTTTTGAAGGTACAATATCAGGAATTGCTGATCACGGCATGTATGTGAGGATGAAAGAAAATTACTGCGAAGGTATGGTTCCAATGAGTCAAATCCCTGGAGATAGATTTCATTTTGATCAGGATAAATTTTGTATTCGCGGCACTAAAACAAAAAAGGAGTATAATTTTGGTGATACCGTTTTTGTTCGAGTTTATGAGGTGAGCCCACGGAAGAGGCAAGTTGACTTGGAATTTGTAAGTGATCAAAAGGATGGCATTAATTAAAAAATGTAGAGGCTTTGAGCCCTATATCGGAGAAGACTGTTGGTTGGCAGAAAATGCAACGTTGGTTGGCGATTTGAAGATGGGTGACCAGTGCTCCGTATGGTTTAATGCAGTAATAAGAGCAGATGTTAATTCGATTCGGATTGGTAATAAAGTGAATGTTCAGGATGGTGCAGTTTTACATTGTACATATGAGAAGACCCAGGTGGTTATTGGCAATAATGTTTCTATCGGTCATAATGCACTAATTCATGGTTGTACTATTGAAGATAATGTATTGATTGGCATGGGTTCAATTGTTATGGATAATTGTCATGTTGAATCGAATGCTATTGTAGCAGCAGGTGCTGTTTTATTAGAAGGAACTAAGGTAGAATCTTGGAGTATATATGCTGGCGTTCCTGCAAAGAAGGTTAAAACCTTATCTAAAGAGTTATTTAAAGGCGAGGTGGAACGAATTTCTAAAAATTACATTAAATATTCGTCTTGGTTTAAATAAAAAAAGCGACCCTTTCGAATCGCTTTTCAAAAATCTAAAATCTAAATTTTTATTATGCTTCTTTAGTAGACGCTACAGCTAGAGAATACACAACTAAACCGAAACCGATTTTGTTGATTGCATCACCAATGTTATAAATTACGTCCATCGCTAACTCCATTCCGAAGATTTCACCTTCAGCACCGTACCAACCTGCAGTACCTGCCATGTAACCGATTGGGTAAATTGCCCATCCAATTAAAACGAATTTACAAAGTGTATTGTGTGCACTTAATACTGCCCCGCCTGCTTTTGTTGCTAAGGCTTTCGCTTCGCCAAACATGATCAAGTAAACAATGTAGAAATAAGCAAGACCAGAAAGTAAACCCCACATTGCTGCGTTGTCTCTGTCAACACCTTCACCCCAGTATCCTGTAACTAACATTACTACTGAAGCTCCAATCAAAGTCCACATTAATTTTTGTGTAGCTCCTGCTACTTTCAAAATTAAGTAGAACTCTACGCACATTAAAGGAACTGTAAGAATCCAATCTACATATCTAAAGAATGTAGGTGACTCACCTGTAGACGCCCAATAGTCACGCATGTAATAATAGTGAACTGCGGCTATGAAGGTGATCAAACCGGAAACAAGAATAGAAGTTCTCCATTTGCGGTCAAATGAGTTCATAGATAAAAAGAAGAAGGCAGCGGCTGCCATCATCGCCATACATCCTACGAAGAATGTAAAGCCAACATAATCATCGGTTGCCATTCGAGGCACCATAAGCATTAAATTATTCATTTTGTTAAGTTTTTGGTTATGAGGTTTAAACAAGAGTTGTTTAGAAAAGTTCATTTTTGTGCACGTTTTTTTTAGAATAAAAGCACATTAAAAACGTTAAGTAGTTGAATTATAGACATTTAATACGTAAAAAAAATGAGAATTTTTTGTACAAATAAATTTTTTATCATCTCTTTATATGTGATTTTTGATTTTGGAAGGGACAGTGTTGTGCATCTTTTGTAAGTAGTTTTTAAAAAAGGAATACTTAAATCTTAACGATAGGTTTTTCAACTAACATATTTATGATGGTATTAAGGCTATTTTAAAATAGCAACCTCAGTTTACAGAATATAGAATGCTCTAAACTTTTTCATTTTGAATGTAATTACAACTTTCAACCTTCTGTCTTTTTAAGTATTTTAGCTGAAAATAAAAGGATGAAATATCAAACGATTGATGCGGCACTATATAAATTAAATAGAAAGGATTTTATGTCACAAATGGAAGATGGCGCTCTTGCTGTTTTTAATTCGAATGATATATTTCCAATAAGCGCGGACAGTACAATGCCATTTCAGCAGCACAGAGATATTTTATTTTTATCTGGCGTAGATCAAGAAGAATCAATATTGGTATTATTTCCAAATGCTAAAAACCCAAACCAACGAGAGGTACTTTTTCTAAAAGAGACCAGCGAACTAATTGCTATATGGGAAGGAGAAAAATTAGATAAGAAAAGAGCCTTAGAGGTTTCAGGTATCGCCACCGTACATTGGCTTCAGGATTTTCAAACGGTATTCAAGCAAATGATGGCTGAAGCATCTGGAGTGTATTTAAATACGAATGAGCATCTCAGAGCCAACACAGAAGTAGAAACTAGAGAAGATCGTTTTATTAAAAAAGTAAAACAAGACTATCCCACACATCAAGTCCATAAATCTGCACCAATATTGCATCGTTTAAGGTCTGTGAAACATCCCATTGAAATTAATTTGATGCAGAAAGCTTGTGATATTACGAAGGCAGGAATTCATAGATTACTAAAGTTCATTAAACCAGGCGTATGGGAGCATCATATTGAGGCAGAGCTTGCACACGAGTTCTTGATGCATTCTTCCCGAGGTTTTGCTTACACGCCAATAATTGCCTCTGGAAAGAATGCCTGTGTTTTACATTACATCGAAAATAACAAAGAGTGTTTTGATGGAGATGTTATTTTGCTTGACGTCGGTGCTGAATATGCAAACTATGCATCCGATTTAACAAGATGCATTCCCGTGAGTGGAACTTTTACAGCAAGACAAAAAGAAGTATATAATGCTGTACTTCACGTTAAGAACGAAGCTGAAAAATTATTGGTTCCAGGAACGATGATGTCCGAATACCATAAACAAGTAGGCCTTCTAATGCAGGAGCAATTGGTTAAGCTAAAATTAATATCACTTTCGGATATTAAATCTCAAAATCCTGATTGGCCTGCTTATAAAAAATACTTTATGCATGGGACCTCTCATTTTATTGGTTTAGATACCCATGACGTTGGACTTTGGAATGAGCCGATAAAGGCGGGTATGGCTTTTACGTGCGAACCAGGGATTTATATACCTGAAGAAAATTTAGGTATTCGTCTAGAGGATGATCTGGTCGTACAAGAAAAAGGAGCACCTTTAAATTTAATGTCTGAAATCCCTCTTGAAGCGGATGAAATTGAGGACTTAATGAATTCTTGATTTTTTGTTAGCTTATAAAATAATAGGTTCTGGAAAACCATCTTGTGTATTGATACATGGTTTTTTAGAGTCTTCTGAAATGTGGGATGCCCTGTCACTTGACCTTCTTGAGATTTCTTTCATATGTATTGACCTTCCTGGACATGGGAGTTCATCTTTTAATGGGTTCACTAATGTCGAAAAAGGAATGGAAGAATTGGCTTTTGCTGTTATAGAGGTTTTAGACAGTCTCAATATTCATGATTTTAATATTGTTGGTCATTCCCTCGGTGGCTACGTTGCGCTAGAGGTAAAACGAATTCGTAAGAATTGTAAAAAACTGGTCCTGTTAAATTCAAATTATTTGGAGGATAGTCCTGCAAAAATACTAGATAGGAAGCGCATAGCATCTATTGTAAAAAAATCAAAATCCTTATTTATTCAAAAGGCAATACCCTCACTTTTTTCAAACCCTTCTTCACAGAAGAATGAAATTTCCCGAATGACTTCAAGTGCACTAACGATTCCGTCTGACGCTATTGCATGCACTTCACTTGCGATGGCAAGTCGCAAGAAATGGACCTCTTTAGAACCAACCAAAGATTTCTACATGATTCAAGGCTCCTTGGATCACATGCGTGCAAATCGCGGAAATAAATTCCAACTTCTCGATAAGAATCATGTTTTTAAAATAGACAATGCGGGTCACATGAGTCATATTGAAAACCCTTCGGAACTTATGCGTCTTTTAAAGCTGATTTTGGAGTGCTAAAAGTCTTCATGGTCAGTGCAAAGTTCAGATTATCAGCATGATATTTTTATTTTTGGCACGGTTATGGCTTTTAGTTCATCGATTAGAAAACATTAATTTAAATCAACACTTTTTTTTATTAAAAATCCATCCTTATGAAAACACCCGTACTTTTATCTTTCTTAATTATATCAATGGCCGTTTTTGGACAAAAACGCACCTCCACACGAAGTGTTTCAACAAAGCAGTCAACACCGAAACCAGCGGTAAGGCAAACTCCGAGGCCGCGGCCTTCAAGTTCCTTTTCTAGACCCTCAAGTTCGTCCTCTAGACCTTCGAGTTCACCCTCTAGACCTTCGAGTTCTTCTCCATCGTATTACGAGGCACCTAGACCACAGCGACATCAAACAAGAAATCCCGCACCGAGTACAAATAACAATAGCGGTAGAACTCCGAGTACCCAAACCGGCTCCAATGGTTCAACAGGAACTTCAGGAAGTTCGTCGAATACCAGTCCGTCAGTAACGAATTTTCATTCTCAATCTGCCGGAACTAGTCCAAGTACAGGATACTATACAAATTCAGGCCCTATAGTTTCTGTTTCAGGGACCGGAATTGAGTACATGCGTATTGCTAATGCCACAGGTGGTCAATACTTGATTTATTCACAAAAGGAGTCTGCTAAGGCGATTGAAGATGTGATTCGTCAATATGCAAATGATTCTTCTGACATCGTTATTCTTGTTGATGTATCTGGTAGTATGTCTAATAATGTGAAGGATATTTCAAAGGAAAGCGACAAAATTGTTCAAGCCATGCCAATAGGATCTCGTTTAGGCGGAGCAGTATTCAAATTTTCAAAGCATCCTAAATGGTTTCAATTTTCGGATTTAAATGAAGACCACTTTTACGCGCTAGATTTAATTACGGCGAGTCGCAGATATATGAGTAGTGAGTCTCATTATGATGCAATGTTAAAAGCAATTCATTCAAATACTTGGGAAAACAGAAAGCGAATGATTATTACCTTAACTGACGAGTTTGTCGAGTCCGGTGAAAACTTCAATCCTTCTAGTGCTGTCATTTCAGCAGCCAATGCGAAAAATATAGAAATACATACAATCATGCTTTCCTACTAATTAAAGGGGCATGAAATATTATTGCCGTTAATCGTTCATTTGAAATTAGTTATTTTAGTGAAACTTTTAACGGCATTTTTATGCGTCTGCAATTATTTTTACTACTTCTAATATGTAACAGCACTTTTGCCCAAAAGAGTGCGCTTAATGAAGGGCCTGATCATATTTACGCACTACCATTCGAATCCGGAAAAACGATTCTAATCATGCAAGGTTATAATGGCAAATACTCTCATAAAAATAAGTTTGCTTTGGATTTTAGGCTTAGAAAAGGAAAACCAATTTGTGCCTCGAGATCTGGAAAAGTCATTAAAATGGTTGAGCACAATAACGAAGGTGGTGGGAATATTAAATTCGTAAATAAAGCGAATTATGTGGTGGTTGATCATGGCGATGGTACGTATGCAGGTTATTGGCACTTAGAACAGAATGGAGCTTTAGTCGAAGTAGGTGATATTGTAAAAGTTGGAGATAAAATAGGTACATCGGGAAGTACAGGGTTTTCGACAATGGCACATCTGCATTTTATGGTATATAGCTATGATAAAAACGGAAAGCAATATACCTTACCTACCCTTTTTAAGACTAATCGAAAACCGTCAAAGAGCTTAAGATCATATAGCCTAGTCAGAAGCCCAAAGGATTTAAAATAACCCCATCACGATGCATTTTTTTGATTAAAAGTTCATAAGAATATAATTCTCAACAATACATTGTGCAGTTGTTTCATGTTAATTCTACATTTCTAACCGTTAATTACATTATCTTTAGAATCTAAATAAGAGTAACGATGGGACGATCACAAGAAACTTTTTTTAAAAAACAACGTGAAAAAAATCGCGAGAGAAAGAAGAGAGAGAAATTAGAAAAGAAAGAAAACCGAAGAGCATCATCGACAGGTGGTAGTGAAATAGATTGGGACAGTGCACCAGAAAACAAGACCATGACTAAGGACGAAATGGATCAGAAAGCACAAAATAGACAGCAGACTAAAGATTAATAATTAATAATACAAGTACAATGAAAAAAGGAGTGGTAAAATTTTTCAACAATGAAAAAGGATTTGGATTTATCGTTGATGAAGAATCAAAAGAAGACGTTTTCGTTCACAAAACTGGATTGGTTGATAATATTCAGGAGGACGATACGGTTGAATTTGAAGTAGAGCAAGGACAAAGAGGACTTAACGCTGTAAATGTTACTAAAGTTTAAACCTTAAACGATACAAATGTTAAGGGGCTTCATTAAGCCCCTTTTTTATGTCAAGAATTTTTTAAGCCATTTGAAACCTTTAAAGGGCACATATTTAAAGGGTAAGTCAATCCATGTAGGTGTACTAAGTACTGATTTTCTATGCGAAAAACAAAGAAAACTATTGTAACCATGGTAAGCACCGAAACCACTATGACCTACACCACCAAATGGCAGGTAGGGGTTTGCCATATGCATCATCGCATCATTAATACATGCCCCACCGGAACTTATTTTATTCAAGATCGGTTTTGCTTTGCTTGAATCTCCGTAATAATATAAGGCTAATGGTTTTTCGAATTTGTGAATTATGGCTAAAGCCTCATCCATAGTATCAAAACCAATAACTGGTAAAAGTGGACCAAAAATTTCTTCCTGCATTATGGGATCAGCAGTTGAAACATCATTTAAAATGGTGGGTTCAATTTGGAAAGTTTCTTTGTTCAAAGCACCGCCATATTTTATTTTTGATGTATCCATCAGCTCAACAAGCCTATCAAAGTGTCTTTGATGAATGATTTTTGGGTAATTTGGGCTTGCTAAAACTGGACTCCCATACATCTCCTTCCAAGCACAATCTATTTCTTTCATAAGCGATTCTTTGATGGAATTATGAACAAGAAGGTAATCAGGAGCAATACATGTTTGTCCGGAATTTATGGTTTTAGACCAGGCAATCCTTTTTGCAGCTACTTTAAGCGAAGCGCTATGGTCAACAATACATGGTGACTTACCTCCAAGCTCAAGGGTAACAGGTGTCAGAAAATCAGCAGCAGCTCTCATCACGATTTTACCCAAGGCACTCCCACCCGTGAAAAAAATATGATCGAAACGTTTTTTAAATAGAATTTGATTTTCCTTCTTATCTCCGTGTACGATTGAAATATGAGCTTCGTCGAATGTTTCTTTAATGATTTTATCCATTATCGAGGCCGTGTGTCTGCTGTCCGCTGAAGGTTTCAGAATAGCACAACAACCAGAAGATAGTACACCAATTAGCGGAGAAAAAAGCAGTAAAAAAGGATAATTCCAGGGCGCAATAATTAGGTTGATTCCAATAGGTTCTATATCAATCCTACTGCGAGAAGGTCGTAAAAGGATAGGTGTTTTTACCCGTTTTGATCGACTCCATTTATTTAAGTTCTTTAGGTGAAGTTTTATTTCTGAAACCACTAAATTGAACTCCGTAAGGAAGCCCTCTTCTTTCGATTTATTTAAGTCTTTATGAAGCGCATTTAATATTTCTTGTTCATATTTTTCACAAACTGTCAATAAACGATTTAAAGCATTTTTTCTAAATGAAATAGATTTCGTTCGATGAGAAGCAAAGAACCTATTTTGTTTAAGAATTATACTATCAATCTCGGATTCCTTTAGAAAAGTCATGATTCAAATTTAAGAAAAGTAACTTACTCCTTCTTTTTAGAATCTATAATGATGGTAACAGGTCCATCATTGATTAATGAAATTTTCATGTCGGCGCCAAAAACACCACTTTTAACTTCTGTTAGAAGATGGGTATTTAGCTCCATTAAAAAATAGTTATAAAGTGGAATGGCGCTCTCAGATTTAGCAGCTTTAATGAAGCTGGGTCTATTTCCTTTTTTTGTTTTAGCATGCAAAGTAAATTGACTCACAACAAGGATTTCTCCTTGAACATCATTGACCGTCAAATTCATCTTGGAATGTTGATCATTGAATATCCTTAAACCCGTTGTTTTTTGAATAAGGTAGTCCGCATCTGCTTTTTCATCCGTTGCTTCAATACCGATTAAAATCAATAGACCATTACTGATTTGTGAATGAATTTTGTTGTCAATTTTTACTTCTGCACAAGCAACGCGCTGGGTTACAATTTTCATTTGAAGTCATTTTTGCGATAGCTTTCGGAGGCATCTTCAGACATAAGTTGCAGGTAAGTCAGGTATCTAGAGGATGCAATTTTTTCTTCGTCAACGGCTTTTTTTATTGCGCATTTAGGTTCTTCAAGATGGCGGCAGTTATGAAATTTACAAGCACCAAGGAGCTCTCGCATTTCGGGAAAATAATGTGCGTAATGTTCTTTTTCAAGATCAACCAGGCCAAATGCTCTAATTCCTGGCGTGTCAATTATGAATCCACCGCTTGCAAGGGCGTGCATTTCGGAAAAAGTTGTTGTATGTCTGCCTTGTTCATGTGCTTTTGATATTTCTCCAACACGCAATGCTAAGCTTGGATCTAAAGAGTTTACAAGCGTAGTTTTCCCCACACCACTATTTCCTGAAATCATTACTTTGTTACCCGTTATTTCTTCTTTAAGGAAGGTAATATATTCAGGATCTTCGGCTATAATGTGATGGCATGGATATCCAAGTTCTTCATAGATTTCAGTCAGGTAATACATCAAATCTTTTTCTTTCTGGCCATAAACATCAATTTTATTGAACAGAATTGTAGTAGGAATTCTAAAAGATTCTGCTGCGACCAAGAAACGGTCTATAAAAGCAACTTGTGTCTCGGGGGACTTCAAAGTAACGACTAAATATACCCTATCAATATTGGCGGCTATAATTTGCATCTGTTTACTAAGATTGGTCGATTTGCGCACTAGATAGTTTTTTCTAGCTTCAACACTTTGAATCGTATATATTGTTTCACTCGACGTTTCGATGACTGTTAAGTTAACAACATCGCCAGCTGCTATTGGGTTGGTTGTCTTTAACCCTGCGAGTCTCAGCTTTCCTTTAACCGAGGCTTGTACGATAGCTCCTCCCTCAAGGAGTATTTTGTACCATTTCCCCGTTGACTTTATTACCTCACCTTGCATGATACAAAGGTAATTTACTTGTCAAGTAATGAAAAGAAATCCATTAAAATAGTTGTATTTTTGATTTAGTTTATGATGAAATATGGTCTTTTGGGGAAGCATTTGTCCCATTCATTTTCGCAACGATTTTTTGAATCACATTTTAAAGAGCACAAAATTGATGCTTCTTATGAATTGATTGAATTAAGCTCAACTGATGCTTTAAAGGATTTTATGCACAGTAGCGTTGCTCAATATCAAGGATTAAATGTTACGATCCCGTTTAAAGAACATATTCTTGAATTTGTTGATGAGGTTAGTCCAGAGTCTCAAATTATTGGCGCCATAAACACAATTAAGGTACTCGGTAGTGGAAAGATTTTAGGATATAACACGGATGCATTTGGGTTTCATCAAAGCATAAAGCCGTTCTTAGATTTTAACCATCATCGTGCAATTATTTTAGGAACTGGTGGGGCTTCAAAAGCAGTTGCTTTCGTTCTAGAAAAGTTGGGTTTAGATGTGTTTTTCATTTCCAGAAATCCTGAAGGGTCGAGGCAATTTAGTTATTCAGAAATAAATGCACAGATGTTGTCAACCTGTAAGTTAGTGATCAATTGTACCCCTGTTGGTATGTTTCCTAAAAGCGATTATTTTATTGATATTCCTTATGAATTCCTTACTAAAGAGCATTTGATTATAGATTTAATTTACAACCCTTCAGAGACAATATTTTTAAAGAAATCTCGTGAAAGTGGCGCAATAGTATTAAATGGAGAGAGTATGCTGCATCAACAAGCATTAAAAAGTTGGGAGCTTTGGAAGCAGTAATTGAGACAATGTTTTGTTATGAATGCGAAATGTCCTAATTTTAAGGATTAATCGAACTTCATTAACATGTTTTTGAAAACCTTCCTTTTGACATTCCTGATTTTGACACTAACAGCAAATGGTTTCGGTCAAACGACACAGTTGAAAGCAGCATTTTGTCCGACAACCGTTCCAAGCTTAGGAACAAATATAAGATGTGACGGTGTTGCAGGAGCAGAAGGTTATCGATTTGAAATTTGGAATCAAGCTCAAGATGACAGCCTCAAGACCTATGATTCCTATGCCAATAACCGTGGAAATAGACTTCGGTTTTCCTGGGTAGGTGGTGGCGTTATTGAATATTCAACGACTTATGCTATTCGTGTCTCTTGGTACGATTTAGATACAGACACTTGGAGTGTCCCTGGTGCATTTTGTGAGGTTACGACTCCATCTAATCCTTTCACTCAATTAGCTGCAGCTTTTTGTGGAGCTGAAATAGCTACGGAAAGCACCAATATATTATGCAATCAAGTAACTGGGGCAGTTCAATACCGATTTGAAGTCTCTATAGGAGGTGTATTTTTAGAAAATGTTGATAAGACAACCTACAAATTGAGATTGTCTAATCTTACTTCACCTGGTCACCCGCAGCATTGTACACAGTATGACATTCGTGTTGCCTCGAGAACAACGCCTACAGGTGCATGGTCTGCTTTTGGCGCGTCTTGTTTTGTAACTTTTAAGGTGCCAACTACTGTTATTTCTCCTGTTTATTGCGGGACTACAATTAACTATCTTCAACAAGACACGATACACGCGAATGCTTTAGGTGTTGCTGATGGATACAGATTCCGAATTGAAAGTGGTGGTACAATAATTGAAGATACAGTTGCAAACCCAAGCGCATACAACGGTATTACTTTTAGGAAATTTCCAGGTGTTCAATACGGTCAAACATACAATGTTTCAGTTAAAATTCGATCGAATGGCTGTTGGGGTGAATTTGGTACATCTTGTGCTATTTCAACTGTCCTACAACCTGAAACAGAGCTGAGGCCTGCGAATTGTGGTGCGACAAATTTAATTCCAGCCAACAATCTTTATGGTAATTCAATCATTTATGCCCAGGAATATGAATACCGTATAAATGGTGGTGTTCTTTCTAATGAAATATACAATACATCTACAAGTTTTGCCGGTATTCCCACCTCTCCTAGGTTTAGACTTGCATGGCTTGACAATTCGAGTTTAGTTTCTTACGGAACGACTTATTCAATAGAAGCTCGTGTGAAAGTAGGAGGTGTTTACGGTGCTTGGGGCCCCGCGTGTAACGTGTCACTTCAGGGAACACCAGTGACGGAATTAAAACCTGCATTTTGTGGCATTTCTCTTTCGAGCATGGGGACAAATTTGTACTGTAATACAGTTTCTCTATCTCAAGGCTATAAGTTTGAGGTTCGAACTGTTGGTGAAGACTTAGTTGGAGAGTACGATGGAATGGCTGCAGGAACAAGTAGTAAATTTAGAATGAATTGGGTTCCTGGAGTTGCATATAATACCACTTATCGTGTTCGAGCAGCATGGAATGATGGAACTTCCTGGAGTTCCTATGGTTCATTTTGTGAGGTTACAACACCTGTCTCCGCAATTATAATTTCAAGTGATGATGAATTGGAGGAGGAAACTTTTGCCTTGAAATCCATTGAAACCCCATTTGATTTTCAGACATATCCTAATCCATTTAAGGCGTCATTCCGTATGAATTTAAATGAATTTAACCGCACTAATACAGACCTTATTGATCTTGTCATTTTTGACATGCAGGGAAGAATCATGGAACACAATGTGTTTTCATTTGAAGAACTCTCAACAAAACAATTTGGTCAAAATTATAACCCTGGAACCTATATCATAAGGTTGAACAATTCAGGTAAGCTATTTCAACAAAGAGTGATAAAAATAAATTAGACTTGCCTAGATATGAAGTGGTCTATCTTCTGTTGCCGATAGAGCTGCCTCTTTAATTGCCTCTGTATACGTAGGGTGAGGATGACAAATCCTAGCAAGGTCTTCTGCCGAAGCTCTATATTCCATAGCGGTAACTGCCTCCATGATAAGATCTGCCGCTCTTGGCGCAATCATATGCACGCCGAGTATTTCGTCAGTTGTTTTGTCGGCAAGTATTTTCACCATACCGTTAATATCCATACTTGCTCTTGCGCGTCCTAAAGCTCTTATCGGAAATGAGCCTGATTTAAATTCAATGTTATCGGCAATCAATTCTTGTTCTGTTTTTCCCACTGCAGCAATTTCTGGCCAAGTATAAACAACACCAGGGATCAAATTATGGTTGATATGTGGTTTCTGACCCGCAATGAATTCAGCAGCATAAACACCCTCTTCTTCAGCTTTATGGGCAAGCATGGCTCCGCGAACAACATCTCCAATTGCATAAACATTCGGAATGTTTGATTGCAAGTGTTCATTAACAACGATTTGTCCTCGATCATTTGATGAAATACCTGCTGATTTGAGATTCAAGCCTTCGGTAAAAGCTTTTCTTCCAACTGCTACAAGGCAATGGTCTCCTTCAATTTTAACCTCTTCACCCTTTTTATTTAATGCGGTAACAATTACTTTCTTACCCATGTTTTTGACCGATTGTACCCGATGCTCCATGTGTAGCTTGAAGCCTTCTTTTTTGAGAACTTTTCCATACTCTTTGCCTATACTAATATCCATAGTAGGAAGTATTGTTTTTGCAAATTCTATAACCTCAACTTGACTGCCAAGTCTTTTATAAACAGACCCAAGTTCTAAGCCAATAACTCCCGCACCAATAACCAACATTTTACCAGGAATTTCTTTAAGGTTCAAAGCCTCTGTACTTGTTATAATTCTTTTTTTGTCCGGCTCCATACCCGGAAAATAATTCGGTTTAGATCCCGTGGCAATAATTATATTTTTTCCTTTTATTTGCGATTTCTTTTTATCTAATCCTAAAACTTCTACAGTATTTTTATCTAAAAAAGAACCTATACCATGGTGAACATCAATCTTATTTTTATCCATAAGGAATTTGACACCATCACAAGTTTGGCTGATGACCTCATCTTTTCTCGCCATCATTTGTTTTAAGTTGACTTTAGGTGCGTTAACCTCAATGCCGTGCTTTTCAAAAGTATGCGTCGCATTGTGGTAATGCTCAGATGAATCTAGTAATGCTTTAGAAGGAATACAACCCACATTTAAACAGGTCCCACCAAGCGTGCTGTATTTTTCAACGATTGCAGTTTTCATTCCCAGTTGCGCACTTCGAATCGCAGCTACATATCCTCCTGGCCCCGATCCGATTACAATTACATCGTACATAGTATCAAATTTTATACAAAGGTAACAAACATCAACTATACTTTTTAACAGTTGGTTCATAGATTTACAATGCAGCTCATTGTCGCTTCAATGTCTAGAATTAGATTCTTTATAAAGACTTATTTATTTTTGCGTTTGTTAATATGAAAATTCTTTTAATTTTTGGTGTAGGATGGCTGGGTAGTAAAATGCTTCATGCCTTAGCTGAGGATGGCCGAAGAATTATAGTTGCATCGCGCGATTTGAATAATAAGGTGGCTTTGCCGAATGTTGAATATGCTCAAATAAAGGTTGATGATAAAGCGGGGCGGATAACATTTGTCAATCAGTTTCCTACCCAAATTAATCAACTTTTATTAATGTTGCCGCCATCAGGCTGGGCAAATTATGAAAAGTCAATAAGGTGTATAGTTGAAATGTATCCCAATTGTGAACAAGTTATTTATACGAGCTCAACAGGCGTGTATCAAGAACAGATTGGAAATGTAAATGAAGATTCAGCGATAAAGCCTGAACATCCTGTATTTCGTGCCGAACAAGTTATAAAAAGATGCTACCCTAACAACCACATAATTCTCCGTTTGTCAGGTCTTGTAGGAAGTGACAGGCACCCCGTAAAATTTCTATTAAAAAAAGAAAATGTGAATAATGGACTGGCTCCAGTGAATTTGATTCATCGCAAAGATATTATTCAGGCCATGCTATTTATTTTACGAAATACAGAAACTTCAGGGGTATACAATCTTTGTTATCCAAAACATCCGTTGAAATCCTCATATTATAATTTTATAGCGAAAAAACTTTTTAAAAAACAGATTCATTTTATTGATGGTATAGGTGGAAAAGAGATTGATGGCTCAAAATTTGCTTTAGACTATGCATACCAGTATCAATTTGACATTTGTGATATAAATAACTTTACTGCGCTTAAATAACACAACATTTTAAAGTTTTGAACGTCTTTTTATATGATGAGAACTGTAATACTTCTTCTATTTGCATTTTATATGCACAATGTACATGCCTCTCACATTATCGGTGGAGATATTTACTATGATTATTTAGGAGGGAATAACTATCGTTTCTTTATAACATTATACAGAGATTGTAATTCAGACGGCGCAGAATATGATGACCCTTTGCGGCTATCTGTTTACAAGCAAAATCAGGACCTTTATCAAACCGTTGATGTTTCATTTCCAGGAAGCAACTTTGTTCCTTTAGACTTTAATAATCCTTGCGCGACGCCGCCCTCAGGAATTTGCGTAGAGCGAGCAATCTATCAAAAAGTGTTGAATCTACCTCCTACACCTGGAGGATACGCGATAACATATCAACGCTGTTGTAGAGGTCCAGATATCGTGAATATTGTAAATCCAGACGATACAGGTTTGACATTAACCACACAGGTGCCTGGCTCTGAAACTGGGTTTTCGAATAACAGTAGTCCGAGGTTTACAAATTACCCACCTTATTTAATATGTAACAATGACGAACTTGTTTTTGACCATTCGGCAACGGATCCAGATGGTGACCAACTGATTTACTCCCTAGCAACTCCTTTTTCTGGCGCAGACTCATTTGACCCGGCCCCTCAAATAGCACCTGCTCCTCCATATTTTCCTATTCAATGGACCGGAGGATTTTCTGCTCAAAGTCCTCTTGGTCCAAATGCAACTACTGAGATTAGTAATATAGGAACACTCACTGTGGATCCGAGTTTAATAGGTCTTTTTGTTGTAGGGGTTCGGGTTCAGGAATATAGGAATGGCGTGCTAATAGGAGAAACGATAAGAGATTTTTTGTTTAAAGTTTTTGATTGTAATATTACTTTACAAGCACTTCTTCCATTACAAGAAGAGTTATCCACCTTTGTGTCATATTGTCAAGGGTTAACCGTACAATTCGAGAATAATTCATTCGGGGGAAATGCCTACGCTTGGGATTTTGGTGTTGAAGAGCAATCTTCTGATGTTAGTAACAACTTTGCACCGACATTTACCTATCCCGGACCTGGTGATTACTTAACGACACTTATTGTAAATCCAGGTATGGCATGCACAGACACAGCTTTCATGAATATAACTGTTGGTAATCCGTTTTCACTTTCATGGACAGCAGAGGATTCCATTTGCATAATCAATAATTCTTTTGATTTCATTATCGCTACGAGTAACCAAGGGGCAAACTTTCAATGGACATTTGGTAGTGCTGCCAATATTCAAGATTGGTCTGGTGCTAACGTACCATCAATTAGTTTTTCAAGTCCGGGATTTCATACGATTGCTTTATTTGGAGATGATGGTGATTGCGCAACCACCTTCGAGGATTCAATTTATATATTTGATCAGCCTAATGTAGATATTCTAGTTCCAGATGACATCTCCTGTATTGGTTTGACTGTTTCTTTCGAAAGTCTTTTGAGTAATGTTTTAAGTGCCAATTGGGATTTTGGTGCCAATAACACGAATGAAGATCAAAGTGTATTACAAAACCCTTCGTACACATACGATAGTCCTGGATCCTATACTATTCAATTGATAGGTGCTAATTCACCTGGTTGTATTGATTCTTCGGAGATGATCATTGATATCAACGAACCTATAGTGTTGGCATTTAGCCACAGTGATTCTTTATGTATATCGGATGGTTTATTTGCCTTTGAAGCACAGGTTAGTGGCCCTGATGGGACTTTATATTCCTGGGATTTTGGTGAAAATGCATCCATTCAAAATTCTAACGAGTTGTCAATTTCCGATTTGCAATTTTCTACCAGTGGAGTACAAGAGGTTCAGTTGAGTGCAGTTTTTGAAAATTGTTCAGATTCAGTACAATCTGAACTTTATGTTTTCTCAGAACCACTAATAGACTTCGACGTTTTTGATAATGAATTGTGTGTACCGAGTAACGCCCAATTTATTAACCAAAGTCAAGTGGAAGGACAAGTTATTTATGAATGGAACTTTGGTGATGGTCAGACATCTAATGCCATTAGCCCGTCATTGAGCTATACTTCAGTTGGAAGCTTTAGCGTTGGATTAACCTTAATGGCTCTTGAAGGATGTACAGATACCTTATATTTATTACAACAGGATTTTATAAATGTATATCCCTCGCCGATAGCGGGGTTTTATGTAAGCCCTGAAAATGTTGATGTCTGCGATAATGAGGTTGCATTTATAGATGAATCTGTTGGAGCATTGAATTATATCTATTTCTTTGACAATGGTCAATTTTCAACCACTGAAGCCAATTTTAGTCATGCATATACACAAGATGGTTCTGATTATCCTTTGCAAATCGCATTTAATGAATATGGCTGTGTTGATTCTTCGCGTAACGAGGTGTTTGTGGAACCATTTGTCATTTATATACCAAATACTTTTATACCCGATGGTGATGGGGTGAATGATTTTTTTGTTCCAATTACGGATTTTGAAATAAATGAATGGGAGTTTAATATTTACAATAGATGGGGGACACGCATTTTTTCTAATACTGTGGTAGGTAATTCGTGGGACGGTTATTTTAATGGACGCCTTGTACAAGATGGCGTTTATATGTATACCCTAACCTATAAATCCTGCGCGAATCCAATAGAGGTAAAAATGATAAAAGGGTTTGTAAATGTGCTTCGTTAATGAACTTTTTTCTTCAGCTCGAAGTTTCTTCCAAGATATACTCTTCTGACCTGTTCATCATCTGCTAGTTCTTCGGCAGTCCCGGATTTTAATATATTACCTTCAAATAGGAGATAAGTACGGTCTGTAATTGAAAGTGT
>Ga0206131_10001666_pt1 | contig 28264 bp, 38 predicted proteins | sample Helgoland_Spring_FD_148636 | JGI IMG/M metagenome (GOLD analysis project Ga0206131, IMG submission 148636) | Pelagic subsurface seawater microbial communities from Kabeltonne, Helgoland, North Sea - Helgoland_Spring_Bloom_20160517_1 | ecosystem: Environmental > Aquatic > Marine > Epipelagic ...
TCTGTCATTTGTCTCAAGTAGGATATCTGCAGGATGTTTGTCTTGGGTTGGATATACAAAGTCTGCATATTCCAATAGGAATGTTTGTACTAAGGATTCACCCAAAGCACCAAGTCTTGAATTACCTTGATGATCTTCCGATGTCTTTGCCATCTTTGTTGCATGAAGAAAGTTTTGCTGAGTTTCTATAAGCACGATCTCCAACTTGTATTTTATATTTGCTATCTAACAATTCTTCTGATGCTTCTAACCACATACCCATCTCCATCAATGCCCTTGTTTTTCTAAATCCCATAAAACCATTTATGCCAAGATTGAAAGTCATATCAATGCATACTAGTTGTGCTTCTTTAGGGAAACTTCTCCAAACCGCCCAGTGTTTATCCAAGTTTTTGATGGCTCTTTCTTTGTCGTTTTTAGCTAAGAACCTAGCTTCCTCTTCTGATATGCCAATATCTGTCAAGTTCCTGCCAACACCTATGCTAGTTTTCCCAGCCTTGCATGTATAAAGGTTACACATCATGCCTTCATTTTTAATAAGCATATCTAGCACTTCATCACTCATATTATTTGCTATGCACTCCTCTAAACTTCTCTGCTGTCCTGAGCGATGACATGCCCAGTAACGATAAAAGTATTGTTGTAAGTTGCGAAAAATCAAACTCTAACTCTTCTAGTTTTAAATCAGTTCCATTGACCACAGCTATCCAAGTTGCGATAGGCAAGACAATGTAATGAGTGCAAAGACTAAACCCACAAACATATCCAATGCAGGGTCTCCATGACGATACAAACCAGTTCCCGTTCTTCGCTTCTTCAGCATTAAGGCTAATTTGTGCTTTATCAAGCGATATAAGTTCTTTTTGTAAGTCATGTGATAATTGTTCTTTTAAATCTTTATCTTGAACAAATTTATCCAAGACGTTGTTTGCTACTTCAGCAATTTTGGTAATGCTCATATATTAAATAAGGAAATCCTTTAGCAGAATCAATAGCATTGAAATGACTATTGTTGTAAGGCCACCTTTAATCCAATTATTCAAACCAGCAATATCATCATCTAGTTTTTCAAAATGTTTGAATGCTGTAGTCCACCTCTCTGCACACTGTGTCTCATGTATTTGCAAAGATGCATGAACTTCTTGGGCGGTCTTTCTAGCCATTATTCTTCCTCTATTACTTCCTCTTTAGGTAGAGTCTTATCAAAGGCTTCAATCAATATATTTTTATGATTATTAATCATGTTATATAAATTGTAGCTTCTTTGTAGCTCAGCTAATTCTCTTCCAGCTACGTTTAATTCAACAGCTAAACGAGTTTGCTCTTCGTTTAGGTCTTCTGCTGTATATTCTCTACCATTAAAATTAATGATTGTATTTTTCTCTTCACTCATATTACTCTCCAAGTATTTTATTTTTTATGTAAGTTAGCCATTCAGGCTTCTTCTTATTTATTATAAATAAAGATATACCTATTACAATAATTAATACTATAAAAGTATCCATATATTATTCACCTATTGTTTTTGTTTCAGTCGTAGGTGTTATCTCTTCAGTAATCTTAGCATCTAAAGCAGATTTTAAGTTTGCTACTTCCTCTTCACCCATAATGCCTTCAACCCAACCAGTAACTACTGCATTGGTTAAGTCTGCAAAAGGTACAAAGTCTGTACCAATATCATCAAGTGATAATGATTGTGTGCCATAAACACTAGCTGTGTATGGTACTTCTTGACCATCTACTTCGTGTGTCTCGCTGCTCTCAGCGTTAAGTCTCCAGTGAACATTATATACTGTGTCACTGTGTTCTTCGTATGTGGGATAAACGTCTACTGTTTTGCAATCCCAAGTGTATGTATTTGCCATGTTATTCTCCTTTTAAGTTAGCAATTTCTTCTTTTAAAAATTCTATTTGTTCTTGTTGTTCTTTCATGCCTTTAACAAGATGTGTTACAAGTTTACTGTAATCCATTTGATAATGCTCGTCTTCAGAACCTGTTACTGCATTTGGTACTAGCTCTTTAACTTCTTGAGCTATAAGACCTTCGTCTGCTTTACCATCCGCTTTCCAATTATACGCTACTGGGTTTAGTTTAGTAATTACTTCTAAACCTCTAGCTTCGCCTGTAACGTCTTTTAATCTTGCATCTGATGTGGTGTTGTAGGTTGTTGCTGATGAGGTTACTGATACAGAACCAACTGTTGAGCCGTCTTTGCGGAATCTAATAATCTCCCCATCTGAAGATAATCTATCAGCAATAATTGGAATACCTGAAGCTATAGGTACGATTGTTCCTGAACCACCAATACGAACACCTGCTGTTCCATCATCAGAAGTCTTACCCACTAACAGATTACCTGATGAGTCTATTCTCATGCGTTCTTCGGGATTAGAACCTGAAGTTCTTGTACTAAACAACATTGCTCCTGCGGTGTTTGTGCTAGTTCCGTTTTCTTTTAATCCATGAATAGCCGCAAAAGTAGTGTTAGAGTCTCCTTGTCCAGTAGTGGCTTTACCTGCAAATACAAGACCACCACCTACACCCGTTGCCATAGCTGTATTGTCAGCAAGTCGAAGCACAGAACGTGTATCACCAAACACAGATGCAGTTCCTTCTACATGAAGAACCCTACCAGGCGAACTTGTACCTATTCCAACGTTGCCTTGACCAGTAATCGTAAAGGCTCTACCTGAATTAACATCAACTGACATAGCACCAGCAGTAGACAAGTTAGAAGTATGTGCCGAACTATCTACCATTAAGGTATAAGTGCCATTGCTTTTTGATGTTGCTGTAGATGTAAATTGACCAGCAGCATTAATTGAGCCGACTGCATCTAAGGTTGCATCAGGCGAATCAGTTCCTATTCCAACGTTTCCTGTAGTACCCTCTATTCTGAATTTTTCCGTGCCATCATCTAGCACTCTTAAATTATTTTGATAGTTTTCTATTTGGAAATAACCAGCACCACCATTTGTATTTTTAGCTGATAACTTAATACCTGCTGAAGCACCTGATAAATAACCATCATTTTCTATTTCTAATAATAATGGTGCATAATGTACTTGTTTAAAAATATGTAATTGTTCTTGTGGCGAATCAGTTCCTATTCCAACGTTGCCATTGGTTAAATCAATATTTAAATTATTAGCATTTACACCAGCATTACCACCTATAGAACCTATTTGAGAACCTGTGGCTAAATAAAATGAATCTGCTGTATCGTTAATTTGAATGTAAGCAGTTCCATCTGTTGATTCAAACCTACCTACATTATTAGAAGATGTTGATGTGTGAATAATTTCACTTGGCGAAGTTGTGCCTATTCCAACACGTTGACTGCTATCTATTCTGAGTGCTTCTTCTTGGTTGCCTGTAGACATAGTAATGTAGTTAATATCTACACCGCTTCTGTCTACAACCATCCAGTTATTTGCATCAGTTGCCGCATCATTAACTGCTCTGAAACGGAAAGTTCCGTCAGTACCTGCGTTGTAGTCCCAAGTTTTTTCATCTGTTGGTGCGGATGTATTTTTAGTTCTAAAATATGGTGCTGAACCTTCAAGGTGTAGCTGTGTAGCTGGCGAATCAGTTCCTATTCCAACTGAGCCATCTGATGTGATTCTTAAACTTTCCTGCAAAGGAAGAGAAGTACCTCCTGAAGGATGCGTAAAAAATGCAAGTCCAGTTACATCTGCATCAGAACCTTCTTGTACACCTGCAATTCCAGCAACCCTAGCATTATTACTAGCAGTTCTTGAAAAACTTATACCTGCTGTATATTCTCCATCTGCAACAGTACCATTGGTTTGAATATATAATCCATCACCTGAAAAATCATTATAGGTTGTGCTAAAGTTTCCGCTTACATAGCTTTCCAATTTAGCCCGTGGCGAAGTTGTGCCTATTCCAACATTTCCATCTGACTTAATTCTCATGCGTTCTGCTAATTCATAAGCACCCGCGAGATTATCTTGTGTGAAAAATCTCATAGAATATTCAGGTGTAGCATCTTCAGTTATAACATCAATTTTTCCAGCAATACCTGTAGAACCAGTTGTGGCATCATTACCTTCCCACTCAATAGCACCCATAACCTCATTAGCTGCAACAGCAGTATCTGTGCTTTCTAGTCTTAAAGTTGCACCTGTGTTAGCAGATAAATGTAATAGAGCATCAGGCGAATTTGTGCCGATTCCAACGTTTCCAGCAGCACTTATGGTTACTCTATCCACACCTACAAATCTGTCTCTAAAAGCTAATGCACTTGAAGCTGATGTTCCTCTATAACCAAAAGTAACCTTTGTATCGTTTTGTACAATAATATCGCCATCTTGTATGCTTAGTTTTTCTGCTGGTGCGGTTGTGCCAATTCCCAATTTCTCAGCAGAACTGTCCCAAAATAAACCTTGAGTTGTACCTGTATCATCGTAAAAGGAGATGTCTCCGTTAGCAGCTATATTTAATCTTTGTGTTGCAAAATCATTAGCACCAGTAATAAATTTAAAATGACCTGCTGCATCTGTTGCTCTTATGTAATTTGTACCTGCTCTTGCAAAGTTTAATGATGATGCTGAGTTTGCAATGGCTATATCGCCTTGTGAAGTTTGTACAGTCAACCCATCACTTGTAACTGTTCCTGTTACGTCTATGCCTGAACTGGTTACTTTTGTTACTTCAGAACCTGAAATTGAAGTACGAATAAAAGGAGAGCCTGAGTTGTAATAACCTTGTATGTAAGCATAGTCATTGTCGGTTGTTGAACCAAAAACAAGAGTAGCATTATTTGCATCAGGGGAATGGATAGTAATACCTGTAGAACCTGTACCCGAAACTACTACCTCATCAGCAATTATTGTTCCTGTTCCTGTGCCTGTTCCAAAATGTGCTGTGTCTGACTCTACCTCTCCTGTTACGTCTATGCCTGTTGAGGTTGTGGCAAATTTTAAATCATTATCAAAATAAAGCTTAACAGCATTATTTCTCTGAAATCTAGCATAAGTTTCAGCACCAGTATCATCTTGCAAATAAATATTACCTTGACCTTGTATATATAAACTACCCGTGCCACTTTCTGCTATATAACTATTACTACCATCATGGTAGATTTCTAAATCTGAGCCTGTACCGAATATGGCTTTATCATTATCGCCAAAAGCTATATCAGTACCGCCTGTAGTATTACCATTTAAAAGTATTTCAGCTAGTGTATCTACACTGCCTATTTGACTATCTACATAAGCCTTGATTGATTCAGAAGTGGAAACTGTTGTAGCACTTGCAGTTCCAAAAGAATTATCATCTAAAATAGCTGAACCTGTAATGCTTGTATTAATGACTGCACTTGCAAAAGTAGGTGTAGCAGTTCCTGCATCTAAGTAAGATTCAACTCTAGCATTTGTAAAATATAGATTGCTAGAACCTTCACTAACACTATCAGTGTTAAAAGATATGTTTGCAGTACCGTCAAAAGATGCACCATTAATTGTTCTTGCTGTTGCAAGTGCTGTAGCTGTAGCAGCATTACCTGTTAAGTTACCAACAAATGTATTATCTGCTGTAATGCTAACACCTGTAGTCACCCAAGCATCATTAGCTGCATTTCTTATCTTTAAAACATTGCTTGATGTATCTACCCATAATTGATGTGAAAAGGTAGTAGAAGGTGCTGTAGCACCACTATTAACTGTTACTATTGCAGATAAAGCATTGTTTAAATCTGCTCTAAAATCTGCTCCTGATTGGTTTGCTAAGTTGTAATCGTGTTGTGCCATATTAAAATCTCTGTGTTTTATTAGTTTACTATTACCAAGTGCTTATCGCCACCCTCTTCCATGTGTTTGTTGCGGTGCATACATAAATGTAGTTTGAATCCCATCTTACCTCACCTGCAGTGCCTGTACTGCTAGATGTTGATGGTGCTGATGGACTGCTTGATATTTTTAAGCCACCATCTGCATTAACCCTACCCTGTACAAATAAATTAGTGCCTTGTATTGTTATGTCTGTATCAACATCTATTAGCAAACCCGTTCCAGCTATTTCAGTAAAACCTTTAAAATTTGCATCCTCTTCAAAATTTACATCATTGGTAAATTTAACCCAATTACCTGTCTTTCCAGTAACCGTTCCATAAGTTTCAACTGTTGACATAGTAACCCCATTCATTTCAACCTCAGTTGTTTTTACTGGGTCATCTGCAATAGTAAATGTACTTGTTGTTGCTTCAGATTCAACACCTAAACCGTTGATAGATGTTATAGAGTAATTATAGTTACTACCTTTAGGAATAAAGGATAAGTCAGCAGAATTTGTATCTACCACTTTACTTATAACTGCATTGCTTGAGCTATCAGTTATATCTACTCTGAACTCTTTTACTGGAAAGTCGGTTGGCTCATCCCAAGTTAAAGTAGGTCTGTTAATAGCTGATGCATCTGTGTCTGTAAAACTTACATTTTGTGGTGCTTTTAATGCACCTGCTGTTGGCAAGTTTACTGGGTCTACTGTTGTTTCTGTGGTTGGTACTTCCCATGAATAAATATCAAAATACTCTATAGCACTAACTGATACAAGACCATTTGGCTGTAGTTCTAGTGCTTCAATTCTAAATACGTTGTTTGAATTAGCTGTGGATAAGTCTAAGCCTGCATAAGTAATGTCAACGATATCACCAATGTTTAGTTTATACATTTCAGGTGTTCCTAAAAATTGTATTGATGTTTGTTTTCTACTTCTTTGCAAGATAGCTTTTGCCATATTTGATGCAATGTAAGGGTCTGTGATATATGGAAACTCTGCTTTTATCTCTAAGATTTCACCATCATCTGAATAATAATCAGGTGAAGCATTATGCAATTCTGTAACTGTATCTAATTCATATTTTAAATTAGCATTAAAAAACTCAACAATGACCTTGTTTGCTTTTTTGTCTTTAGTTCCATAGTCAATAGATATTCCTGAATCAGCAATAATATGGTCATCTGTAATGCTAAATGTAGAAGAACCTGTATCTTCTATTTGTAATTCATACTTGCCATTTATATAAGTAAAGATACCTCTCATGTTTGCAAGAAGCTCTTTAGCGTTATCCATGACGTTCTTATTAGTATCTACATAGCCATTACAATGAAATCTTTTAACTTGAGTAAATATAGAGCCTGATTCATCATCATAATCGCTACCAATATTATCATCTATAATAATTTCATTTATTCTTGATTCATCAAAAAATTCATCTGTTCGCCATGCATCAATGTTTTTAGAATCTACTATAACTGTTCCGCCTGAATCCTTAATGCTTATTACTTCATCTGTTTTATTTTGAAAAGCATCATTATAAGTATTAATTCTTATTCTATTAGTACCTGAAGTACCACTCCAAGTCACATTCTGATAGCTACTTCCATAAAAAGGTTGATTTTGTAACACATCACACTTATCAGCAGCAGTCTCAAATGTAGTCATGTTTATATCTGTTGTGGCTAAACCTTTTCCATATTCATCATTTTGAATGTAATCAAGGAAACATAGAGCTGCATTGCTAGACCATGCAGTATTGGTAGTTCTTGGGTCATAAACCTTTTTACCTTTTACCTGTACTGTTATTTGTGGCACTCCTTGATACATTCCCTTTTTATCATAATCAAAAGATGCTGCTATATAACAAATACCATTTAACTTATGATTAGTTGACCACTGAGAAGGTATAGATGCTCTAAGCATTGGGTCTGCTGTTTGACTGGTAGCACCATGATGCAAGTTAAATACAAAAGAATATCTTTTTGTAGGGTCTGTGCCTAAATTACCAGCACTTTTATATTGATTATCACCAACTTGAGATGCAGTATTTAAAGAGCCTGAACCTGAAGATATCTTATCTGAGCCAACATAACCACCGCCCTTGTATATCTTGCCATCAAGAATACTATTACCATCTATTTCAATAGTTCTACCAAGTATTTCTTCACATTCACCAACTGATATTGCATAGACAACAAATAAATCTTTAGACCTATTTTGTGCTGTATCCAAGTATACAATTTGAGCACCAACCCTTCTTGTTCCATATATGACTGGTATCTTGCCACCTGCAGCAGTTTTGTTAACCATGATGTCTTGACCTTTAGCCAACATTTGCCTTGCTTGTACATAACCTTTAACACCAACTGCAAAAGTAGCAAACTGTATTGCTTTAAAAACACTTGAGCCAACAAATTTGCTTATTACCGCACCAACAGCTTTAAAAAAACTACCTATCATTAGCTACCCCACCTTACATCTGATTTGGTTTGTGTAGCATATTCTAAACCTCTATCACCTGAGTAGACTGATTGCTGTGATTCATCTGAATAGTGTCTACCTTTTGTTAAGTTCCAATTCGCCCAATGAGAAGCAACACTCATATTTAAAACACTGCTATCTACATTTTCTGTAATATTTACGTTTTTAATTTGACCAGTAAAGTAATTTATAGCACCTACTAATGTTTCGTTATCGTCAAAGTAAGCTACATACACATTTACAACTTTATCAGTAAAAGCACCAGTTCTTACAAGTTGTCTTACTTGATTAGTAACATTAGAAAAAGATAAGTTTATATCATTGACTTGTAGTTGCCCTGTTTCAGTAGTTGTATCAACTGCTAAAAAAGAACCACCAGCTTCATAAGAATTAGAATCATAAGTAACATCTCTATAAAAATCAGTAAGTCTTATAACAGTAGATAGATTTAATTCTACAAGGAAAGCTGTTTTAGTTTGTTGAGCAGAAACTTGAGCTTGTAATGCTGTTGATAAACTTCTTGGCATTACTCAATGACCTCTCTTACATCAAAAGAAATGTTGTAGAAACCACTTATGTCTGTGGTGTATCTAATTTCATCATTTGCAAGATATACATTAAAAAGTGGTTTATTCACTGTAACAGCTTCATTGTCAGAAACATTAGCAACTAAGTTAGGTTGTATGTTTACTGTAGCACTACCACCTGATGCAGTTACTTCATCTTGCACCATATAAACCTTTGAATGACCTGCAAACTTAATTAAGTCACCTGCTCTTAATGCATGATTAGTATGTGAAAAACCATCCATGGGTACAGCACTTGCACCTGCTGATGTTGCACCGTTAACAAGGATATCAGTTTCACTATGACTAGTTCCTTTGTTGTTTAAAGGTGCTGCAATAGTAAAGTTTTCAAAGCCACCCTTTTGCTTAGATAAAAAAGCAAATATTTCTTGAGCTTTTAATTGGTCAACTGGTGGCATCTGTACTGTAAAAGAAAAGTATTGTGCACCTATTTGTCTTGCTGACTTTTTACCTGATAATGTTTGGTTAATAAGAACTGGTCTATTATCTGTAAAAACTAATGATCTGAAATTTGGGTCTGTTGGAAATTGTCCTGACATTATACGACCCCCATCTTGCCTTGAGTATTCATGGCATTGTTAATAATTGATGTTATAAGTCCTTTTCTTGATGTTAGTAACTGGTCAAATCCAGCAGCATCAACTGTTGATATGTTGAAGTTTACTGTAGGTGCTGTTTGTGTTGAGTTGACACCTTTTAAATCTTGATTGCTAACAATTTGCCCACCTTGATTTGGTATAAACAATTCTCTTCCTGATTCTCCAACCATATAAGGCTTACCTGCGTTTACTGCACCACCTAATGCTTTTTTGCCAAATATTCCCTTAAAGAAGGATTCTACACCACCAGTCATAGGTGCTATTATTGCTTCTTGTAAAGCTATTCTTAACATTTGCTCTATTGCATAATTTGCAAAATCTTGAAATGCTAATTTACCATTCTTAAGACCTTCCACTAAAGTATCTTCAAACTTTTTCATTGTGTTAATTGTTAGATTATCAATAGCTAAATTAGTTGCACCTAAACTATCTTTAAATTTTGACACACCTTCAGACATTTTCTTACCACCAACTGGGTCTTCATCTGTAATTTCTTTAACCTCAAGCTTGAAATCTTTAACCTTATCGATCATTTCATCAAAACTTTTAATAAAAGCGTTATCCTCAGGATTTATACCTTCTAGCTGTTGCTGTATTCCTATTAGCTCATTTCTTAATTGTGTTAGCTCATAATTTGCAAATGCATCTTCAGGGTCAAAATCAAGAGTGTTCTTCATCATTTTCTGAAGCATATTCGTGTATTCTTTTTGAGTCTCTTTAAATTCTGCTCTTAATTTTGCTTGTTCATCTGCCATTTCAGGAAAGATCATTTTTCCCACTCTAGTTTGTGAAAAATCAGCTATTTGTTTTTTTATGCCATTCATAAACTCAACAAAGCCTATAAATGCACTTCTCATAAATGTGAGAATGCCAACAGCTAAATCTTTACCAAAATCTTCGAAGGTAGTATCACCACCTTTCATATCAGCTAATATTATTTGCAGTTTTTTAGAAACATCTTCAAGAACTGGAATAAATGCAGCTGTTATGTTGGCTGATATTGCTGTAATTTGTTTTTTAAGTATATTTATAGAATTAGCAAACATTTCAGCCTTTGCAATACTTTGTCTGCTTATAATAATTCCTAAATTTTCTGCTTCTTGTTCAAATTCTCTTAAACCATCAGCACCATCTTTTAAAGTGTTAACTAAAGAAACACCTTCAGAATCAAAGAATTTAAAAGCTAATCTTACTTGCTCTGCTGAACTTGTTGTGTTTTGTATACCATCTGCAACATCAAACAAAACATCTCTAACGTCTCTTAAATTACCATTATTGTCAGTTAGTTGTATTCCTAGTTGCTCAAATGCCCTTTTGGATTCCCCCAAACCCTGTGCAGCTTCTGCAGCTCTTCTTATAAATCTTTGCAGACCCATATCAAGAGCTTCTACTTTTACACCTGTTTGCTCTGCAGCAAATCTCATAGCTTGTAAGAATTCAACCTCTATGCCTAGCTTAGAAGCTGTTTTGCCTAGCTTATCCATAAAGTCAACATTGACTTTAACCAATGCAGCTAAAGCAGTTGCAGCAGCAGTTGCAGCCAATCCTATTTTTGCTACACCTTTAGTAGCCTTACCAGCTGCTGAGCCAACACCCTTAAGACCTTTGGTTACTTTATCAAAAGCAGCCTTAGTAGAGTCTATTGCTTTAATTCGTATTTTATAATCAGTTGCCATGTTTTCTCTTCTCTTCAGATAGCTCTAGATAAGCTATCCATCCTTGATATTCGTGGACACTAATTTCTTGGAGTTCTTGTAAAGTCTTTCCAAGTTTTTCAGCTAGTGCATATTGCACATATAAATTAGTATCCTTTATTAGTTTTTTTTCGTTTCCTCTATAGTCTCTTGACCCATGATTTGTGTAGCAACACCAACTAATATCTCTCTATCAACACTATTTAATAAGGCATTTTTATCACCTAAATCAAATAACTTGTCTCCATTTGCATCTAATGCTTTGTATATAAGAACATAAGCCATCATTGTTAGATCATCTTCTTTACTCATTTTATAAAGTTTAGAAGTTTCAGCTAACGTTAATGGCTTACTAAATATCTTAAGGGGTTTATCATCCTCACCCCATTCAGGCACCTCGATTACTTTTACATCTTGCTCTGCAAAATGCTTTTTAGCGTTATCTATTACTGACATCGTACTATGCTGTTGCTAGTGTAAGAGCAGATTTACCTTGTACAGATATAGATGCTTCAACCATACCATCGAATGATGATGAAACACTTAAACCAGTAACAATAGCTGTACCTGTGTAATACTTATCACCAGTATCAGCTCCCTCAACATAGAACTTTAAAGTAACTTCTGTGCTAGGCTGTAATGCTTGTTGTGCTGTATCTGATTCATCCCAAAAAACATCTATGCTTCCTGAGAAAGAGGTTAAACTTGGTAGATAGTCTCTAAAACCATCACCCATAGTTGTTACCTCAATAGTATCAGAAGTTTCCTCAACAGAATAAGACTTAATTTCAGCTATTGCATCTGTTCCTACATGAACAGTACCTTCACTTCCTTTATGTATCGCCATTTTCTTTTACCTCGTCTTTCGACTTTTTCTTGGAAGAAGGTTTAATTTTGTCTTGCGACTGGATTGCTTCTTCCTTCCAACCCATATTCTTAAATGACTCAACTTTTGATGGTTGAGCTATTACTGAATTTTTACCATTTGGACTAATTAATTTCATAATTATCTCCTATTATACTGCCACATCAGGATTTTTTTCCTTGACATAGTAATTACTTATAAAGGTTAGAGAAACAAAACCAAGTGGCTTCTCACCTTCCGCGTTAAAACTTATTTCAGTTGATTCAATAAATGTATCTTTAGCTAAACCACCTAACGTTCTATCAGCAGCTATAGCTTCTTCAACTTCTTTGCTTATTGTATCAATAGTATCATCAAAATTGCTTGTTGCTTTTGCATATCCCTCAACAACAACTGATAATTCTCTACTCATAACTCTATCAGTACCTATAACAATTGGCTCTGATGTTTCTGACTTTGTGTATATAACTAATGCTGGTAGTTTAGAATTTTCTATAGGATAGACTCTTGATTCATAAACATTGGAACCAGTTGTGGATAAACCAGTTAAATTAGTACCAAAATATTCTCTTATTTGTTGTCTAATATGATTTGCCATTATGTTTCCTCTAACATTAGTGCTGTAAGACCTGTTCTGTCTTTTTGCACATCAATTATAGTATAGTTTTGTGCAGCTTTTAATATATCACCTTCAACAGTTGTAGTTGCACTTGCATTTAACAAATCACCTTGAGAAACATTTGGAACATCTATGCTTCTGCAATATGCAATAGGTTTAGTGGCTTCAACACCAATACCTGCATCTTGTTCTACATACTCTCTATTTAAAATAATTTTTATAGCTGTAGATACGCCACTTCTTATATATGTAGCTGCAATAGCATGACCAAAATCAACATCAAAATAAGCCAACATATCTTCTTCAGTCTCTAACATATACTGTGACATTATTGTTCCTCTAAAACTACTTCAATTAGACCTGTATTATCAGGCATTACTGTTTTTATTAAAAATAATGTTTGTGGTACAAGTGTATTACCATTATTAGTAGTTATGGCATTTACTTGTATTTTGTCACCATGATTTATATATGGTGCATCTGTGGCTTTGATAATTGCTCTTGGTTGATAGCCATCTACTGGCACTGTGCCACTTGCAATACTAAAGTATTCTTGATCTATAATTATATTTATAGGATAAGCATCACCAGTATCTATATCAAACCAAGTGTCTATAAGTCCTGTTCTAGCATCCCATAAAGTAGTTTGTGTTTCAAAGAATGTAGCAGACACCCCATGAGCGTTAGGGTCTACATAAGAGTTAAAATCTGCTGAACTCTCAATAGGCATTATTTTTTAGCTCTTTTCTTTACTGCTTTAGTTTCAGATTTTTTTAAGCCTACACTTCTATTTGTTTTCTTTGCTTTTGGCTTTTCTTTGTATAGTTCTGCTTTTTTATTAGCTACAAGATCAAAACCTTGAGCTTGGTCTAATTCAACAACATCACCAACATATACTCTTTGTTTGTTTGCAACTGTATCTCTTAAAATTAGATATTTATGCTTTTCAATAGAGGTGGGGCTTTTAACCCCACCATTTTCTGTAGTCAACATTAAGCGTCTTTACCTAAACAGAATGATACTGCATTTCTTACAGCAACATCTATCATTTGAATACCAACAACTCTTACAGTACCTTTAGAAGAATTCGTGTATGGGTCTACGATTATATCGAGACCACCAAAGAATCCAATCAATAGGTCTGAGAAGTTACCAAAGTAATGATCACCTGAAGTAGGTTGGTTAGAAACAACAACACCATAGTTGTTAATTCTTCCGTCTCTATCTACAACAAACTGAGCAGTGCCTGTAGCCTTTTCAGTTGTTTTTAGTGAACCATAATCATCAGCTCTCATAATGTATGACAAGTTACCTAGTAATGCATTATCTACAGCAACTTGGCTTTCCATATTTACTGTTTCAGCCCATGTAGGGTTAGCAGCAGCAAATGTTACAGTGTTAATACCTGTAGTATTTTTAATACCAGTTGGATTGCCTGAAGTTCCTGTGCCTTCTAATGCACCTGAATCAATAGCTAAAGCCATGCTTTGTGCTATGTCATTTCTGATAAGATTCTCAACGTCTAAAGAGCTTTGTGTTAAAAGTTGTCTAGTGACATCTGTAAAACAACCTAAGGTCTTAGGTGACATTGTGACACTACCAATAGTCATGTCTGACTCAGCAACAGCAGTTCCTTCGCTTGATACGAAAGCAGCAGTTGATGCAGCAGTTTTCTTCGGTATTTTTACGTCACCCTGTAATCCACGTAATAATGTGGCTCCAGCTGACATAACAGAAGAAGAGTTTCTTAATGCATCAATAAAGTCTCCACCTCTGAAGTCTTGACCTACCGCACCAGCATCATCAGTTGTATTCAACTCTCTTTGATTCCATTCCCTTAATACTTCAGGTGGTAACATAAGACCCTGAGAGTTTCTACCATATGCTTCAGAAGCAGCAGCTGAACATTCAAATTCAAATTCTGCAGCTCTTTGAGCAGCTCTGTCTGAAGGGTTAGCTAGTGCATTAATTCCTCTCACTAGGCTAAATCTCTTCATTTCTTTTTTGCTTAAACCGATGTCTTTTGGAGTTTCTAGTGGTTGGCTTGCGATAGTAGCAAGTAATTCACCTCTAAATTCTTCAATTGTTTTCTGTTCGGCTACAGCTTTTGCAGCTAAGTCTTTCTGATTGTGTCTTTCGCCTAATTTATTGATCTCTATTGAGTTTCTTTTTAATTCAGCTTTGACTTCTTCAGCAGATTCAGCTCTTACGTTGTCTAAATTGACTTCGTTTTCCATTTTTATCTCCTTGAAAGATTGAGAACGTCCAACTCCTACAAGTCTGCTTTGATCTGCTGGTACTGACACGCTGGATACTTCCATCGGTGACCAAGCAGCTCTATATGCAACCTCTTTAGAGTCTTTTATCCTCATTAATTTATTTACACGGTATCCGACTGAAATATTCATCCTTATACCGTCCTTTACGTCTTCAAACACTTCTGAAGCAAGCTGACTCTTACCGAATCGAACTACTGCAATTGTCCTCTTAGCAGTTTCATCTAGTCTGAAATCTTCTATAACACCTATTTGCTTGCTCATATCATGGTCAAGTAGTAATGGTGCACGTCCGCTATTAATAAATTCCATATTAATATCGTCCGCTTTATGACTTAATATTTCTAAACCAAATGATCTCTCAACTGGCTCTTCTGAAGATACGCCTATTCTTACAGTCCTTGTATCTTCATCTATAAATTTTGCTCTTGAAAGGTCAATGTTTCTATATCTTATAGGCATGTCTACAACCTTTCTTTCATCTTCAGGCTCTTCATAGTTTTCTTCTTCTATGATTTCTTCTTCAACCTCTTCGCCTTCATGTTTAGCATACTCAATAACAACAGATTCATCTGTTTCGCTTACATTTAAAATATGTCTATCTTCTTTATTTTCCATAATTTTATCCTCTTTTTTAGGCATCTTCATCACCGCCTTCAATTATCGGCTCTATAGGTGCTTTAGTTGCACCAAAAGGCTGATAAGCTAATTCTATACCATATTCTTTAGCTAGTTCTACCTCTTTTTGGTGTTGTTCAAATAATTCTTCAGTATCTCTACCATAAGATGCTGATATGTCGCTATAAGTTACCGTTCCATTTTGTAAACCTATGACATTTGCATTCATTTCTTTTAATGGGTCAATCCAAGCAAAGTTTCTTGGTATAAATGTTGCTGATGCAATAAATTTGTCCGCTTTGTCGCTTGGTAGTGTTAAATAGCTAGAATCTATTGCCATTAACAACCATTCTGCAAATATTGGCTCAATCATGTGTTCAATTAAGAACTGTTGCCATATTTGGTAACTGCTTCTGTCTTCTAAACTGCCTTGACGTATAGAAGAGTAGTTAACTGATGTTAAATCATTACTTAAAGCATGATATGAAATGTTTAAACCACTTGCCACGCTTCTTAATACGCTAGATGTAAAACCTTCAAATGCACTTGTTGGATGCTGTGGGTCAAATGATTGAAATGATACTCCTGCTGGTAATTGTTCAAACGTACCTGCATTTGCAGTTTGCACTGGGTTACCATCTATTTCTTCTGAGTCTCCAACATAACCATCGCCATCAGGTGAAGTAAAGAAACCCATTTTAGAACTTGCAACTCTTGCAGCAACAATTTCAGCTTCAAGATATGCATTTAATTGTTTAACATTAGCCATAACAGTAGCAATATTAGTAACACCTCTTGTTTGCTCAGGTCTAGTTGGCATGTATAGGTGTATTATTTCGTCTGCTGATACAACTATATGCTCATTCTCATTCATATATGTTTTATCAAATGGATGATTCTTATAAAGATGATATGCAACTGGTTTGTCAAACTTATCAACTTCAACACCCATCTTTATCTCATTACCAGTTGCAGGGTTTACCTTGTTTAAATCTTCATCTAAGTGGTCTGCTTCTAAAAACTGTATTTGAAAGCCAAATGGTGATTCAGGTCTTTTTAGCTTTCTAATTAAAACCTCTCCATCTCTTGCTAATGATTCTACTGCCATTTTTTGACAATCTAAGAATGATAATCTTCCATTTGCTGTACAATTACCTGTTTTAGACCACTGCTTCCATGCATCTTCAATAAGTCTGTTAGCTCTTATATCTAATTTGCCTTGATTGACTTCATCGTCTAGTCTTACTTTTTCACTTAGTCTTATACCTGATTTGCCAACTACATTTGATATCATTAGGTTTAAATATCTTGCTATATGCGAATCATTCCTAGCTAGTTCTCTAGCTCTATCTCTTAAAACTCTTAAATTGTCTTTTATTTCTGCATCTGCTGATGCTGAACTTGTTATAAAGTCTGCAAAAAGCCTACCAGTGTTTGCACCAGCATAGCTTCTTTGTGTTTTAAATTTACGTTTTACTGTTGGTCTTTTAGAACCAAAATTAAATACTCTGTTATACCATGCCATTTTATGTGTAACTTGTAGGGTTGTTTGTGTTTGATGAAGTAAACTTGGTTAATATTGTTGTTCTTGAGCTTTTACCGTTTTTAATTGCAGACTTTTTAACCTCTGCATCAAAATCTGCTTGATATCTGTCTTTTAATTGAAAAAGCTCATCTATAGACATTCTAGATAGCGATCTACCAGCAATAGACATAGAACTCTGATCCATAGTGGCTCGATTTTCGATAACCGCTTTGACCGCATCCAATACTATCTTTGCATGGCTCCTAACTGAAGCACTTGTAGTTGCATAATTGTCTTGCACCTCTACATAACCCTCTGCCATTTTTACCCTTGCAGAATCTGAAGTCCTTGTTATGTAAGCTACCCAATTATATTCACCCTTTGTATAACTTCCAGTATCGCTTGTGGAAATTATGTATTCATCATTTGACTCTGTGGCAGTCAGGGTAAAATTAGATGCAGTCGCTCCATCAATGAGATTAAATTCATAAGACAACGAATAATCAGCAGTAGGGTAATCAGTTGCTAAGTTATCTTTTTTCCAAGCCCAAAAATCACCCAACTGCAATTCATCAGGAACTTCAGTTGGATAGTTGGTTGAATCAAATTTGTTGCTCAAACAAAAACCTCATAATAAATAGATATATCTAATCTTATAATACTTGATAAATCATATTTTTCAATATGGTTACTGGTTTATTTAATATTTCCATGATGTTGCAAAATTCTTTCTATTTATACCTTTTTTAGCTTTTGCAACTCTATTTGGGTCAGGCTCCTGTGCATTACCTGTTAATAACCTTTGCTCTATGACATCAAAGTTAGGATTCAAGATATATGCTGCAGCTAAAGCATAACAAATAGTATCTAGTGCTTCATTACGTTCTCTTATCTGTTTCCAGTACAAAGTCTTTCTTCCTTTTACAAATTTAACAAATCTTTGCTCTGCTGTAAGTTGTTTAAAATAATCTTCATCTAGTTCACTTGCAAAATGCAAGGTAGAGTAACCATATTCAATAGCTAATCTAGAATAAATAACTTCTTTTGCTGTATCACTACCAACTGGGTATAAGGTGTTGCTTTCTTTACCAACTTTAGTTGGTTTGCCTACAACGGTCTTTCCACTTTGTGATTGTCCTTTAATTGCAAATATTCTTCTGCCTTTCTTGTTTTTTGTGAAAGCATAGACCATTTGTGTTTGGAAACCTGAGTCAATGGTTGTACATGCTATGTTCATAGCTCTACCTGACAGTGTTTTAAATTTAGTCATCAAATATCTGTCTAATTGACCCCAAACATCCTGTTGACCTGTAGAACCATACAAAATCTTGTATTCAACCACCCACATTTCATAATTATGTGAAAATGCTACAACTTGACACTCTAAACGGTCTTTTTGGACATCTACCCCACATGTAAGCACTAATGCTTCATCAGGTATGCTTTGACCATCATAGCTCTCTCTTCTTGATAGTAGCCCTTCTGCTTCTACTGCTTCTTCAGGCTCAGGCTCCCATGTCTCACCCAAACTAGTATTTATAAATGTTTTTAACATTTCAGGCTGTTTCTTAGATTCTAAGAAGTTTTCTGCCATTGATGCCCATGTGCTAAACACTGAGTAAAGTTCGTTTAAGTGGAATCCTGCTGTTTTCTTAGTTTCTGCTGTAGCTCTCCACTCACCATTCTTTAGCATCTTATGTTTCTTAGATTCTTCAATGACACATCCATTTTCTTCACATGTGTATATTGCAGTTTCAGGTTGATTGTCTTCCCATATCACATTTGACCATTTAAGTGTTTGCATATGTCCACATTCAGGACAAGGCACATAGTAGTATCTTTTATCGCTTTCCTCAAAAGCAGCTTCAATACGAGATAGACCCTTTACTGTTGGTGTGCTACATAAGTAGATTTTGCGATTAAAAAAGGTTTGCGTACGTTTTGTCGCTAATAGCACTGGGTCACCTTCACTTCCTACACTTGCTTCCATTCTATCAACTTCATCAATACATAATAATCGCACTGCTCTACTAGCAACTGATGCAGCAGAATTAGAACCAACCATGTTTAGCGTAGTTCCACCTAAGAACTTCTTTGATAAGACTGTGTTTGAGCTATCTTTGCTTTTTGACTCATTAAGTCTTGCTTTTAGAACTGGTGTATCTCTTAGCATGTTTGCTAGTTTCTCTTTACTGTAAGCCTGAGCCATCTGCAATGTGGGTTGCATAACTAAAATTGGTGAAGGTTGCATGTGAACGTAGTAACCAACAACATTGTTCAAAATTTCCGTGGCACCCACCTGTGCTGATTTCTGCCAAACTATACGTTCTATCTTAGGGTCAGTGAATACATCCATAATCTCTTTTTGATATGGTGCATAATCAGTTCTGTACTTTCCGCTTATGGCTGATGATTCAGGTGATAAGAATCTATATTTGTCTGCCCACTCAGATATCTTCAGTTCTGTTGGTGGTTTCCACTGCTCTTGTACTTGTTTCAGTACGTTCTGCATATTCTGCTGGTATTCCATCTCCTGATAACTCCTCTAATGCTTCATGTATACTATTTTTAATTAAATCTGTTGCTTGGTTGTAATCTTCTGCTGCTAAAACCTGATGTGCAAGATTTGTTGGTATATTTAAGAATTTAGCATGTGCATTGCCTACCAAGCTACTCCAAGTGTCTCTAACAAGTGATGCAGGTATTAATTTTCCTTCTAACTGATTAACTTCTAGTTCTGCCTTGTCTGCTTGGAACTTTTTCAGTCTTGTAGACTCTTCAACAATATCTCCACTGTTACCACTCTTTTTGTAGTGATTCTGTGTTTTTCTTAAATGTTCTAAATATTCACGTCTTGCAAAATCTATGTCTACTGGCGATCTGCCTTTACGTATTGTAATTATGCCATTTTTAACGAGGTTTCCCACCGCTTGAGGTGATATAAACAAATGTTCAGCTAAATCCTTCTGCGTAGCCATACGTTAACGTGAATAAACCTGATTTTGTTGACCTTCGTCTACAAAAATAAAAAAATCGCAACCTTCGATGCATCCTCTTGCTAGTAAGAACCTACTCATTTTGCTAAAGCCTTCTTAATCTCTTTATCTAGCTCTTTTTTGTATGTGCTATCGACAACACTCTTACCAATCTTGAAAAAGTCTAAGAACTTTCTATGTTTGATGAATGGTTTAGATACAGCCAATAACTTGCTCTTGCCATTACCAATGTTCTTCCATAGTGCATTGTTAGCATAGTGTATTTTTTTAGGTGCATCAGCTTTATTGCTTTTTTTACCTATAATGTTACCAAACTTATTCAACCTTTCACCACCAGCTGATGTAACTGGTACAAGCATAGATGTTTTGTTAGCGTTCTCTATACCACCCTCATATACATATCTTAAATACTTGGCTGCAATATCTTTAACAAACACCAGTGCTGCAAGATCATTAGGCTTTGCTTGAAACTTCTTAGGCATTACCACTGACTTAGTTGTAAATGGTGTTGGTCTATCTAACTTCTTAGTTAGCTGTGCAATCTCTGCCTTGACTACCTTATGACCCACATTGTTTATAGCGTTTGCCATTGCTTGGGGTGCATGTTTCTTTTTGAACAGACTAAGTTCTTTCTTGACCTGTCTCTCGTTTGTATTTATTTTAATTGATACAGTCATAGTTCCTCATAATGTGCTATCAACTTATCAATATACCATTTAGCCTTTTGTAAGTCTTGTATGTTGGCATCCTTCATGCGATGCCTGTGTATGTACTTAATTGCCGAGCCTTCTAGATAACTAGGAAACTCTTTACCTAACTGTTGTTTAATATACTCAATGCACTCAACCTTACCGTTGTTATAGTGTGCAGGACGTGACACTGGGTCATGCTTCTTCTTCATACTCATTTTTACTTTACTCCTTTTGCTAATCTTATTTGCAGTCCTTTGGAATGACCACTCAAAAAATTTATCAATTGCTTTGTTTATCATTTTTCTTCTTCTTCTTCTTTTTCTTACCAAAGATAGCTTCATAGTTATCTTGGTATTTCTTATTATCCTCAGGCTTTCTACCTGAACCCTTACCGCCATGCCACTTAGACATGATCAATTATTTTAAAGTTTACTGACTTATCTAATTTGCTTAGTAGCTGTTTAGCTTCCATAAAATCTTTTGGTATGCATCTTAATAATTCTTCTACACTAAATATCATCATATCAGGCTCATTCTTATGTATTTTAATTAGTATTGGCTTCTCATCATCAGTATCACAAACTATTGCTGTTTTCTTATCAAAGTTAAAACATCTGCTACTTGGTTGAATCATTGTGTAACCACTCTCTTCACATTTAATGTTAAGTGAATCAAATGCTCTTAACATCATCTCAACCATCTGCAATTTCTTTTTTGTATGTGCATCGTGCAATATATCTTTTAACATTATTTCTGCTCTACAAAATTTTATTTCAAACTTAACACCGACCATTTTAAATATTCTTTTTCTATTACCCCATTTCTCGTAGGTTTCAGATTCGTAAATTCTTAATTCCTTTAACTTTGTCTCTAATGTTTCATCTAAATATGTTTTCATACCAAACCTTGTTTTTTGATCATTTACTTGGGGTGTTGGGGTGTTCCTAAAGGAACACACCCCACCCTACCCAAACAAATTAATGATTTACACCCCATATAACCTAGATTTACCCTGTGTTTTACCCCAAGTTTTACCCTAAGTAATTTAAACATCTTGATTATCTCGCTCATTTTTATCTCTAAATTTTGACATCATTTCACCATAATCTGTATGTTGATAACCTATGGTTTCTTTATGCTTTAATAAATTTTTTCTTTTTAATCCTTTTAAGCATTCTGCAATTTGTGTTTTAGTTAAAAATTTATCTTTGTGCTGTACTTTGCCTTCTAAATCTTTAGGCAGATACATGCAACTTTCAGGGTCATTAGGATTGTCTTGTAATGGCAATTTTCTTAATGCTTCTAATACTGGTGCTTCTTGTGGTGATGGTTTATTTGGTTTAATAATAATTGGCACTTCATTTTCATTGATTTTTACAAGGACTGCTGATTTTTTATCCTGTTTTTTGCCAAGATTTTTAATAGTGTCCATTCTAAAATTTATAGGTGCTATATTCATATCTTCTTTATTTAAAGTTTGGCTCATCTTTACATACATAACCTTATCTTCTAAAGCCAACATTCCAGCTTGAGTGTCCTTATCAGTCCTTTCAATAAAAAACTCAGAATCTAACGAAGCAGGTAAAACGCTAGAACCCCTACCTCTTTTCATACCATTAGACTTGCTTCCTGCATGTCCTGTATGATGAACCAACATTACACATGCACCTGTTTCAAATTTAAGTCTGTCGATTCTTTGTATGAAAAGATTCATGTCTGACGTACTATTTTCATCTCCTGAGCCAAAGTTTCTTTGAAGGGTGTCTATAACAATTAATCCTAAACTACCTAATTCTTTTTTTACTTCATGTGCTTTTTTAAGCAACTTTTCATAATTTGTATCATCTAATATTCTCACTGGTCTTTTACTTACTCTAAATTTAGCACCTCTTAAACTACCATATTCATCCATAAAGTTTTTTTCCCAAGCTAAAATCCTTTTAAATATAGACTTTTCACCCTCTCCACATAAATATAAAACACCTGATTTTTTGTTTACCTCATAACCATACCAATCTTTACCTGAAGCTATAGAAAGCATCATTGATATACCAACAAAACTTTTACCAGCCTTAGGCTCAGCATATAAACTTGCCACGCTGCCTTTTTCTATAACTCTATCAATAATCCACTCAGGCGGAGTATCATTCATTTCCATTTCATCATAATCAGCAAACTCTACATCTTCATTGGGTATATACTCAAGATTTTCTTTTACATATTCCTCAAAAGATTCTGTATCACCAAAAAAAGAATTTTGATACGCGTCATAAAGATCGTCTTTCTCTGCAAATTCAATAGGTGGTCTTATCACGCTAACTTTGCATTTATGTTCTTTTAAAAAATTATGTATATCTATAGCACATTTTCTACCAGCTTCATCATTATCGGGAAATATCCAAACATTCCTACCATATATAGGTGACCAATCTGCCTTTTGCCAACTATTAACCCCACCATGCCACGTTGCACAATCGCCTTCATATATCTTTTCTGCAGCAAGTGTAGCTTTTTCGCCTTCTGATATAAGTATAGGCTTGTCTTTATTTTCATTTTTAAAATAAATTGGCATCAAGCCTTCAGGTCTTTTCATTGACCAAGAACCATCTTTGTTCTTTACAAATGGTGCATACTTTTGTTTTATAGGATGACCATCAGGAAACCTCATAACTGTAAAGCTATTTGTGTAGCGTAAATACACTATAGATTCACTTCTAAGTCTATGCATGTCTTTATCTTTGAATGACCTAGCATTGCCTTTGTTAACGACTATTTGGGGAGTCTCGTTAACGTTGAGTAAGGAATCAGAAGACAATGCTTGATCATAACCAAACTGCTTTAAAACTGTTGAAACATCTGCATCAAGATATTTAATTAAATCTGTAACCCCACCACCAAAGCCCTCTTCAAAACTATAAAAAGTGCCTTTCTCTAGGTTAAGAACCATACTGCCATGAGTACCCCATCGATGTTCAGTCGATGAAATACTCTTAGGCTCACCTAGAAGCTGCTTTGCAACTTCAGGTGCTATTTTTACCCAATCAACAGACTGCATCAGAATGGAATGTCATCGTCAGTTAATTCTGTCTTTGCTACCATTTCAGCAACTTTGTCTGCAAGTCCTTCATTTGGTGACACAAAACCATCATCATCATCAGCTGGTGCATTTGGGTCTATGTACCATTCGGGTATGTTATTACCATCAAATCTATCAGCCCATTTACTAAACTTAAATGAAAGCTCAGAAGAACTACCCATGCCTACTTGTATAATTTTAGAACCAGTAAACTCTACAACTGGCAACATGCCTGCGGCTCTAGGCCTTTGATTCCAAAACAAATCTAAAATACTATCAAAAGCACTAGATTCAGCATAAGTAAACCTCTGCCATAGATAAGCATGTTCTGCACCATGTGGCATTACCCAACATGAAAAGGCTCTTTTCCAATCATCAGCAGGCTTAGGCTCAACTGAACCAAACTTTGCATCCCATTTATATTCAAAACCATCAGCCTTTGTATACCTACCCCATCCTGATTTAAAAGTCTCAGGGTCTAGCTGTAGATATTTAACATCAACCTCAGTTTCACCATTAGCAAAAAACTTCTGACCCATTGTCTTGAATCCTAAGTAAATTTGCTGTTTGTTTTCGGTATTTCCCATACCACCCAATATACTCATATTATTTTTCTCCATTAATGTATCGTTAAATTCTCGATACTGTTTATATAATCAGTTTCAAGTTGGGTATAACACCTTTCCTTAAAACCTTCATAATCCTCGTCATTTATGATTCCTAAGAATTCACATGCAACTTGGATTTTTCTGTAGGATTCCCTACAAAACTCTTCAAAATCTTCTTGTAGCAAATAACTATGTAAGTCCATTCGCCTTTTGTATGACTTCATCTAACCTCTCACAAACCTCTGCTAGTGGACACATATAGAATTGCTCCCAATTCTTTTTATAACCGCTTTCCATAAGGTATAAAGGAATCACACACATAATCTTACGCCTATCGTATTTGTAAATAAGTAAAGGTATTAAATTATCATTTGCACTCTCAACCGCTTGATTCCACCAGTCATTTTTAAAGACATCACTTTTGCCATTACCCTTATATCTTTTACATTCAATGGCTAAGTTACCCCAGTAGATATCAGCCATGCCTTTTGTTTGATATTGGTCTAGGTTTCTTTTAACAGTCTCAGTGCTACCTTTAGATGCAAGATAGGTGTTTATCTTCTTACAAATAACCCTTTCAAATGCTGCACCTTTTGTTCTGCTGTTAATTGGCATCTATTATGATCTCCTGTCTACCAGTATCGTGATAAGTTTTAGTTAAAGTATCTCCGTTCTTAACCTCTGTGTAACCAGCACCATTATTAACGTGGATATACCATTCATCCTTCTCTTTGTTTAGCTTTAGCCTTTGAGTTTCTACAAGGTCTTTATACTGAGTCATAACCCCTCTCTGCTTCATAAGTAACCATGCCAAGTTTAATTAGCATTTGTGTTGCTTGTTCTATTGTTAAGCTATTTTGTATTGCGAAGATTTTTATATCTTTGTGTAGCTCTTCAGGTATCCAAAGTGCTTTTTTTATTAGTTCATCCATGATTTCGACTCTCCTTTTTTATATTAAAATTAATTTGGTAATAAAGCAAAGACTTTGTACTATCTTTAGCTAAAAACCTTATACTATCTATAAGGGCATTTGATAAACTCTCCATACTTCTAAATACTCTCATTATCTATTTGCCCTTACTCACAAAACCAACTCAACAACATTAGGACTATTGTAAACACTTAGAGTTTTACCCTTCTGATATTCTTTATAGTTCTCTAAGTAAGTCTGCATAATTGACCAGCCAAAATCCATCTGCTCTTTAGTCATTACAAATACTTTAGATGCATAAGGATATGTTTTCTCTTGAGCTACAAAAACAAATGAATCTACTTTATACCCAGCAGCTTCCATACCTCTTCTATAGAATGATGCTTGTAAATCATATCTAAACTTCTTGACTGACATTGCAAAAGAATAAGGCTCAACTGATTGAGTTGTTTTATAATCCACTATGACTACTTCATCTGTGCTATTTGGATTATCTAAAGGTGGACATATTAAATCAGGTCTACATTTACATAAGACATCATCTTCATACCAATAAAAACTGCTTTCTGCCACTTTGCCTTTAGCATCAAGGTAAGCATTACCCTCATAGATCATTTTGTCTTTCATTTTAAATATAGTATTTGCATCATCTTCTTTCATTACTATATAACCAAGGGCTTCCTGTTCAACCTTCTCTTCTTTATATGCTTTTGTATATGGTGAGCCACTCATAACCCATACCTCTTTATCAAATGCTTCCTGACCTTCTACAAGCAATGAATGAGCTGCAGTTCCAAACTCCATAGCAGGTGTTGTCTTTTGCTTATGTTCTATAGCATGTAATTGTGATTCACCAAACCTTCTAATAAAGCTACTGCTAATACCTATGCCTTTATGATAATCCTTATTAGGTATGTCATTACAAACCCAAGCCTTGCCACGTTGCTTAGGTTGGTATTGTTTTAACTCTTCTATCATTGCACCACCCCCATAAGGTATGCGATCTCTGTCAAAGACTCTCTGACCTTATGTTCAGAATCGCCAACTTGCACCAAGGTATCACCAGTTATAAAGTCTTTGTAGTAACCCCTTATTTCTCTTTTAGGTAATCTAATCTGCCCAGCACCAACTATGTTAAATACTACTTCGTTTGTTTCCATACTAACTCCTTATTTAATTAATATATAAATATTAAACTAGGAATATATAAATAGCAAGTGTTATTTTAAAGGATTAAGAACTGGCACTTGGCTAAGTGCATCTAATGTTTCTTGTAGGGAATCTATTTCTAGGGTTGGGGTTATTATCTTTTTGTCAAAAGTAAAGTAGGTTTGCGAAGTAGTATTTGGCTTGAAGATAATTCGCTTATGTTCTTGGCTAAAGAAAACAAAAGCAAGAATATCACAATGGTAATTCTTATAAAGCTCTGACATTTGCCTTGATGTTTCTGATGCAAAAGTGTATTTGCCTTGTTTAGACTCTCTTCTTGTTTTGACTTGTACTGTATATTTTCTACCATTTGTCTCAAGTAATATATCTGCAGGATGTTTGTCTTGGGTTGGATATACAAAGTCTGCATATTCCAATAGGAATGTTTGTACTAAGGATTCACCCAAAGCACCAAGTCTTGAATTACCTTGATGGTCTTCCGATGTCTTTGCCATCTTTGCCACATAGTGCAAGTTGTCTTGAATTGTAATTTGCCCTGTTTGCAGTCTGTATAGCATATTTGCTATCTAGCAGCTCTTCTGATGCTTCTAACCACATACCCATTTCCATTAAGGCTCTTGTCCTTCTAAAGCCCATGAATCCCTGTATACCCATCTGAAAGCACATATCAAGGCAAACCATTTGACCACGCTTTTCAAAAGAACGCCATACAGTCCAGTATTCATCCAATTGATTCATAACTCTTTTAATATCGTTATCAAGCAGATACATAGCTTCTTCTTCTGTGATACCTCTATCGCTAAGATTCCTGCCAACACCAATTGTCCATTTATCTTCTGTGCATTGATAAAGGGTACACATAGTTCCCTCATGCCTTATAAGCATTTCTTTAACTTCATCGTACATATTATTTGCTGTGGATTCCTTTTGTTTTTTCAAATGTTCTAAGTGATGACATTCCAAGAAGTGATAAAAGAATAGTTGTAAGTTGCGAAAAATCAAACTCTAACTCTTCTAGTTTTAAATCAGTTCCATTGACTACAGCTATCCAAGTTGCAATAGGCAATACAATGTAATGTGTGCAAAGAGCAAACCCACAAACATATCCAATGCAAGGTCTCCATGACGATACAAACCAGTTCCCGTTTTTCGCTTCTTCAGCATTAAGGCTAATTTGTGCTTTATCCAAAGATATAAGTTCTTTTTGTAAGTCATGTGATAATTGTTCTTTTAAATCTTTATCCTGAACAAACTTATCCAAGACGTTATTTGCTACTTCAGCAATTTTGGTAATGCTCAAAATAGGCCTTTTACTATTAAGGTAAATAATGCAACCACTATTGTAGTAAGACCGCCAACTAGCCAAGCCTTAGTGCTATTGACTGAGCTTTGCAAATCATCTGTTTTGCGATAGATGGTTTTCCAGCGTTCTTGGCAAATCGCATCATGCTTTTCTAAGTCAGATGCTACTGATGCGATTGTCTTACGTTCGGCCATTATTCTTCCTCTATTACTTCCTCTTTAGGTAGAGTCTTATCAAAAGCTTCAATCAATATATTTTTATGATTATTAATCATGTTATATAGATTGTAGCTTCTTTGTAGCTCAGCTAGTTCCCTTCCAGCTACGTTTAATTCAACAGCTAAACGAGTTTGCTCTTCGTTTAGGTCTTCTGCTGTATATTCTCTACCATTAAAATTAATGATTGTATTTTTCTCTTCAC